>JAAEAZ010299238.1_pt1 | contig 11821 bp, 5 predicted proteins | sample 7277811 | NCBI WGS metagenome assembly JAAEAZ01 (sample SAMN13876997, study PRJNA601929) | soil metagenome | isolation source: soil | host: Panicum virgatum | place: USA: Fermi National Accelerator Laboratory | collected 2010-11-19 | reverse complement strand
GCGTGCTCGGCGTGGTGGGCCCCCAGGATCGCGCCCTCCGCGGGCTCGGTCCCCTCGGGCGGGAGCCGCGACGACAGCGCCTTGAGCTCGCGCGCCCGCATCTCGGCGAGGTGATCGACGGCGGCGACCAGCAGCTCGGCCTTCGACGGGAAGTGATGGAGCAGCGCGCCGCGCGACACGTCGGCCCGGCGCTGGACCTCGAGCGTGGTGGTGCGCGCGAAGCCGACCTCGATCAGGCTCTCGACCGCGGCATCGAGCAGCGCGCGCCGGGTCTCCTCGCGGCGCTGCTGCTGGGTGCGCATCGCCTGGCTATGTACCGCCCACAAAACAGTCAGTCAAGACGGTTTGTCTAGGCATTGGAAGTGTATATGGTACACCATCGCGATGCAGGTCCTGGTTCCCGGCTACGGCCGGCCGTATTGCAAGGGTGACAGCCTCGATCCTACCGCGCCGCTGGTGTTGACGATCGCCGGCGTGCTGCGGCCCGCCGAGTGTGCCGCCATGATCGAGCGGATCAAGGCGCTCGGGCCCACGGCCGCGCCGATCACCACGGCGGCGGGGTTCGTGATGCGCCCCGACATCCGCAACAACACGCGAGTGATGTTCGACGACGTCCCGCTCGCCGCCGACCTGTTCGCGCGGATCGCCGCCACGGTCCCGGCCCGGCTGTGCGACCGGCGGCCGGCCGGCGTCAACGAGCGGTTCCGGTGCTATTGCTACGAGCCCGGGCAGCGGTTCGCGCTGCACTATGACGGTGCGTTCACGCGGAGCGCGAGCGAGCGCAGCGAGCTGACCCTCATGGTCTACCTCAACGATGGCTTCGACGGCGGCACGACGGTGTTCCACGACTTCGGCGTCGAGGTGCCGCCGCGCGCCGGATCGGCGCTGATGTTCCAGCACCAGCTGCTCCACGAGGGTTGCGTGGTGCAATCGGGCGTCAAGTACGTGCTGCGCACGGATGTGATGTACGCGGCGTAACGCGGCCTCGAGTCGCGTGAGCCGGCCCGCGGAATGTGCTGACATGATCGAGCGGATCGGGGAGCTCGGCCCCACGGCCGCGCCGCTCACCACGGCGGCGGGGTTCGCGATGCACCCTGACCTTCGCAATAAGCGAGGGGTGCGTTGCGATCTGTTTGGAAGGTTTGTGCGATAACGCTCGGCCAAAGCTCAAGACGCGCGCCGGAGTCGCGCCGCCCGCTCGTTCTGGGTACGGCGTTGAGGGCCATTCGTAGCTGATGCAACATCGATCGCAGATGGGATACATGGATGCAACTACAAACATACTCGCCATGTTCTCGCCGTTAATCTTCGACAATGCGAGGCAACGGTCAACTTGTTTCATGCGTCATCGCAGACGTCCGGCTCGATGCAACAACCGTCACGTGGCATAAGAATGCACGATTCAGAGAGTGCCGCGACGTGTCCATGAACACATCGATGCCTTCGTCGAAATCGATCAGCCAGTGTTCGCCATCTGTATACTGGATGTTAAGGGAGCGGCAGTGTGGCACCTCGCGAAACGCGATGCCGCGATAGCCGGGCGCTATGGTGTTCCAGACCGAGTTGACCTCTCGTTTCGTCCGGAAATCGCCAGGGACACCGAGTCCGCGCTGCTGTGGATCAAGCGTCGCGACAGAAACCGACGCAGCGTTGGGCCGGGCTCTAAGCGCTGCGAGGAGTTTGTGCAGCGACCGCAGTGCCCGCTCGCTGCGCAGGTACCGATCAGCGTACGCGACGCTCGTCGGCTCGCGGTCAAATGGCGGACTGACCCCGATCGCCTTCTCTGTGAGTTGGCCGATATGCTTGAGAACGCCTTTCCAGTCGGATGAGATACCGGTGGGGATCTGCAGCCGAGCGGTCTTGCCGGGCACCGGAACCAAGCGTTCCACAATCTTCTCCTTGATCACCTCGATGAGCTTCACGACGCGCGGCCGGATCTCGTCGATCGTAACCGGTCGGGAACCGCGCTCGATCAGGCCGGCGCGCGCGTCGTCCACCGCATCGACAAGCATTGCGGATTCGATAGGTGAGCTCGCTCCTTGCGGCAGGACCCCGATCAGATGACGGGTGCCGCGGCATGATACATCGGTGAAGGGTGCGTCGTCCGGCAGTGGCTCATCGGCGACCAGGAGCCGCCCTCCCGCTAGAACGAATCGCTCTAGCACAAGTGATGTCGCGCGGCTCAGCGATTCGCCCTGGGCCGTGAACCCGGGCAGCGCGTCGAGTATCAGGGCCGCCTTACCGCCGCGCTCGGCGAGCGCGAGCATGGCGCGGAACATCGCGCTCTCGCCGAGGCCCTCGTGGCCGGGCAGGCGAATGACTGCCTGCGCGGAGTCTCGTATCCAGGCGATGAGCGATTCAATCCCGGCGGGTAAGAGCCGCGCGCGGGGGCCGAATCGTTCCACCACCAGCGAAGGAGCACCGAGGAGGGCGCGTCGCGACAGGTTGAAGAACCGCAGCACCTTCCGGCGGTCGAGGGTGTCAACATCGAACTGGGTCGAGTACGACAGCAGGCAACGTGGACACGCCGAGCCGCACACCTCGTCGTGCCGAGCATTGCCAGCGAGTCTCTGGAGAGCCTCCTGCAACAACTCAGGCAGATGTGTGCGAACGTCCTCCATGAAGCCAGCGCCGCCGGCAACCTGATCGTACAGCACCATGTTCCAGCGCGGACTGCCATGCTGGTCGATGTTGAGATATGCTTGCGCGCCGATCTCGCGCGGCGATGCCGCGAGCACCGTCGCCGCGGCGTCGCGGATGGCGATCACTAGCGTCATCGCGAAGATCGCGTCAAGCTCGCTCCCCGGATCCAGCGGCCCCGTGAGCCGGATCTCCAGCGTATCGGTGTAGATCGGGTGTATGAGCGTGCACTGCTCGCGGATGCCCTCGCCGTAGCGAGCGATGCACTGCTTGTCGGCGCGCCGTAGCATGTTGTGCCGGCCTTGCTTATCGAACCCTCGCCGGTTGCCAGGCTTGCGGCTCTGCGCTCTACCGCAGATCTCGCAGATATCGAAGCCTTCACCGTGCATCCCTTCGCTCCGGTGCACAATGAGCCCGTCGCGCGTATATCTAGCCTCGAGTCCCGGCACGATCGGACGCCACACGGTCGAGCGATTCGGCGAAAAGATCGGCGGCAGGTATGGAAGGCGTTGCTGGGTCTCGATCATTCGAGTCCGCCCCACAATCTCCCCCCACCGGAGCTCGCAGGAGAACCCCGTGGGACGAATGCCATCGCGCACATCGCTGCTCATGGCGCTGCCGCAAGCTGGGCACTCGCGGTTGACATCGATAAGATCGATCTCCAGGTAGTCGCAGTTTGGGCAACGTCGGAACGTATGGTGCCGGAGCTGATCCTGATCACGCGACGCGCCGGTATATTGCTGGCGCGGCCCCAGCAGCAAGCCCTTTGACGGGATTTTAGAGCCTCCGACAATCAGCTCGCTCCCCGGTCCATACTCGCGAAGTCCCACCTCGAGGCCGCGCTCAAGCCGGTAGTCGCTCTGGTGCTCGTCAAAATCGCCGGTGTCGAGCGAGACCACATCGATCGGAAAGCCGTAGCGAGGCAGAACTTGCCACTCGGCGAGCTGGGTCAGCAGAAAGCTGCTTCGCCGCTGCTGCTGCATGCGCTGCAGATCACGAGCACGCCGGAATTCATTCGCAGCCTTCTCGGTTTCGAGCGCATCCGCTATGGCATCGTCGACATCGCGCCATTGCACTCTTGCGCGCTTGAGTGTCTCGGCTGCGGTCAGGCCGAGTTGCTCGGGATCGTATTGCTCCAGCGCAGTTCCAAACGTCAGGCAGCGGACACGGTCACGGCTCGTTTCCCAGAACTCCCGCTCGCCCGCGCTGCCAGTGCGCTCGAGCCAGCCAATCAGACGATCAATTGGCGCGATGCCGGCCGGATCCACCGACAAGAAGAAGCCGCCGCACGTACCGAGCGTGCCCATCGGATTTCCACCGTCGCTGCGGGTCAATCCAGCGGCGCGAAGGAACGTCGCGTTGACGTGCCGCTGCACGACGATTTCGCGATCGAGGCGGACCACGGGCGCGAGGCCAGGATCTTCGAACGCCCAGCTCGGACGTTCGAACAGCATCGCATCGTGCGGACTCGAGCTCGTGACCGTTGCGATCAACGTGCTCCCCTCGTTGCGTCTCCCGGCCCGGCCGGCGCGCTGCAGGTAGTTCACTGGCGATGGCGGAGCGTTGGTCAACAGCACGGCCGAGAGCTGGCCGATATCGATGCCCATCTCCATGGTAGTTGTGGACGACAGCACGTTGCGGCGGCCGTCACGGAAGCATGCCTCGAACGCGCGCAGGCGAGCGACGCCGATTTGCGCTGTATGTTCGACGGCGCGCACCGTGAAGGCTTGGCGTTCGAGCAGCCGCTTGACGGCCAGCTGGAGTGCCGGACTTGGCAGCTCGAGGTCATGCCAGCTGTCCTGCGATAGCGGTGGCCACGAGAAGCTGATGAGCTCGGGCGCAGCGGAACCAGGCGAGACCTGCTCCACGCATCGTGGATAGGCCGCGCCGGTACGGGGGTCGCAATACGCGGTAGACGTGGTCATGATGATAAGGCGTGCGACATCAATGAGAGCGCCGTGCTCGGTCTTGGTCATGATGTCCAAGAGTTCGATGCTGAGCCACAGGTCGCTGGCGAGCGTGGTCACGGCGTTGTCGTCGTCGGGTAGACCACGGGCTCGCAGGACAGCGGCGAGATATGTGCGCATGGCCTTGCCAAGCCACGGTACGGCGCCTTCCTTGACGACTCCCGGCGCGACGATAGGCCTACGCGTCGCCCACTGGGGAAGCAGCGCTGCGATCTCTTCGGTGACGAGCAGTCCGCCTCGGCTGCGCGCCGAATCAAGCATGGTCGCGAGCAGATCGCGCCATTGCGATCCCGAGAACCACGTTTGTCCCTTCGGAGGACGGGCGCCCTCAAGCCCGCCGTAGCACACCTCGATCAGACCCATCGCCTCGAGATTGCGAGGCAGTGACGGCCGCCGATGCAACTCCGCGACGATCATCGTCTCGACATCGGTCTCGGTGACGAACTCGCTATCATTGAATCGCTGACCATTGAGGTGCAGCTCCTCGCCACCCGGCAGCAGCTGGCGGCGCGTCGATTCGTCCTGAGCGAGGCGTCGCGCAAGCTCCGTGATGCGCATCGGTGCGTAGATCCGATGTTCCAGCGCGTCTCGCTTGGGGCCGGCCGGCAACTCGTTCAAGAGATCACGAAGATGTTGGGCGCCTGGATCACTATCTGGCGTCAGAACCCGCAAGATCGCCTGCCTGGTAGCGCGTTCGCGAAGGCTCCGCTCGACCAACGGAGCGAGCTGCGCGGCGATCTGGCGGCTATCGGAAAACAGGATCATCCGTCGGCCGCCGTTCGGTCGTCCCGCCGCGCCGCGGACATCGACGGGAAGCTCTTCGAACAAGCCCTCCAGCAAATCTGACACCGCAAGCTGCCGGGTGTGCCCGACCGATCGCGCATACGGCATATCGTTGATCGCCTCAGCACCGCACCTGGGGCAACGATCGAGGCAGCGCTCGACCGCGATCGCTCCGTCCTCCCAGCCATCGAACAGTGCACCCTCCGTCGTGAGGCCCAGCGCGACTGCGCGATCGACCTCGATGAACCTGAACAGCGGCAGGTCCTTGCGCTTGAATCGCGTCGGAGCCTTGAGACGGCGAACCGCCCCATCGTCGGACTCGGTCCCGGCAAGCAATGGATCTCCGCAGCCCTGACAGATGTGCAACGGCAGCACTGGGCTGCCGCAGCCGCACGCGGGCACCGGCATCGGATGGAAACCGCCGAGCGGCCACTCTCCGGAAAGCCCCATGGCAGAGCGTAGCCCGCAGGCGCTGTTGAGGCAGACGCACAGCTGCTCGATGCGGCGGAACACGACGTGCCAGCGCACTGGCACGAGGCACTGCTCACCGATCGCGCTGCGGGCCACCGATGCCGCGTCCAGCAGGTTCGCCGCGCCGCGCACCGCGCTCGTGCTGTCGCTGTCGAACAGGTGCGTGGCCGCCTTGCGCAGCGTGATCCAGGAGCGCTCGCCGAGCTCTGCGCGTAGCGCGAGCAGCTGCTCGCAGCTCCTGAACACCTCGTGAAGCAACATGCCGGCTGACCTGTGCGTGCCGCCGCGAGGGATCGGGAAGCCGGCCTCGGCGAGGCGATCCGCGGTGCGCTGGGCGGTCGCCGGGTCATCATTCAGCTGCAGGCCCGCGCTGCTGGCAGTGAAGAACGCATCGTCGCCCAGGAGGTCCACGATGCGATCGCAGGAGGGGACAGAATGGAGCTGCGCTGGGCGAGAGATCTCGGGGACGGCACGCTTCCCGCGGATGACAGCGATTCGCGCTGGCTCCACGCCGAACAGCTTGCTGGCGAACTCCTGCAGGACCTGATCCGCGACGTCCGGGAATGTCGCGGATGTCGCGATGAACTGGACGTCCTGCAGATTGACCCCGAAGGCGTCAAGTGTACGCCGCAGGAGCAGCGCGATCTCCGCGGCCATGACGCCTTGATAGCTGTGCGCTTCGTCGAGAATCACGTAGCGCAGCTTCCCGCGACTATCGCGAAAGAGCGGCTCGTCCTTGCTCCGGATCAGCGCGATCTCGAGCATGCTGTAGTTGGTCACAAGGATCGGAGGCGGCCGTTCCCAGAGCGCCGCGCGTGATCCGAGCTGGCAGGTGTCCCGATCGTGGACGGTGTCGGCGTGCTCGGGGAGAGCGCCGTTGTACATGCAGAACTTCACCGGCACTGCTACGCGATTCGGCTCGCTGTCGAGCCATGCGCGCAGGCGATCTTGCTGGCTGTTGATCAGCGCGTTGGTGGGGTACAGCAGCAGCGCCTGGACCCCGACCCCGAGGGTTCCACGTGCCTGCTGCTCGAACAGCTCAGAGAGCACCGGATAAAGGAAACATTCGGTCTTGCCGCTACCGGTCCCCGCGGCCACCAGCAACGAGTTCCCTGCACTGGCTGCACGGAACGCTCGCTCCTGGTGTTCGTAGGGGAAGCGGCGCTCGGGATCCACGCGGTACTCTTTGTTCGCGCTGGCCAGTGCGGCGAGCAGCCTACGCGACAGCAGGCCTTCGCCTGCGAGCTGCTCCAGCGTGCGCTGCGAGGTGCTATAACCGAAGCCACCTTCGAGGATGACTTCGCTGACAAGGCCGTGTCCGTTGAATGGATCGCTCCAGGTCTTGCGCAACGCCTCCGCGGTGTTCCGGAGCTTCGGGCCCAGCTCCTCCTCGAGCCGACCGACCAGGCGATCGGACATCGCCTTGATCGCGCGCTGGCTATGAAAGCTGTGAGGCGGCACTATGCGACCTCCATCTCAAGGATGAGCTTGCGCAACGCCTCCGCGGTTGGGCAGGTGGCATGCAGGTCGCTCCAGAGGCGACAGAGGGAGTACAGGTAGAGCGCGCCGACCAGCGGCTCGCAACGTTGCCACACGCGAAGCTGGCGCTGCTCCAAGAGCTGGGTGCGCAGCTCGCCCCGGGCTTCGCGGGACAGCCCCGGGTCGAGAACCACACGCGCAGCCAGGGCGCCGAGGGCGAGCGGCGTCAGGAAGAACCGCTCGGTATCGCAAGCCTGAGCATTGATCAGCGCGAGCACGTCGCGGTGCACGCTGTCGTGAATCGCGCGTCCTTGCAGCCGGTGGTGAAGCGAGGGGGAGATCGTCAAATCGTGAAGCGTGACCTTATCGCCGCGCCGCCAGTCCTCAAGTAGGAGCGGGAGCCGCTCGGCAAGGTCAGTAAGCGCGACCGGACTGGTCCCGGCCTCGGTGCGCGTTGCCCTTCGCACCGGGCGGCAGCTCGCGAGCCGCTCGACGAGTGTGGCCGCGAGTCCCCGATGCTCACTGGCAACGGGCAGACCTGCCGAGATCAGCACCGCGAGCAACAACCATTCTTCGGGCACGTCCAGCGCAGGCAGCTGTCCGTAGTCGTCCAGCGCTGCGGCCACGGCGCGCCACCATGCGCCGATCGGGATCGCTCGCAAGACATGGGGCTCGGTTGCCGTCGTCTGAGCCTGGACCGGCCGCATCGCCAGCCACGCGACCAGCGCGCCGTCATGCTTCGCGAGTCGCGGCACGTCGAGCGCGTCGTCCGCGTCAAACACCGCGACGTTCTCGATCAGCTCGGCGAGCCGCTCGCGCCGTGCCTTGTCGCCGTCGAACTCAGCGCGCAGCGTCGCTAGCGAAGGCCCGGCCTTCACATCGAGGTCTCCGCCGAGCGGATCGAGGATGGCCGCGCCGGCGGAGTCCGGGATGAGGCGGACATGGCCGACGCGCCGGTCGCCATCGAACGGCGCAGCCAGGATCCCGCCCGCAGGAATGTCGAGCGGTGGTGGTACCCAGCCGCCTGGAGTCTCGACCATCGGTGCACCACGCCAGCACCTCCACGGTTCTGTTGCGGGAATCCACCGCCATTCCGGTGCTCTGCCCAGTGTGCAATACGGCAGCAACTCCGCGTACGGCTCATCGTTCTGCGGCTCTCGAACGAAGTAGCTATCTTTGATCGTGAAGCAAAAACGGGCGAGCGCGCCTGCACGAACGCTGACCTCGTGCGTCGTGTCGAGCTCAAGATCGTCAACCACGTCGCAGAGAGGTATCGTCACGTTACCGGAGCGATCGGCTATCCAGCCGTCGAACATACGGCGCTGGTCGGAGCGCCCCCGGCGTCCCGCCGAGCACACCAGCACGGCGACGTGGCTCTCGCGCTCGACGCCGATGCCGGACACGGTACCGAGTCGCGCCAGCGCGCGGTGCACAGTGGGCCCGCGGTGGTGCTCCGGACCCAGCGCAAGCACAGTAGCCCCTAACACCAGATCGAAATGTCGCCGAACGTCCAGCACCGGTGCGGGTATCGGTACCGGACAGCCTGGATAGATCAGCTCCGCAACGTATTGCTGGCGCCGCTCGATCGGCGGAAGTTTCACGCACAGTTCGTCGTGCTGGCCGGCATCGGCAGTCGCTACCACGACGTTGTCGTCAAGACGCCGCACCACAACCGAGGCGAGTTGGCTCGACGACACCAGCAGGCAGCGCGAGCCGTCGCTCGCCGGCAGCTCGAGCTTGTGCTGCGTATCTGAGGGCAAGATCTTGAGATTTACCCAGTCGGTCTTATTGCCGGCGCGAAATCGCAGGCGGTGGCGTTGAGCGACATCTTCGAGAGGCAAATCGAACATTCCTGCGTGCCTGGTCAACGACACCCACCTGCCACCCGGGAGACAGACTTCGAGTTCCGAGATCCCCGCCGCGGCAATACGCGGAACGCCGATGTGCGGGCCATCTGGCTCCCAGCGCTTGCCTGATGCATCGAGGGCGAGTGGTACGGACTGGAACCCCAGTGAAAACCTCCTTCTTGGCGTCGAGAAATGGATGACCTGCTCGAGCTTGCCGATGATCCCGAAGGTATGTGGCGATAGCTGCGTGGCATCTGGTGGGAGCGTTGTCAGCTCGTCACGGGTCCAGATCCGGACCGGCTCGCCTGCTCGTGCATGGGTTCCGATTTCGACGTTGCCCGCGGCATCGCCAACGGCAACATCCGCCTTGCGTATCTTGACGCCTGTCTTCACTTCCACAACACGGGTCATGAGGCGCTGGCAGAGCTGGAGCTCCGCACCAGCGGCGAGCGACAGCGGCCATTCGATCGCGGGCTGCTGGACCGGCTTGAAGCTGTCGCCACTCGCCTCGAGAACGAGCTGGGGATGGTCGGGGGCGCCGACCGGCGCGAGTGCGAATCTTGGAGCAGCGAGCAGCTGCGGCGCGACTTGCTTCACCCACGATTTCGGGATCGGTTTGGGAATCGTGAGTCGGAGTCGAGGCTCCATGCTACTCAGCGGCCAGGATACAGTGAAATCGAACGGCGGCATCACGCCACCTCTGGTCGTGGCGCGTGTGTCCGTGAACTTTGCGCGCAATCACCGCAGATATTCAAGCGGACTCCACAACGGTCCGCTGCTATCCTGTTGAAACCACCGGTCACGACTATCCTCGTTTGCTATCATCGACAATGCGTCAACTGCCCTGATCGCATGCTTATGAGTGTATATCGCGCGACCTCGCTGCGACCATCAAAAAGAACTCCACCGGATATGGCCCACGTCCGAGGCGCGTGCGCGTTTGAGCATACTGCTGCAAGATACGGCGCGGTGCATTTATTTTGGCTCTAGAGCCATTTTTTTGGGTCGTCCCGTAACAAGCTGAGCCGCCACTACACGGGGGCCTGGCGCTAGGTGCGCTGCGCGCGCCGACTCGGATGCCGTCGCCGCGCCGCGCGCTCAGCTTGCGCTTGACCTCAACGCCAGCGATGCGCACCCAACTCTCGCTCGGTTGCGATGACCGTGCTTGACGATCGACGTTGCCGCCACGGCTGGCCACCGGTCGCCCCGAGCCGATGCTCGCGGTTGCGGTTGTCACCGCCTGCGCTGGTGAGTTTAGCACCTGAGCGAGCGTGTGCCGAGCTAGCGCTCACCTGGCGGCGCCGATAGTCGAGATTGGTCCGAATTCAGATAGTCAGCCCTCACCCAGAACCTTCGGGATCCGGAACCTTGTAGAAAATTGCAGTCCGCCCGGCCGAAATCTTCGCGCAGCCCAAATATTCTAATGGGTTAGTATACAGGGCCATGGCCGAGCGGGGCCCGGGGCTGAGCTCGCTAGCTAGCTATCGCGCTCGAAAGCGACGCTGGTGCTGGCACTCGGAAGCGCTGAGTCCGGCGGCGACACCCGCTTCGAGCTTGGCCAGCGCCTTGATGCTCGGATACCAGAGCCAGCACGATCCCGGCAACTCATGGAGAAGCAGTCGAGTGAGCTCCTGTTCGTCACACTTGACAAGCCCAACGGACGCTTCTCCCTATCGACCAGCTATTGCGACTACGCGCTGAACGACAGCCTGTTTCACTGGGAGACCAGAACACGGTTGCCGACGACAGTGACACAATGGAGCACTACGCGGTCCATCGTGCGCGCGGCTGGTCGATCCATCTGCTCGTGCAAGAGCGCAAGGGCACGCCATTCGTGTATCTCGGTCCCATGCACTACGTGCGCCACAAGGCGGCCGGCCGGCCGCCTCGTGTAGCGGCTCGAGTACTGCATGCCAGCGACGCTCGCCCGCGTGTACGAGACGCTCGCGTCGGTGTGACGCGATTGAACTCTCGCCGAGCCCGAGTTGGAGGAGCGCGCTCATCGGAACCTTCGATGAGATCTCGATCTTGTTTATGTCCTCGTTCTCCACGCTTGGCGTACTTCGCGAAATTGCTAGTATGTTCAAATAGTTACATGGCTGACAAGTGGTTTGCGCGCACATCGGCGCGTTCACCCGGAGCGCGCGCGAGCGCAGCGAGCTCACCCTCATGGTCCGGCTTCGACGGCGGCGCGACGGTGTTCCACGACTTCGGCGTCCAGGTGACACCGCGCACCGGATCGGCGCTGATGTTCCAGCACCAGCTGCTCCACGAGGGCTGCGTCGTGCAAGCGGGCGTCAAGTACGTGCTGCGCACGGATGTGATGTACACGGCGTGACGCGGCATTCCGTTCGCGTGAGCCGGTCAGGTGCCAACCCGCAATTCGTCCGCGCGCCGCGTCTGATCGCCCGCCAGGCTGGCCTCGGCCCCCGGTCCGAGGCAAGCTGAGGCGACGTGAACTACGAGGTGAAGATCGGATGGCGCTACCTCTACGGCGGCAAGCGCGACAAGATGATGCAGCGGCTCGCGCTCGTCGGCTTCGGCGGCATGGCGAGCAGCGGTGTCGTGCTGATGCTGTCGGACGGCCCGAGCCCGGTGGCGGTGGCGGTGCTGGTGGTCAGCATGCTCCTGATG
>JAAEAZ010444089.1_pt1 | contig 11848 bp, 9 predicted proteins | sample 7277811 | NCBI WGS metagenome assembly JAAEAZ01 (sample SAMN13876997, study PRJNA601929) | soil metagenome | isolation source: soil | host: Panicum virgatum | place: USA: Fermi National Accelerator Laboratory | collected 2010-11-19 | reverse complement strand
AAGGCTCTCCCTGAATTTTTCAAGCCGGTGTCGCTGTTGACGGCGATATAAAAGGAAACCTAACATTATCCCGCCCAGGGCGAGTATAAGTATGACAGGAAACCACTTTGATTTAGAAAGCGGTGGATGAACGCGGATTTCAAGAGGAGTACTTTTTTCATTCCAGATTCCATCATTGTTCGCGGCTTTCATGTGCAGGAAATAAGTGCCTCCGTCCAGGTTGGTAAATGTGGCTACGGGACGATCAGTGTAGACCCAATCTTTATTAAAGCCTTCAAGGAAGTAGGCGTATCGGTTTCGCTCTTGTTGATTGAATGTAATGGCAGCAAATTCGATTTCAAAAAAATCTTCTCCCGGATGCAGTGTAAGAAATGTGTCTTGCCTGGTGTTTTTTGTTTTAGAATCAATCAATCTAAATTTATCATCATTGTACGTATTGACCGTACGTTCTTTATTCATGACTTTGATGGACGTTATGGCAATGAGTGGGGGTTGAAGGTTTCGTCGTAGCCTGTCAGGATAAAAAAAGTTGAAAGCGTTTTGAAATCCTACAAATATTTCTCCGTCAGGTGTAATGCTTAAACCATCAGTCATGGTATTGCTGAATAGTCCGTCGGGTTTGCCATAATATGTAAATGTTTCGGTTTCGGGATCATAACAATGCAGGAGGTAAACAGAGTTGAACCATATTTTTCCCTGTTTGTCTTTTACAATAAAAAAAATGCGGTTAGTTTTCAAACCATTTTGTTCATCGAATTGCTTCAGGATATTTCCGTCAGAATCCAATTCTAAAAATGTGCTGTAAAAAGCGGCATACACGCGCCCATTATTTCCTGATTCTACATCGTTACATACCTGAGGAGCATTATGGCCATTTAATTTAATTTGAATTGCATCGTTGGTGGCGGGATCGTACCTGATCAATCCGCTATTATTGCATGCAAGCCACAATCGACCCAATGAATCTTCCGACATGCCCAGGATAGTAATATTGCCATCATGGTCAACAAATTCTTTTTTAAAAAATACATTTTCAATATTATCGGTGTGGGGATTATACCTGAATAGCCCTTCTTTATTGGAACCAAACCATACATTCCCCGCGTGGTCCTCCAGTCCGCACCAGAAAAGATTGTGTTGTTCATTGTGGTGGAAGAACTGTTCATAGTCGCGCCAGGTATTTGTGCGGGGATCGAAGCGACCCATGCCTCCGGTCATGCATGCCCAGATATAGCCATGATGATCCTGGAATAAATTAAAATAACTCAAACCGGACAAACGTGATTTGGCAAAAGTTATTCTCGTAAAATTCCCGGTCGTTTTATTCCATGTAAATAAACCTGATCCCCATACAGAAATAAAATAACGCGATCCTGTTGTATCTGTATTGTCATTTACGACACCTGAAACAAGGCTGAATTGTCCCATGTCTTTTTCAACAGGGATCATCGCGCGTCCGAATCGAATCGTGGCAGGAGCATATTGTTCAAGTCCCACTTCAGTTCCGATCCACACATCACCATTTGATGAGTCTTTGAAAAGTACGACGGCGAGATAATTGTTGTGTGTGAATGGATCCTGTGGATCAGGTTTGAATTGAAAAAATTCTTTTGTTTCCGGGTTAAATGTTGCTAATCCGGATTTACCTCCACCAACCCAAATAAATGGCGTACCGGATGGAAGGACATCCGGTAATACATTCACCGAAAGTGTCTGAGGAGAGGAGGTCTTTTCAAATGCATCCTGATCAGCATTATATTTCCAAATGCCGGTGGCCCAGGTACCTGCCCAGATTTGTCCTGTATCGTCCATCACTACACTCAGGACACCTCCTTTCTCAAATGGTTCTTTTGGATTTACACCTTTCATCACTTTAAACTGCTGTGTAATAGGATCGAATCGATTCAGGACGTCTTTCAACAACCAGACTCTGTCCTGATGATCGATAAGGATACCGAACCAGCCTAACGTTGTTGATTCTGTCTTTAAAAAAAAATCAGGCTTGTCGGTTACCGGATTGATTTTGTAAATGCCATTAAAGCCGGTCGTCCACGCCATACCTTTTGAATCGAAAGCAACTTTATTGACAAGATCATTGTCAAGCGTATCGTCGTTTTCAGGAAGGTGTATTCGCACAATGTTTAGCCAGTAAGGATCAATTTTACAAAGTCCTCCATTGGTACTCACCCAGATTAAACCATCAGGTGCTAACGTGATCGCCGAAATGTCGTCTTGCGGAATCGTATGGATATCCTTAGGATCATGTCGGAATATATTAAAGGTGCGGCCGTCGAAGCGATTTAGCCCGTTGGTGGTGCCGATCCATAAGAATCCAAGTTTGTCTTTCGCGATGGCTGTGATGTGATCATTGCTCAATCCCTGGTCGGTGGTGTAGTGCAGGAAGGAGGAATTGGAAATTTGCGCCGATAGATTGTACCAGGCAGACAATATCAAAAGCAGAGCAGTTAGTTTTTGCATTGGAGCAGATGATCATTCCTCGGTCTTAAATTTACGAGGAATGTCAGAAGAAATCTCAAAGATTTCCGGAGTCGTCCGACGGAATAAACCAAAATGAGATATTTAGATTTGAATGTAAACCTGAAAATAATTCCGGCTCATCATTTTGTTTATTGAATCAAAGAGCCATTTGGAGTTATCTTGGTTGAATAATTAGCCTTTCAAGATGCGCGAAACCAGTCAACAAAAATCTTCAAATAAACTTAAACGTTTCTGGAAAATACTAGGTCCTGGTTTGGTGACCGGGGCCAGTGACGATGATCCTTCGGGCATTGCAACCTACTCCCAGGCCGGTGCCGCATTCGGACTTTCCACTTTGTGGACTTCTATTGTAGCATTTCCATTGATGGCAGGGATCCAGCAGATGTGTGCAAGGATTGGATTGGTGACCAACCAGGGGTTAACCGGCACATTAAAAAAATATTATCCAAGGCCGGTATTATATGTCATGTTGCTATTCAGTTTTCCGGCGATCGTCATGAACATCGGTGCTGACATTGCCGGAATGGGAGCTGTTGGTAATTTAATATTCCCCTCTGTTGATGCTACATACTTTAGTGTGCTCTTTACCATTCTCCTTTTGATCTTAATTATTTATTTGCCTTATTTCCGGATCGCCGCTATACTTAAATATTTGTGCATCGTCATGCTGGTTTATTTTATAGTTCCTTTTTTGTATAAACAGGATATTGTCGAAATTATTAAATCCACATTTATCCCGTCGATCAAACTGGATAAATATTTTATTGCCATTCTTGTAGGGATCCTGGGCACTACCATTTCGCCATATTTATTTTTTTGGCAGGCATCCGTCGAAGTGGAAGAAATGAAGAATCAAAAAAAGCACCTCATCGTAAATAAAAAGGTCATCCATGAGATGCGACAGGATGTCGATTTCGGGATGAGCTTTTCGGGCATCGTGATGTATTTTATTATTCTGACTACGGGTACAGTTTTATTTAAGGGTGGTATTCACCAAATTGACACAGTGGAGCAGGCTGCAGCTGCCTTAAAACCGCTGGCCGGAAATTTGGCTTATTTATTATTTGCGGTAGGTATCATCGGGACGGGTCTTATCGCCATTCCTGTTCTGAGCGGATCACTTTCTTACATCTTCGCAGAAACATTTGGATGGGAGCAGGGACTCGACAAAAAATTTCATGAAGCAAAGGGGTTTTATATCATCATATCGATTTCGCTGATCCTGGGTTTATCACTTAATTATGTCGGCATATCACCTATTAAGGCATTGATTTATACGGCTATTCTTTATGGGTTGACGGCTCCTGTGCTCATCGCTATCATTCTTCATATTTCAAATAATAAAAAAATAATGGGTCAATTCGTCAATGGATGGATGACAAATATTTTGGGGTTTGCAGCATTATTGATTATGACGGTGGCAGCTGGGGCATTGGTGTATATGCAATTTCGATAGGTTTCTATTGATTTATTCATCCGGAATTACTATATTAACACTCGCATTGCATAATATTATTAATTAGGCTTTAATCAGGTTTTAGTATTTAAATGTTTAAGTGTTTTGCAACGTTAGATTGTTTTATTAGAGGAATTTGTTGTTTAAATGTTTAGATAATTATTCATAATAAATGAATCTATTTTTTAACAGCTATAAAAATTCATTATATGAAAACGCGAAAATTACTCCAATGGAGGAGGCCAATGCAACTAAATATTTTACTTGCCTCCTTGTTGTTCATCTCTTTCTTACTTACAGGTTGTTCAACTGAAACTATTTTCCAATCCAAATTTGATGTGCCTCCTAATTCATTAAATCAGCCGCCGATTCAAGCGCAACAAGTCGGAACAATAAATATAGACGCATCTGCTGGAGATGTTGTGGTTGTTAATTCACCCGTAAGTTCAGGGGGTAAATTTGTTCAAATAAGGAATCTGCCAGGTTCCCACACCGTGCCTGTCATGCAATGTGTTTTTTCAAAAATGGCGGGAATTGGCGAATACAGTTTTTCCTCTTTTTTATATATTCCTTCGGGTTGTGGTGATGTATCTGTACAACTGGAAGGCTTTGCTCAGGCACTAGGGGATTATACAAGCCTTGTTCATATAGATTTTATGCAGGATGGTAGCAATGTGAGGTTAGCCGATGATCCTAACAATGTATTTGGTCACTTTCCTCACGATCAATTATTTGTATTGCTTGTTACTTTCAAAACGAGTGATACAGAGCATTTGGCTCATATATCACTGTCAGGAGCTGGTACCTCAGGAGAAAAAGATTATATCGTACCTGGACCATTAATTCACCTTGTTCCTTCATTCGGAGCAGTGAGATACTACATGGGATTTGGAGTGACCGGAGCGTATCAAGTTTCAACCATTGTGGTGACTCATAACAAATAAAGGGGATAATAATTTTAATAACATTTCGCAAATCAAAGCTTTACTAACGCCAAGACGTAGGTCAACCTACGCCTAACAGGATATTCGACTGACAATTTGGACATATGTTCTGTTTAAGTACATTTGTGCCGTATTAGAATATCTGACATATGAAAAGTAAATTTTTGTCCATTGTTTCATTACTTCTCCTGGTTTCCTGCAGCCATGCCAAACAGGAGGCTGAAAAAAAACAAATGGCTGCCGACAGCGCCGCCCAGGCAAGCACAAAAGGTTCAGTCATCAATTACTTTAATATTCCCGGCCCCATCAAATTTGACGGGTCGGACTTTTATTTCTCATGGAGTTCTAAACCAGCCGCCAATTATTACAAGCAGGAATATTTGCAAAGCGGGGAAAGTGCAGAACAATTTAACGAGATGTTGATGCTTGAATTAGCTTTCAGGAATTTGCCGTTAAGAGATATTGCAGAAGCTAAAGCCCGTGAAATACAAGATAGAATGAAAACGGATCCCATTGCAAAATTTGAACTTGGAGACAATCAAAAAGAAAATGAAATCCTCCTTGATTTTATGCTGAGCGCTGATTATGGAACAGATAAGGCAATTTCTGAATGGAATATCTATCGCTATCGCACTTACACCGGGTCACAAGGTGAGCCGGGCATCATGGTTTTTGCCCTCAGCAAACATGCCTATGGGATGGAAGGTGAGAAATTTGTCAATGACATCAAGGCAAACAGACAAAAATATATCCGCTCCTTTGTGTCCTTAGACTTTCCCAACATTCAGTTAACTAAATGATCATTTTTAAAGACTCACCAATGAAAACATTGTTTTTATTTCTTTTCATATTGTCAGCTTATCTCTGTTCAGGACAGACCCAAAGTGAAATGACGTCTGATGCAAACGGCAAATATATATCGGCTGACTCTGCATTAAATGTCGTGTATCACCAGGTGCTTCATATGTATGCCAAGGATTCAACATTCATTGAAAACCTGAAGGCGACTGAACGTTTATGGATCCAGATGCGCAACGCAGAATTAAAATTGAAATACCCTGATTCCGATCAGAAGGGCAGTGTACAGGCCATGTGCACATCGCTTTATCTCACCGATCTGACGAATGAGAGGATAAAGACAATGCGCGTATGGCTTCAAGGAGCACAAGAAGGAGATGCTTGTGCAGGTTCTGCCATGATCAAAAAGAAATAAATTTTCAAACTCCATAGGAGCGGAATGTTTGTAGCAAACGAGAAAGAAATAAATTTTTAGCCCCATAGGGGCGGAATGTTTGTAGCAATATTGAGAGAACGGTTATTCAAGCTCCATGGGAGCGGAATGTGAAGAATATCGAAAATCTGTATCGTGTTACGAAGTCGGTCGCAAGGATATTCTAAACCATTGCTTTCATCATGATTCCCTGATCTTTTGTTGTTTTTGCCCTGAAGAATATTTCGCACCTACGGCGCTTGAAAAGATATTTCGTTCTCCTTTGCTACAAACATGTCGCACCTACGGCGCTAATTATTAATAGTTAATTTTTACCTCTTTGTAATTATTAATGACAATTCATTTAAATTTTTCCACACCTCAACTCAATTTTCCAGCTGCCTGAGTAAAAATCGGCTCACATAAAGAGCTAAAACTTCGATTTAATTTCGATATTAGATGTGGATATGACTGTTGAAGTCATCAATAGGATTGTAATCCATGGAAAATAACGAAAAAATCAACCAACTGCTTGAAAAGCTTGATGCTTTGTCGATGAGACAAGACAGCTTTTCAAAAGAAATCACTGATTTGCGGAATGAAATATTAGTATTAACATCATCTTCAGTTCAGGAACCCAACAAAGAATTCATCGGGAATAAAATCGAAGTCCATGAAGAAGACATCGTTCCCGAGATCCGAAAAGATTATGTCCCTTTCATTCCTCCCATACCACAGTCTACACCAATAGCTGATACTCTCGCAAAACCTTTGACTCAAAATGGTGCGCCGCTCAAAATGAAGCCGGTGACTGAAAAGTATATTGGTGAAAATCTTACCAATAAAATAGGGATCGGTATATTGATCATCGGCGTCGCTATCGGTGCAAAGTACTCCATCGATCATGATTTGATCAGTCCGCTCACCAGGATCATCCTGGGCTATCTCGTTGGTATCGGTTTAATTGGATTCGGAGCCAGGTTGAAGAAAAATTATGAAAACTTCAGTGCAGTGCTTGGGAGTGGCGCCATCGCCATCCTGTATTTTATCACGTATGCAGCTTATAGTTTTTACGGTTTGTTTTCTCTCATCATCGCATTTGCACTGATGGTGATCTTCACTGCAGTCACTGTCCTGACTGCCATTAATTACAATAAACAGGTGATAGCACTGATTGGATTGGTAGGTGCGTATGCTGTTCCGTTTTTACTCAATGCTGGATCAAATGATGTAAAAACATTGTTTAGTTACATCGCGATCATCAATGTAGGAATCCTCCTGATCGCGATACGGAAATATTGGAAGGCACTTTATTATTCTTCGTTTGTCCTCACATGGCTTATTTTCTTTTTCTGGTTTACCCAATCGTATCAACCAATTGAACATTTCACGGTTGGTTCCACATTCCTGACTATATTCTTCATGACGTTCTATTTAATTTTCCTGGCGTACAAAGTGGTCAACAAGGAAAAATTTGAAATAACAGATGTCATTCTTCTCCTGGCGAATTCATTTATTTTTTATGGAGTGGGATATTTCATGCTCAATACCTATGGCAATCTTGAACACTACCTTGGATTATTTACGTTGTGCAATGCTGTCATTCATTTTATGATCAGCGCTTTCATTTACCAACAAAAACTTGCTGACCGCAATTTATTTTTCCTGGTGATAGGCCTGGCTGTTGTATTTGTTACGATCGCGATACCGGTCCAACTGGATGGAAACTGGGTGACCTTGTTGTGGGTTGGTGAGGCCACGTTACTCTTCCGCATAGGAAGAAGTATGAAAGTCTCACTGTATGAAAAGCTGTCCTATCCAATGATGCTCGTGGCATTTGTCAGCATTATTCATGACTGGGTGACTTACTACACAGGATATATTCCGGAAATACCCGGCAGCAGGCTGAATCCGATCGCAAATATTTTTTTCCTTACTTCCATTTTATTTGCTGGGTGTTTTGCATTGATGGCCTACTGGGATCATCAAAAACAAAGTGATGATGGCCAGGTGTCTCCGAAAAGCCTGAATACGCTTGCTTCCTTCACGATATCCTTTATTCTCTTAACGGTATTGTATTTCTCTTTTGGCATGGAAATACTTAACTATTTCAACCAGTTATACGTGGATTCTGAAAAAGCAATCACGGATGAATCAGGATATATGGAGCACTTATGGAATGATGATTTGGTTGCTTTCAAAGTATCCTGGATGATCAATTATTCTCTTTTGTTTTTTTCCATTTTAAGCCTTTTGAAAAACAGGATTTTCAAAAATCAAAATTCCACAACTCTCCTTGTCATTCTGGATGTTATGGTCCTACTGGTGTTTCTGTCATTGGGATTGTTTTTGTTAAGTGAGCTCAGGGACAGCTATATGAATCAGACTTTATCAGAACATTATCCCAGGGGTAGTTTTAATGTCCTGATCCGGTACATTTCTTATTCTCTTGTCGCGCTCTTATTGTATTCGATTCATAAAGTCATTTTTCAAAATGAACAAAGTCCGGTTACTCCTGCTTCGCGGACAACATTTGATATCATACTTTATGTGACTATACTTTGGGTGGCGAGCTCCGAATTTATTACCTGGATGAATTTGTTGAGGATCTCTTATTCTTATAAGATCGGGTTAAGCATTTTGTGGGGAGTCTATGCTTTGTTATTGATCGGCTTAGGCATCTGGAAAGAGAAAAAACATCTTCGCATCGGTGCCATCATTCTATTCACTGTGACTTTAATAAAATTGTTTTTTTACGATATATCGCTGCTGGGCACCATTGCTAAAACAGTTGTGTTTGTTTCATTGGGGATATTGCTTTTGATCATATCATTCCTGTACAATAAATATAAGGATGTGATTACCTGACAAAGAGTAATAGCTGCCGTTCGGAACATTTATTTAATTTTAATGTTAAGTCTATAAATTCAAAATAAGTTGCCATGAAAAAGAAAAATAAACCAACTCCTCCGGCCAGTTCATCTAAAGATAAAAACAGCCCTGAGGGATATCCGCTTTATCCTGACAAGGATGATATTTATAAAAAACTTCGTGAAGACAAGAGCATTGACCCGGAAGACAAATCAAAAATCAAAAACGCTGGTTTAGAAGATGACAATGAGGAAGTTGAAGAACTTGATTTTGATGATGATCAGATCCACGATGAAGATCTTGATGTCCCCGGATCAGAATTTGATGATGAAGATGAAGATATAGGTAGTGAGGATGAAGAAAATAATTTCTACAGCATAGGAGGTGATCGTCATGAAGACCTGGAAGAGGATCAGGGTGATGATTAATTTCTTCTTATCGTTTGACCTCACCTGATAATCTCCCGTGGATATACGACTATTTAAAAAGGTGAGTATTTTTATACTAAACCTTTAAAATAGTATTCAATGGGAAAAATATCCATCATGCTTTTTATTGCCTTATGCAATTCTCTACTTTCCTATGCCCAGGAAGGTGATCCAAAAGCAACAGAAGTCTGGGCCCCGGTACCTAATGTGATAACGCCGGGTACAAATTCCGGTGATGCACCTTCGGATGCCATCGTATTATTTAATGGAAAAGATTTTTCAAATTGGACCGACCTCAATGGCAAAGCCCCAAAATGGAAAATCAAAGATGGTGTCATGACCGTTGACAAGGGAAGTGGAAATATCCGGACCAAACAAGGTTTTGGCAGTTGCCAATTGCATATTGAATGGCGAACACCTGCAGAAGTATCAGAGAGTGGTCAGGGTCGTGGTAATAGCGGAATTTTCCTGATGGGGCAGTATGAATTACAGGTGTTGGATAGCTACAATAATGTTACCTATTCCAATGGTCAGGCAGGAAGTATTTACAAGCAACATATTCCTTTGGTCAATGCCTGCAAGCCACCGGGAGTATGGCAGACATATGATATCCTGTTTTCTGCGCCGATATTTGGGGCTGACAGTTCTGTTATTTTTCCGGCTCTTTTTACTGTTTTTCAAAATGGTGTGCTCATTCAAAATCATGTTGAGGTCAAAGGCGCAACTGTGTACATCGGTCAGCCAACATATAAATTTCACAGTGCAAAAGAACCAATAGTATTGCAGGACCATAGTTGCGAAGTGAGTTATCGCAATATATGGATCAGAGAACTTTAAGTAAAAAACTGCATGCCGAATAATGTCTTTTCAACCCTGACAGATTACTTATCACTTATCCCTGGCGTCGATGGATCCATTGGAACAGAAATAGATAATGAAGGATTATGGTCAGTGAAATTCAAAATTGATATTCAGCATGAATTAGCATGGAATGTAGTGCAGGAATTAGGAAGTGTGGTGAATTATTTATCACTTGAAGAAAGACTGCCTGCTGTTTTTTACCCGGTTTCGCCTCCACCTTACATGAATGGAGGTCCTGAGGAATATTTATCCTGGGTGATTGAATCAAAAGATAAAACTTTCACTCCTGCACTGATGATGCAATGGCTTGAAGGAAGGTTGCCTCAGCCTGTGTCTGACCTGGATCAATGGAAAGAAGAGGAGTGACAATGTGACAATGTGATAATGTGATAATGTGACAATGTGATAATGTGACAATTTGGCAATGTGGAAATTTGACAGTGAGAGAAATTGAAACTTAAGAAATAATAAAATATTAGAATTAAATATCTTGACATGAAAGGTTTCGTTCTTTTATTCTTTTTCATTGTGACCGTAAGCTTCTTGCAGACTGCATTTTGTCAAACGACTTATCCTGTTAGTATAGATACATTAAAAATCGGACACAACCCTGAGGCTGGTGCATATGCTGATATCCGGGGATTTAAAATGTATTATGAGATCTATGGAACAGGCGAACCCTTATTGATCATACATGGTAATGGAGGGGAGATTAATAATTTCACAGGGCAGATACCTTTTTTTGCACAACATTACAAAGTCATTGTTGCTGATAGCAGGGATCAGGGAAAATCTAAAGATCCTTCTGATTCACTGAGCTATGAAATGATGGCAGATGATCTCAATGGATTGCTTGATCATCTTCACATGGATTCGTGTTATGTCATTGGATGGAGTGATGGGGGGATCAATGGTTTGCTCCTGGCGATGCGTCATCCTGATAAAGTGAAAAAGCTTGCCATCACAGGTGCCAATTTGTGGCCCGACAGTTCAGCTGTCGATCCGTGGGTATACATGATGGCCTACAATATCAATGATACCCTGGCGAAGATGTCTCAGACTGCTGACATAAAACATATCTCAAAGCTGATCCATTTATTGGTTTTTGAACCACATATCTCGGCGAAAGATTTGCAAAAAATTAAATGTCCGACATTGGTCATTGGAGGAGATCATGATGTCATCCGGCCGGAACATACGATGCTGATAGCACAATCCATACCCAAGTCGTACCTATGGATTCTTCCCGGATCAGGTCATTCGACACCTGTTTATTTTAGAAGTGAATTCAATAGGGTGGTGAATGATTTTTTCGTTAAACCTTACAAGAGTATAGAGAAGAAAGACAGATTCAACTAAAATGTAGGAATACTCCGTGATCTCCGTGACCTCCGTGCGATAATTAGGTTTTGGGCAGGAGCTGATGTCGCAAATCACCTATTAATTGTCTCCTTTCCCCTGCATTCGATTTCATAGACGCCATTAAGTTTACCATATCATTTTAACCAAATGACTTATGGCAACGCAAATATTTGTGAATCTTCCGGTAAAGGACCTGGATAAATCAATAGCTTTCTTT
>JAAEAZ010344176.1_pt1 | contig 12311 bp, 23 predicted proteins | sample 7277811 | NCBI WGS metagenome assembly JAAEAZ01 (sample SAMN13876997, study PRJNA601929) | soil metagenome | isolation source: soil | host: Panicum virgatum | place: USA: Fermi National Accelerator Laboratory | collected 2010-11-19 | reverse complement strand
GATCATCCCGCCGCTCGCGGTGGATGGCATGGCCGGGCCCGCCACCATCGCGAGCCTGGCCGCTCCGGTCGTGTCCTTGGGCAAGCCAGGCCGGTTCCTGGGCTCTCCGCTGCCGGTGCTGGCGGACGGCCGGCGCGCGGTCATCACCAGCTCGTTCCGCCCGGCCGACCGACCGAACCATGACGGGTGCGACTGGTTCTACGAGTGGAGGCCGGGCGACCGGCCCAACTTCGTCGGCGATCACGGGGCCGCCGGCAGCGCCGGGATCCCGCGCTGGGTGGTGCCGATCGGCGTGTGCGCCGTCGCGGCGGCCCCGGGCGTGGTTCAGCTGGCGGGCGACAGCTCGACCGGGCACCGGGCCTGGATCGACCACGGCAACGGCTACCGCACCGGCTACTTCCACCTCGCCGACCTCCGCGTCAAGGTCGGGGATCTGGTCGACGCCGGCGCTCCGGTCGGGATGGTCGGCGACAACCCCGCGGACAGTGACGGGAGGCACCTGCATTTCGAGCTGAGCCCGGTCGCTGCCTACGAGCCGCTCGACCCGGAGCCGCACCTGGTGGTGTGACCCATGGCGGCCCGGCGCTGGCGAGAGCACGAAGCCGCCGGGGCGTGCCGCGACTGCGGCGGGGTCATCGAGCCGCGCCGCCGGGCCGCCGGGAATCGCTGCTGCTTCAAGTGCGCAGACGAGCGGGCTAAGGCCGAGAAGGAGCGCCGCCGGCGCAAGAAGCCCCTGCCGCCGCCGGCCGGCGAGCTGTAGATCGTGGGTCCCCGCGCCCGCCTCCGTGGGTCCCCGTGTGGCGTGTTACATGGTGAGCACTGGTAGACCAGTGGTGGAGGCAAACCCACCATGGAAACCACGATCGTACAGCCGGGCGCGAGCCCGAGCATCTACACCACCGGCGACCACCACGGACACCACGGCCACGACGGGGGAGGGCATCGCTTCGATGCCGTCGAGTCCCGCGCCGACTACCGCGCGCTGACCGCGGAGATCGAGCGCTTCGGGACCATCAACGGCGACCGGACCATGTCGGGCGTCCAGGTCACCGGTGACCGGATCACTGCCGTCGGGTCGGCTGCCGCGCTCGCCGCCGGTCGCACGAACGAGCTCGTGCAAGCGGCCGCGTGCCGCACCGACAGCCTGGTCCAGGCCGGGTTCGGCGACACGTCGGACCGGATCTGCGCGAGCACCAAGGACGTCACGAGCGCGCTGGGGACCGGATTCACCGCCGCAGCGCTCGCCGCGTGCAAGACCGCCGACGAGGTGGCCGCGGTGTACGCGAGCATCCAGAAGCAGGTCAGCGACGCCGCGACCGCGACCGTGGTCGGCTTCAAGGACGCGCAGGCGACCGCGTACCAGATCGAGGGGCGCCAGGCGCTCGATGCCGCGAAGAACGCGGCCGCGCTCGGCCTGCAGGCGACCACGAACGCCAACGCGCTGAGCGTCGAGGCGACCAAGAACGCCTATCAGCTCTCGCTGGAGGCCACGAAGAACGCGTCGGCCGCGCAGCTCGAGGCGCAGAAGAACGCCGCGTCGATCTCGAAGGAGCTCGCCGAGTGCTGCTGCGAACTGCGGACGCAGGCGGCGGCGAACCTCGCCGCGATCACCGCGACCGTCGTTGCTGGCAACACGGCGATCATGGGCAAGATGGACCAGACCACGATCGACAACCTGCGCGCGCAGCTCGTTGCGACGCAGCGCCTGATCCCGGTGACCGTCCCCGTGGGCGCGGGCTGAGTCATGTGCGACTGCCGCAAGTCCAGCGCAGCGCTCGGCCGGTTCTCCGCGCTGGGCACTCGACTGCGGTTCGGCGGGTGCTGCAAGCCTGACCCGTGCGATCCGTGCGGCGCCGGGCGGTTTCGAGCGCTGGCGGTGCCGACACCTGACCCGTTTCTGATGGCCAACCCGCTGCGATTGGGGATCAGGTGAAAGGTCAGGTCGTCCTCCTCCGGCTCGCCGAGCAGTACACGCTGGCGGCGATCGGCGCGCAGCACTCTGACGACGAGGCGGACCTGCGCGCGTTCGTCCTCTACAAGGACGGACATCTCGGGGTCTGCGAGATCTCGAACGTGCGGCGCGGCATCGGCGTGAACGAGTGGACCGAGCCGCCGTGGCCGATCCCGGAGCCCGTCGTTCCGCCGCCACCGCCGCTCGCCACGGTCACGGCCGAGCTCATGCCGGCCGCGCAGATGCCGCCCATGCCTCCGATGCCACTGATGGTGATCATCCGCTACTGAGCGACCGGCGGCGGGGAGAGCTCCGCCATCGCCTCGTCCAGCGCGGCGTTCAGTTCAGCGGCGACCGCAGCGTCGCCTCCGGCATCCGGGTGCGCTGCGGCGATCGCCTTGCGGTGGCGCGCCTTGACCACCGCGATGAGGTCGTCGGTATCGGACGCCATGAGCGTATCGACGAGTCCCTGGACACCGAACACCTCGCGCCAGTCGCGCTTGACCGGCGCGCCGGGCGGCAGCGCCGTGAACCCGGCGAACGCTCGCTCGATGACGTCGGACATGCCCCAGCGCTCAAGGCCGCGCATTGCGCCGATGGACAGCGCGATCGCGCGGAGGTTCTCGCCCGGCCGATGCCAGTGGTCGCAGGCGAACACGCGCTCATGGCCGTCGAGCACGAACCACACGGCGATGCCCGGGTCGTCGCTGCGCCCGTCGGCGTACGGCAGGCCATCGTTGCGGGTCGGCAGCTGGCTGGTGATGACGGCGTTGGCGGCGCCGAGCAGCTTGAGCTCGTGAAGCAGGTCCTTGGCGGCCTCGTACGCCGATGGCGGCTCGCGGCTGAACGATCCGTTCGGGATCGCGCCGAACTTCGAGTGCCGCCTGTCGGCCGGCTTCGTGCGCTTCTGGCCCGTCGGCCACTGCAGCGGGTAGGACTGTCGCTTCATGGATTCTCCGGCATCTCCGGCGGCTCCGGCCGGTTCAACTCGCCCAGCCACTGGACAACGCCCAGCGTCCCGAACATGCCACCGGCGATCAGCGCGACCACGATGACCGCGCCCCACAGTTCGCCGATCGCGAGGTAGCAGAGCAGGCCGAGGGCGTAGGCCAGGAGCCATCCCGGCGAAGCGAATGGCGGCCAGGGGTTCACGGGCGGACCTTGGCTAAGGCGGCGTTGAGCGCCTGAAGCGCGATCCACGTCGGACACGAGACGACGCCGGCTCCACGATGGCACGTCATGCCCGTGTGCTCGCAGCGCGCGAGACTCCACGCCGCTGCCGCCGCGACGACCTCGAGCAGCACGGGCGCGGCGCGGCGGAGAGCGTGTACGCCATACAGCTCAAGGTCCCGCCTCAGGTCCGTGATGCTCGGTTTGTCGTCGGTCGTCATCGTCATCGTCATCGTCATCTCCTCTACGTAAGCATTCCTCGTCGAGAAACCAGTCACCGTTGTAATCCCGCCGCCTTCCACGCGTCCCACCGCTCGGCGTGGAGAGGTCGGTCCGTCTTGCACCGCTCGCCACGCGCGGCGCCGCAGTCCTCGCGCGGGCAGGCGATCGCCGCGGTGCACTGCTCCGGCGCCCACGACGTCGTCATCCGCTCCTGCATCAGGCCGCCGTGCTGGTCCCGGCACCGCTCGCAGGTCGTGAGGTGCTCGCGGAACGCCGCGGTGCGCTCGGCGGATAGCTCATCGTCGAAGAAGGCGTGCAGGTCGCCGCAGCGGAGCTCGTTGACCAGCACCTCGAGCTCGCTGTTGCGCTTGTGCTGCTCGAAGATGCCGCGCTCGATGCGGGTCAGAGTCGCCTCGATCGGCTCGACCGGGCCGAGCCCGAAGGCCTCGTCGGCGATCGTCACGCAACGCGACACCACGTCACCGAGCACGAGGCGCACCTTGTCGAGCTCAACGTACGCGTTCCTCCGAGCCTGCTCCTTCTGTTCCAGCTGGTCGGCGGAGGTCCCGCTGGCCGGCGTGATGCAGCGCGGGTGGCGGTGCTCGGTCATGGCCGGGTCCTCGGCGCCGCGGCCCGGCACTCGGCGCGCATGCGCCGGATGATCTGCGCGGGCGTCATCGGCGCTCGCGGCAGGCACGGGCCGACGCCGCGCTTGTCCGGCGGAACATCCGGGCAGTCGAATCTGTGCTCGTCGATCGACTGGCAGCACACGCGCCACAGCGCCTGGATGACCCTGGGCGAGTCGCCGAGGCGGTGGCCGCCCATCGGCTTCCGGTTCTCGGCGACGAGGTGAAACTTGGTGGCGGCCGGCATCAATTGCGCCCTCCCTCTGCGTGCTGTAGCCACTCCTTCACCACGGCGATCATGTCGCCTCGCTCGGCATTGGAGATATACGAGAGGTTGCCGCGGTCGCCGAACTCGAACACGAATAGGGTCACGCCCATGCGTTGACCGAGGGCCTGCACGAGGTGGCGTTCGGCCAGCTTCATGATCTCGACCCCGATGCGTTGCAGGACGGCTCGCTTGATCTTCGCCATCAGAACACCCACGTGGTGAGGCGGACACGCGCGATCCCACGCGGGGCCGCGTCGCGCAGGTCGTAGAGCCCCGCATCGAATGCGACCGTGAACGCGCCAACCGCGAGACCGTGGTCGAACACGGCAAGGTGCGGGCCGGAGAGCAGCTGGCGCATCACGTCCGGGCGGCGACCCCTCGGTGGGCGGCTCCGGATCCCGATCCCAGGGGCGGTGAACTCGGTGGCGCTCATCGGTTGGCCGCATCCTGGCGCGCGATCTCCGCGGCCTCTTCGGCGCTGACCTCCTGCGCGTCATCGACCTGCGCCCGCATCGAGGCGGCTCGCTCAGCGCCATCCTCCGCGCGCGAGGCCTCTCCGTCCGTGAACACGTCGATCACGTCGGCAGCGCCCTTTCCGTCCTCGTGAGCCTGCTCGATGGCAAGGCCCTTGTAGTATTCGGACCCCATCGGCAGACGTTTGGCCAGCCTCCGCACGGGGCCCTTCCTCATCATCTGGTCTCCCCATAGGGTCCAGGCGTCGCTCTCCTTGTCCCCGCGCTGTCCAGCCCGCCGGACCGCGTCTAGGTCCTCGCGGTCCATCCACTCCACCTCGTAGCTCACGATGCTGTCACGCGAGCCCACGAGCTTGGCGACCGCGTACGCGCCGATGATCTCGCCGCGCGGCCCCTGCAGTAGCGGCTTATGCACTGGCGGCATCCCGCCGCCGAGGTCCAGATCGAACGTGTCGTTCGCGAACACCACGTTCGGCGTGATGGCGCGGACCTCGAGCGATCGGCGCGCCTGAACCACGTAGCCCTTCCAGCCGGCCATGTACTGCGCCTGTCCCTTGAACGGGACGAGGAACGCGTGGCCCTTGAGCGCGCCAGGCTCAAGCCCCGCGACCGCGCACGCGAGGAGCCCCATGTAGATACTCTGGGGCGTGCACGCGCGGAGCTTGTCGGCCTTCGGCGCCGACATGTCGAGGATCGCGTAGCGCACGAGCGCTCGCGGATCGATTCCGGCAGATATCCAGCGCTGTAGCTGACCCTCCCGTGCCTGTAGGAAGTCCTGGTGCACCTTCACCTGCTGCCGAACCAGCGCCATCGGGTCGCGCGCGGCCTGGTCCTGCATGCGCTGCCCGGCCTGTTCATAGGCGAGCTTGCTCGGCGTGCGCTGTGGGTCTCGCTTGTCAGACATCGTCATCCCTCCAGAAGGTTGGCATTCTCAACGCCCACGTACCCGTCTTGGTCACGCGGTACGCGCTCGGCTTGCCCAGCTCGCCGGCATCGAGCTTCGTCGCGCCGGTCTGGGACAGGTTCAACAGGAGCTCGTTTTTCACGCTCTCCTCGCCGCGCTCGGCCGCCTTGCGAGCGGTCCGTGCCGCGCGCCAGCGGGCTACGATCTCGCGTTGGGCCTCGGTCGCCACGACCTCGAGCGGCGGCGCCTTGCCGAGCTTCTCGCTCACGTGCAGGCGCCACGCGTCGCTGTCGTCGACCGTCGGCTCGCGACCGTCCTGGACCATCGCCCAGAAGTCACGGAGCCGGGTCAGGATGGAGCGCTCGATCGCCGCGTCGCGATCGATGCGAAACGGTCCGACGAGCTTCTGGCCTCCGACCAGGCACAGGATGTCCACCCAGGGTAGGTCAACCACCGCCATCTCGACGCGGCACTGCGCCTCGTATTTCGGTGGTGGACCGCCAATCCAGTCCTCGGCGAGCCACGCGGAGCACGTCTTGACCTGAAGGCCACCCATGACCTCGGGCCAGCGGAGCAACCGGTCGTGGCCAGGCACGCCTTCGGCCCGCCCGAACTCTCGCGGATCGAACTCGTCGCACCGCCCCCACTCGCTTGTGTTTGGCTCCGGGACCAAGCCGTCCGGCGTGGCACGCAGCCAGCCGTCGAGCGTGTAGCTCGCGGTCGGCACCCACACACGCGTCTTGCGGTCCAGCGCGTATTGACCTCGGATGACGGGCTCGAGGCGCTGCCCCCAGAGCGCCGGCTCGCTCTCCTTGTCGTCAACTGGCAGTCCGCGGTGCTTGCGCCATACGGACATCGCGCTCTTGTACTTGTCGAGCCCCAGCACGGCGCCGGCCTCGCTCGCGCCGAGCATGGACTCCTCGCGCTGCTGGTCGACGTGGATCGCCACGGTCATTGCTTCGCTCTCCCATCTGGTTGAAGTCCCCGCCGTGTGTTCTCGTGGCAGGCCGGACACCGCACCACGCAATCTCCGGCCATACTCTCCACGTGTTCAATCGCGGTCGGCGGGGCCCCGAATCGGCGGATGCAACGCTGACAGCGTTGCTGGCCGTGCTCAGTTGTGAGCAGCGTTGCCCTGCCAGCGCAGAGCGGGGCGCCGTTCGAATAGCCCTCGCCTTCGCACCAGCGGTGCTTGCGGCGGGTCTCCTCGCGGGTCCAACCTTCAGCCACGCGGCCTCGCCATCCACCGCGACACCGCCTCGGGTCCGCCGTAGATCGATGGGTGCAGCGCTTCGCGGATGTGGGCGACGATCGCTGGCAGGGAGAGCAGGTTCTCCTCCCCGTCCTCGCGGGTGTAGTCGGCGCAGGCAGCGAACCTGAACGCGACGAACAGGTCGCCCTCGAGCACGGCGCGCACGAATGCCGAGGGCCGCGCCCCGACGCTCGCGTAGTCGTCAAGCTCCTTGCGTACCGCCGCCGGGATCCGGTCGGGCGAGGTCGCCGCGGGCAGGAGCGCGATCTCCGCGATGATCTGGCGGCAGACCTTGGCGCTGGTCACCGCCTGGTGCGCGCCGGTCTCGCCCACCTCGTCGATCTGGTGCTGCGCCTCGTCAAGGAAGGTCTGGGCGAGCGCGCGGATGCGTTCGATATCGGTCACGACGACAGCCACGGCTTGGGGTGCGGGACGTCGAATCCCCACATCCCGTGGGCGTTCAGCCACTCCGCCTTGCGCGCGTACGAGCTCTTGCCGCCCGGCCGCTTCTGCCCCGCGGCCCGCGCCGCGCGGCGCTTGGCGCGGTCGTCGGTGCGTCGTTTAGATCGCTTCATCGGAGTCCCACCGCGTTGGCGATGGTCTCGCTGACCGTCTTCATCACCTTGGCATCGAGGCACGTCTTCAGGTTCGCCTTGGCCGCATCGATGATCGGTTGCATCTCCTTGCTCAGAAAGGCTTCGGTGGCCGCCTTGACCTGCGCGTCCAACACGGAAGGGTTGCGATCCCCGTAGCCGTTGCCGCGCGCCTGCGTGAGCAGCGCGCCGATGCGAGCCTTGAGGTCAAGCCGCTCTCCGCGGGCCTCGCCGTATTCGTTCGTGGCCTGCCAGCCGGCGCGCAGCACCTCGTCGACTGCTGCGGTAATGCGGGCGCGGATCGTCTCGTCGAATGCCGCGCGCACCTCCGCGGCGGCGAGTGCCGCGACCTTCTTGTCGAAGTACACGCGCAAGTGATGGCCGATCTTCTTGCGATCGTAGGTCGGCCGCGGCTCCGGGTCGTCCTCGTCGTGCTCGTAGACGGACCCGATCAGCTGCGCGGCCATTGCCTCGATGACCTCTTCGCGCTTGATGTCTGGCATCTCACATTCAATCTTCATGGTCTCGACAACTACATCAGGGTGCGCGCCGCTGTCAATGTCGAATTGTGCGCCGTTGACACACGGCGAGGATGTGTGCCAGATTCCGCCATCATGAAAGACACGATGAACTTGCGCGCTCGGCTTGACGCCTGGCGCGACCACAAGAACCTCAGCTGGCAGGACGTCGCCAAGCTGGTCGGCTGCACACGGCAACGGATCTACCGCATCGCCTTGGATGGCGACCGCGTACAGATCGAGACGCTGAACGCGATCTGCATGAAGGCGTTCAAGATCGACCTCGGCAAGTTCTTCGGGCCGCTGCCCAAGAAGCAGGAGCGTGCAGCGTGAAGCGGCTCCGCTCCACGCGCGAGCAATGCTGGCTCTCGCTCGACCAGGCAGCGAAGCTACTCGGCTGGGCGCGCGGGCCGCTGTTCGCGATGGAGATGGGCGTTGGGTCGCCGCCGACCGATGACGACCTCCGAGCGCTCGCGAAGCTGTATCTATGCTCGGTGGCGTGGCTCCGCGGCGAGACCGCCGAGCTCAGCGCGGACAACGAGGCGGTCCTCCGCACGATCGACCACACCGGCGACCGCGAGACCGTGCGCGAGTTCATGCAGATGCTGTCGACACGAGATCCTGGCGAGCCGAGCCCGCCGGCGGCCGCTGTGCGACTCGAGCGGATCTCCGAGCACAAGGGGCGATCGTGACCCTCCGCGATCTACTCGACGACACGATCGAGCGCCTGACCCTGTTCGATCGCGTCGACATCCTGGCCGTGCGCAAGTTCATGGACGGGATCGATGCCCAGCGCGCGCTACTGCAGGACCGGGGGCTCGCGGAACAGCTGGAGCCGGAGCTTGCCCTCGGCGCGGCCGGCGTGCGCGATCCCGAGTTCCCGTGCTCGGAGTACGACCCGGCGCCCGGCGGCCCGGCTCACTGCGAGGGTGACGGGCACTACCTGTGCGGCGGATGCAGGCACCACATGGCCGCCTCGGAGGAGTTCGCGATCGACGCGCACCTGACCCGGCTGGATGGAACCCCGGCCACGCTCGCGCTGGCCGAGGTCCCGCGCGAGCGCGACGAGGACCCGTATCACGAACTGCTCGTCGAGTACGACCACGAGGGCGGCGCGGGGTGATGGAGGACAGCATGACGTGGACAAGAGACGAAGCGATCGAGATGTGCCGCGCGATCGAGGCGGTCGCACCGCGGTTTGGCTGCCACGTCGCGCTGACCGGCGGTCTCCTCTACAAGGAAGGTCCTCGCAAGGACTGCGATATCGTGATGTATCGGATCCGGCAGGAGGAAGCCATCGACGGGACCGGCCTGATGAAGGCGCTGAGCACGATCGGGATGATGAATGAACCAGACGCGGAATGGGATTCCTCGGCCGACGATGGGCACTGGGTCATGAAGGCGATGTGGCACGGCAAGCGCGTCGACATCTTCTTCCCGGAGGCCGATGCGGTCGACTGGGATGGGTGGGATGACCTTCAGCCGGACGCACCGGAAACCATCCAATGACTCCGCGCCAGCTGATCGCGATCTCCGCCCCGTGCGCGACGCCGGGTGAGACCCTCGCGAACGAGTTCTACCGCGCGCTGCGCGTGGGCTCGCTCGTGCTCTCCACGATCCTCACCGTCAACAAGTGAGCGGACGCCTTCGGCGGCGTGCCCGTGTGGCATGCGAGCATCGCGGTGCAGAGCGGCGGCCCCGTGCCGTGGGCGAGGCGCGGCCTGAAGACGCGTGGGATCGTGCGAGAGACCGTGCTCGGGCTGCTGTCGGGCGTCGGTGCGGGCGACACCCGGCGCGAACGCAGCGAGGTCGTGCTCCACGCGCGGCGCCGGCTGGCCGCGCGCGAGCTCGCCATGCTGACCGCCGAGTGGTGCGCGATCCCCGCGGTGGCGATCGCGGGCGACGGGATCCCCTGGTGATCCGACCGGGGAGATCTCCCCTGCGCGATTTTCTCGCCGTTCCGGATTGACGCGAGATCGTTGGGATGTGACTGTGGCGCACATGGCAAGACCCAAAGGTCCACCGAAGCGCCGGATGGAATTGATTCTTCCCGAGGATGAGTTTCTCGCCTACGAGGCGCTCGCCAAGGACGTCGGGATCACGATCAGCGACGTGATCCGCATGAAACTCAAGGGGTTCGAGCCGACGCGCAAGGCCGCGTGACCGTGGCCGGTTGGATCGACACGGCGGTGTCGTCGCACTACGTCGGCGATTGCCGCACGTTGCTTCGCGATCTGCCGGATGCCTGCGTGCAGACCTGCGTGACCTCGCCGCCGTACTGGGGCCTTCGCGACTACGGCAACCCCGGGCAGATAGGGCTCGAGCCGACGCCGGAGCTGTACGTCGCCGCGCTCGTCGAGGTGTTTCGCGAGGTGCGTCGCGTGCTGCGCGACGACGGCACGCTGTGGCTGAACCTCGGGGACTCGTACGCGAGCGCTGCTGGTGGCTACGACGAGAGCGGCTCGGTCGGCGCGACATCCGACGGCAGGATTTCGCGCAAGACGCAGGCGGCTGTCGTGGCGCACCGCGGTCGCAAACCGCCGAGCGGTCTCAAGCCCAAAGACCTCGTCGGCATCCCCTGGATGACCGCGTTCGCGCTGCGCGCCGATGGCTGGTACCTGCGCAGCGACATCATCTGGTCGAAGCCCAATCCGATGCCCGAGTCGGTCACGGACCGTCCGACCAAGGCGCACGAGTACCTGTTCCTGCTGACCAAGAGCGAGCGATACCACTACGACGCGGAGGCGATCGCGGAGCGCGCGGTCAGCGAGAGCCGGCCACGGGACATGACCGCGGTCAAGTCGGCGCGCAGCACACCCGGCGCACCACATGCGGGGACGCTCGGCGAGAACGACGGCAGCCGCAACAAGCGCTCCGTCTGGACTGTCGCATCGCAGCCCTACGACGGCGCGCACTTCGCGACGTTCCCGCCCAAGCTGATCGAGCCGTGCATCCTGGCCGGATCGCGGCCGGGCGACCTGGTCCTCGACCCGTTCTTCGGCTCGGGCACGACCGGGGAGGTTGCCGAGAAGCACGGTCGGCGCTGGATCGGCTTTGACCTCGGCTACGAGGACCTCGCCAAGGAGCGGACCGCGCAGCGCTCGCTCGTGTTGGGGGGTGGCTGATGGCGAGCCAGGACGTGGAGTTCGAAGCGATCTCCGACACCGGGGGAAAATTCGCGAGGCTCGCGAAGCTGCTCGGGTTGGCGGATGCCGACCACGCCCGAGGCAAGGTCGAGCACCTCTGGATGGCGTGCACCACGCGCGGCGAGACCGACCTTCCCCAGTGGCTTGTCGAGCAGAAGCTCGGGGAGCGCGGACCGGCCGCGCTGGTGGAGGCCGAGCTCGCGCGCTGGGCGCGCGGCCGCGGCGACTCGAAGACCCGCCGGCTCTACATTTGCGGCGCCAAGAAGCACTGCATCTGGTTGCGTCATAACCAGGAGCAAGCCCCTAAGGGCGGGAAAAAGCGTGCTGAAAACGCCAGCCGGGTAAGCGGTAGATTCGTGTCTGGTGGGCTGGAGGCGCCACCAGCGCCCTCTCCCTCTCCCTCTCCCTCTCCCTCTCCGGAAGAAGAACTCTCTCCCTCCGCGTGCGCGATCCCGCCAGCCGTACCACAGCCCGCACCGGCGTCTGTCCCCGCCGTGTCCCCGCCAGCGCCAGCTCGCGAGGACATCGCGAGGACACACCCGTCGCCGAAATATGCTCGCGGACCCGTCGCCGATTCCGCATCCAGATCGCCAGCTTGCGACCTCGTTGTAAGACAGAACACACGAAACAAGCCCGAAAATAAGCGGGGTCTCGACGCCGCTTACGACCCGGCAGACCCTCGAGCGATCGGCCGGCTCGCGGAGGCGACGTACCGGCGCATCTCGGATGCTCGGATCGCGATCGCTGCCGAGTTCAAGCTCCCCGCGCCGCTGCCATTCCCGGCGATCACCCCGGGCACGAACCGTCGCGGCTTCGTCGACCTGCGCGATCGGATCCGCGAGGAAGGCGCGCTCGCGCCGGCAGCCTGCGAGCGCGTGATCGCGAACCTGATCGCGCAGGCGCGCGCGAAGAAGTCCATCGACTGGCTCGGCGAGCGCGCCTTCGGCGACAAGGCCTGGCCCAACGCGCGCGACGGCATCGATCCGAGCGCCCGGCCCCTGGTCCCTCGCCGCGGCGATCCGCTGCCACCAGCGCCGCCCCCGAAGCGACCCGATCCCACGCCGCCCGATCCGGGTCTCCGCCAGGCGTCCCTCTGGGACAAGCTGGCGCTCTACGCCGATGCCGCCGATACTTTCTGGCAGCAATGGGTGCTGGCCTACGACCCGAGCCTGCAAATGACGCTGGCCG
>JAAEAZ010545330.1_pt1 | contig 12316 bp, 7 predicted proteins | sample 7277811 | NCBI WGS metagenome assembly JAAEAZ01 (sample SAMN13876997, study PRJNA601929) | soil metagenome | isolation source: soil | host: Panicum virgatum | place: USA: Fermi National Accelerator Laboratory | collected 2010-11-19 | reverse complement strand
GGAACCCACTCCTTACAAGGTAATAACCAGGCGCTATTCGTTGTCGATGGAGTTCCTATCAGTAACCGTTCTACGAACTCAAGGGCCCAGGAACAGGCAGGACCCGATTATGATTTCGGAAATGCCGCATCAGACATCAATGCCGCAGATATTGAATCTGTCAATGTCCTCAAAGGTGCCGCCGCAACTGCACTTTATGGCTCCAAAGCCGCTAACGGTGTGATTATGATTACCACAAAGAGTGGTTCTAAAGCCGGAAAAGGAGTAGGTGTTTCATTTAACTCAAATGTCTCTTTTGGTGTCATAGATAAAAGCACATGGCCTAAATACCAGCATGAATATGGTGCCGGTTATGGACCTTATTATGACACATTGGATAACAGGTTTTGGTCTTACGATGTCAATGGAGACGGAATAAAGGATTTAGTTACCCCTATGACAGAAGATGCTTCCTTTGGTGCTAAATTTAATGATTCACTTTTGGTTTATCAGTACGATGCATTTGATCCTGCTTCACCAAACTACCTGAAAGCAACTCCATGGGTGGCAGGTGCACATGATCCAACAGATTTCTTTGAAACACCTGTTACACTCACCAACACCCTGGCTATTGATAAAGCCTATGATGCCGGAGATTTCAGACTTGCATACACGAATTATAACCTTCAGGGTATGATTCCAAATAGTTCGTTGAAGCGCAATAATTTTTCAGCAAAAACTACACTCAAGGTTACTGATAGATTAACGGTGAGCGGTTTTGGAAATTATATCCGCACGGATGCAGTAGGACGTAATCAAACAGGTTATTCCGCCGGCGCTGCCAGTAGCTTCCGTCAATGGTGGGAAACCAATGTGGATATTCTGCAGCAGAAAGATCTTTATCTCTCCACGAGAAGAAATGTAACCTGGAATTATTCAGCTCCATTCAACCTGTCTCCTATTTATTGGGATAATCCATACTGGCAGGCTTATGAAAATTATGAGAATGATACAAGGAATCGGGTCGTCGGATATGCTACTCTTAATTATAAGCTAGCTAACTGGGTTGATCTTTTTGGTCGTGTTGCGACTGATTCTTATTCTGAATTCCAGGAAGACAGAAGAGCAGTTGGTAGCGTACCTAATCGATTTGGAATAGGAACAGATCGCGTTGACGGTAGTATTGGGAGAGTTGACGTAGGTAGTGGTTACTCCAGGAAAGACATCAGGTCTGTTCAATCCAATTATGACTTATATCTGAACTTCCATAAAGACCTTACTGAAAAATTAAATCTCAGTGGTTTGTTAGGAGGAAATATAAATAGAAATAGTTACCAATCCATTTATGCAGCTACAAATGGCGGTTTAGTGGTTCCAAGATTGTATTCTCTTCAGAATACAGTTTCTCCGCTTCCTAATCCGATCGAAAGGGATGAAATCATACAGGTGAATGGTTTATTCGCCAATGCTTCACTTGGATGGGACAACTTCCTCTATCTGGATGGTTCAATCAGGAGAGATGAATCTTCTACATTACCTGAGGGCAACAACAGGTACTATTATCCTTCAGTGTCGTTGAGTTTTGTTTTTGACCACTTCCTTCATCCTGACTGGTTGAGTTTTGGCAAAATAAGCGCGAACTATGCTGAAGTAGGTAATAGCGCTCCTTTCAATAGCATAAATGACATTTATGCAGTGAATACAGCATTCAACGGTTCAAGTTCTTCATTACCTAATACCAAAAAGAATCCTGATCTGAAACCTGAAACAACTAAGAGTTATGAAGTAGGTTTGGAAATGAGATTCTTAAACAATCGGCTTGGATTTAATGCTGCGTGGTACAAAACGAATTCGATCAACCAGATCCTGCCGGTCAGAACTTCTTCTACTACAGGTTATGTATTTAAAGTCATCAACGCCGGTGAAATTGAAAATAAAGGAGTTGAGTTAACATTGAATGTCGTGCCGGTCAGAACTACAGACTTTAACTGGTCAATTGATTTCAACTGGACACGCAACAGAAATAAAGTTGTTTCGCTCACAGAAGGACTTACCAATCTTCAATTAGGTTCGTTCCAGGGTGGAGTAACGCTGAATGCTAAGGTCGGTGAACCTTATGGCGTTATTTACGGCCAGGATTATACATACTACGATAATGGAACACCTGATGATAAGTCAGATGATACCAAGAGGCTCGTAGGAGCTAATGGACGTTGGGTAAGAACTGCAGCTTCTAACCTGGTCATCGGTGATCCAAATCCCGATTGGACAGGTGGAGTGATGAATAAATTCACTTACAAAAATTGGGCTTTGAGTTTCCTGGTGGATATGTCGCATGGTGGCGATATATTCTCACTTGACTTGTATTATGGTACTGCTACCGGTATCTATGAAGAGCAGGCAGGATTGAATGACCTCGGCAACCCGGTTCGTAATCCGCTCACAGGAGGTCCGGATTCAGGTGGAAGGATACTTGATGGTGTTGCATCAGACGGATCACCAAATACAGTACGTTTACCCGGAAACCAGTACAACAGGTGGGGTTATGCCATTGAGCCACAAAGTGCATATGTATATGATGCCAGTTTCGTCAAACTGAGAGAAGTGGCTCTTACATATACATTCCCTCACAATTGGTTGAAGAATTCGTTGTTCCAGGATGTTCAACTGAGTTTCGTTGGTAACAACATTTGGATCATCGACAAGAACCTTCCTCATGCTGATCCTGAATCAGGATTGGGAGCAGGAAATCTTCAGGGATATTCCATCAGCTCATTACCCTCAACGAAAGACTTTTCATTTAACTTAAATGTCAGATTCTAATATGAAAAATAAATTCTTACTGTTTGGGTTCTTACTTGCATTCGTTGCCTGTACAGGAGACCTCACAGATCTAAATGTCGATAAAAAGAACCCCGTTGCAGTACCGGGGGAAACACTCTTTACCTCTGCGCAGAAGAATCTCGCCGACCAGATGACCAGTACCAATGTGAATTTTAACATCTTTAGATTGTTTGTTCAACATTGGACTGAAGCAACTTATGTCGACGAGGCTAACTACGATCTTACTACAAGGAGTATCTCACAGCAACACTGGGATGAACTTTACAGAAGGACATTGGCCAATCTGAAAGAATCAGACAGGATCCTTGCTGCTGAAGAAGTTCCGGACGCTTTAAAAGCTGAAAAGCAAAACAAGCTTGCTATCATTGAAGTCCTTGAGGTTTATACTTATTCAGTTCTTGTGGAATCATTTGGAAACATTCCTTATTCGGAAGCTCTGGATTATAATAATCTCACTCCTGTGTATGATGATGGACTTACTGTTTACAAGGACTTGATTACACGCTTAAATGCAGCAATTGGCAAATTGGATTTAAATGCCACTAGTTTTGCTCCTGAGGCAGATAATATGTACCAGGGTAATGTTGAACACTGGCTGTATTTTGCTAACTCACTGAAGCTTCGCATGGGACTTACACTTGCAGATATTCCTTCTGAAAGTGCCCTTGCAAAATCTACAGTTGAAGAAGCTGCTCCCGGCGTGATTGATGATAATGATGCAAACGCAAGTGTCAAATATCTTTCTTCCACTCCAAATACAAATACATTGTATGTTGACCTGGTGGCCTCCGGTCGCCTTGATTTCATTGGTGCCAATACCTTGGTGGATGCCATGAATTCATTGAATGATCCTCGCAGGGCATATTATTTCCAGCACAACATTGATGAAGATCAGGATACTACAGTGAAAGGTTATGTTGGAGCACCTTACGGTATTCCTACTAATTTCTCCCAGGCTTCTAACATTAGCAAAGGAGACTTCCCTGGTGATTTCGCACTACTTGATCCTACTTTCCCGGGCACACTGTTCAACAGGGCAGAAACTGAATTCCTGCTTGCTGAAGCTGTTGAACGCGGATATGGTGTCGGTGGATCTGCTGAAGAACATTACAATGGTGCTATCACTGCTTCCATTCTCGAGTGGGGTGGTACACAGGCTGAGGCTGATGAATATCTTGCTCAACCAGAAGTAGCCTATTCATCTGCAACCGGTGACTGGAAACAGAAAATTGGTACACAAGCCTGGATAGGTTTGTATAATGTTGGTTTCGATGGATGGGAAGAATGGAAACGTCTTGATTATCCTGTCCTGACTGCCCCTCCTGATGCATTAAGTGAAATTCCTGTTCGGATGACGTATCCGATACCTGAGCAGACCTTAAATGGTGCACAATGGCAGGCAGCTGTCACAGCTCAAAGCGGTGGATCAGATGACCTGGTGACTACAAAACTATTCTTTGATAAGTTCTAATATGACTTTGGATCAATTGATCTAATGAAATATTAAGGGCCGATTCCGTACAGGAATCGGCCCTTTTCTTTGCCCCTAAATCCCCTAAAGGGGACTTAAATTTTGCAACCTAAGATTCATTAGAATTTGAGGAATTATCATTTCACTATTTGGGTTGACAACTGGATTATATCAAATGAATTATTGTGCATGACTAATATATTGAGAAGTATGAAAGTCCCCTTTAGGGGATTTAGGGGCAAAATGAAATTTATGCTTTCTCCAGTCCCATTTTCCCCACAAGCTGATTGAATCGCGGATCAGATTTCAACTCATTCAACATTGGATAACGGATGCAGAAAATCATGCCCAGGCAGGCAATGCCAACGCGTTTTTCGTAAGTCTGGTTAAGAAATTGAAATGCTGTATCATATTCTTTCAATCCCGAATAAATAAATGCATAATCCATGTCAAGTACAACTCCGGGCTCTTCGCGTTCTCTTTGCTTTATTTTTTCAAGACATTCGAGCGCTTTATCGATTTGACCTGCAGCAGCATAGGCGTGACCTAAAGAAGAAAATCCTTTCAGGGCATGACCAATGAGTTTTTGATATTGTTCAAAATTTTCGATTGATTTTTCATAATCACCGCTGGCCAGGTAGGTCATGCCTTTTCCTTCGAAAGCGCGACGGAAAGTAGGATCAAGTTCGATGACTTTATCATACTGCGCCAAAGCCTCATCGAAACGGCCTGCAAATGAATAAGCATCTGCAAGATTGGTCATGATGGGCAGTGACAAGGGATCAAGCTTGAGTGCCTGTTCCATTTTTTCTATGGCTTCGACAAACTCACCTTTGGCAATCAGGAACCATCCGTGCACCTGGTTGAGCAGTGATGAATTCAACCCCAGGCTGACAGCTTTATTGAGTGAAATTTCAGCACCATCAAAATCCCAATTGTGATAAAATTTAATCGTGGCCAATGAGAGATGTGATTCTGCATGATTGGGATCAAGCTCAATAGCTTTAAGCGTAAAATCTTTTGCTTTGGAATAAGCGTCAGCTTTTGGCATCAACCCGGTGGAACCCATAAACGTATAGCAAAATGATAATGCACAATATGGAGATGCAAAATTCGGATCAATCCGGATGACTTCTTCAAATGTAGTTATAGCCTTGGCGATATCTTCAGCATTTGACTTGGCCCAATAGTAACGCCCTTTGAGATAAAGATTATAAGCATCAATATTTTCTGTAGGGGGCTTGATGATATGCGCAGTCTTATCTGTCAGCGCAAATTTTTCTTTCAGCTTGTTGACGATCTTAAGAGATATCTCATCCTGTACTTGGAAAATATCTTCGAGATCGCTGTCATAATTTTCGGACCAGATGTGATATCCATCAGCAGCATTGACAAGCTGGGTTGTGATGCGTATTCTCTTGCCGGAGCGTCGCACACTGCCTTCAAGCACCGTAGAAACGCCCAACTTAATTCCGACCTGCCTTACATCTTCATTTTTCCCTTTAAACGAAAAAGAGGAAGTACGGGCGGATACCTGCAATCCTTCTACGCTAGTCAGGGCATTGAGTATTTCTTCCGAAATTCCATCACTGAAATATTCATTTTCGGCATCGGAACTCATGTTGACAAATGGAAGCACAGCTATGCTTTTTTCAGAACCTGCCTTTAACCCGATCTGGGCAGCACTGGGGATCACAAGTCCTTCATTTGTGATGGCATAGACTTCAATCTGGCGCTTCACATTTTTAAAGAAAAATTTTCCAAGTGAATCAGTGCTGATATCATTTTGATTTTTGATTTCGTCAAACACCTTGTCGGAAATCAAAACAGCGCCTGGAACAGAAATGGATTCGATACGGGAAGCTACATTGACGCAATCGCCATAGATTCCCTGGTCATCATAAGAAACATCGCCTGAATGCAGACCAATCCTTAATGCTACTTTCGGATCTTTTTGTAATTCCTTCTGAATCTCAATGGCACATAGGACACTATTCGTGGCACTGCTGAAAATACTGAGTGTACCGTCACCGTAATATTGAATGATCTTCCCGTCGTATGCAGGAATTAACTTTTCCAGTGTCTGACGTTGTCTCTCAGCAAAAATTTTAGCTTTTTTTTCGTCCTCCTGCATTAATGCAGTAAACCCGGTCATGTCTGTAAACATCACACAGGCAAGATGCCTTGTTTGCCGGTTCGAGGTTTCTGTGTCTGGCTTTACTTCTTCCAATGATCAGGATTTATAAATTGAAAGATAATGTTTTCATAACATTCAGGGCCATCCCATAAATATGTGCATTCACAATTAAACCAATTGGCCCGGGTCTTAAATGATAACAATTTAGCTGGAGACTTTGATCTTGATAAAGGTATTTATATAGCGAATCAATGCCCCTGTAAATTGTGCCCGATTGCCTTATATTTGCGGCCTCTTAACCGACCTCATCTTGCAGACTTCATCACGGATATTTGACATTGAAAAATGGAATAGCCAGCTATCCAAAATCAGCGGCCAATACCAGGGCGCGAATCCTTATCCTCATATTGTACTCGAAAATTTCCTCGATTCCGAAGTGCTTGAACAATGCATTGCTGAATTTGACCAGCTCAATGAAGCGGATGGCTGGATTAATTATGTGCACTTCAATGAGAAGAAGCGAGGCCTGAATAATCTTGACCAATTACCATCGACCATTCAGCAAACGATCAAAGAACTGAGCACCCCTGAATTCCTTCAATTTCTCAGCGAACTGACAGGTTTAAAAAATCTTCAAAAAGACGATCATCTTGAAGGTGGAGGAATCCACCAATCCACGAAGGGCGGTTATCTGAATATTCACGCAGATTTCACTGTGCATCCTCATCATCGTCACTGGCAGCGGCGCATTAACTTACTGGTGTATCTCAATAAAGATTGGAAAGAAGAATGGGGTGGAAAATTAGAACTCTGGGACAAAGAAATGAAAGGGTGCGTCGAAAAAATACTTCCTGTCTTCAATCGTTGTGTCATCTTCAATACGGATCCCGATTCCTTTCACGGCCATCCTGAGCCGATGACATGTCCTGAAGGCCAATACCGCAGATCAATTGCATTATACTATTACACCATTGAAAAAAATCCACTCAAACGAGCAACCCATTACGTAGCCAGACCCGAAGACAAAAACAAACAATGGAGAGTGAACCTTGACAATAGAATGCTTGCTACTTACACCTGGATGAAAGGATTGCTTGGATCAAATGACAAAATAGTCAGCAGTGTGTTGAGATTCTTTTCAGGGAAGAAAAAATCGTGATTCGTGAGGCGTCAATCGTGAGTAGTGAGAAAGAATTTTAATCTATGAAGAATCTCCTTGAAAAGTAATGAGGATCATAATGCTTCGACACACTCATCCTTTTGCTCATCCGGCTCAGCACAAGTAAATCTTTTTTTTCATAATAAATCAGCGTCCTAAAAATCCAAAATCCAAAATCCAAAACCGTCATTATTTACTCTGCCAGGTATATTTTTTTCCTTTGACTATTCCGGATATTTCTCTTTTCAAAAAAACAAATCCATTCTTACGATAGAGTTCCTTCAAATCGAGGTATTGACTATAATTATCGATCCGATCAATTTTGGAGACAAAATAAACCGGTTTGTCGATGTCACCTGAAAGCAACCATTGAAGGTCATAATACTTTTCATTGACCGGTTTAACTTTCTTGGTATAATAAAGATCACCGTAACTCTTATAGCCCAGCGTTTGAACATAACAATCTTCTCCCTGCCGGTCGATGAAAAAATCAATGGCCGCACCTTGTGAATACCTTTCCACTTTAGGAATGATAATCGCTGAAGCCAGGAAAATCACGACAGCCGTACCGCCAAATAATGTCCAGGCAGTCGTGATATATCTTTTTCTTTTCATGCTCCTTATTCCCCGGAGAATGACGATGAGCATCAATACACCAATCAATGCTTCAAACCCTGACCAATGAACCTCCGATTGCATTGCTCCCTGAACAAATTTGTTATGCGCATATGGGACAAACTGTTTGATGTTCATTGCGAAAAACGGTAAGGCCATAAGGGCAAATGAAATCAAACCTCCAATTCCCGCAAGGAGGTACAGTACATATTTTTTAATGTCATTTTCCTTTCTCTCCCATTTGTATAAAGAATATGCGGCGAGAAATGTAACCGGGAACCATGCCAGGGAAGAATAATGGATGATCCTGGACTTAACAATCGTAAATAAAATCGTGACCACCCAGAAAAGGATGATCATCCAGATTTTAAAATCCCTTTCATACCTGGTGTTGGCTTTGATTTTAAAAAATGCAGGAATAGCCAATATAGAAGCCGGAAAACAACCTAATAGAATGACTACATAATGATATCCGAAGAATCCCTTCTGCCCCGCATCATGAGTTGAGAAAAGCCTGTATTGATACTTGAGAAATTCTTTTATAAACCAGGGACCATTTTTTGCAGTTTCGTATCCGTACCAGGTCATCGTCACTAAGGTCGTCGCCACCAGGAATAAGATGACATGTCCCCAATTGAAATATATCCTGAATCGATTATAGATCAGGTAAACCCCCAATACCATAAGAAAAACCATCAGGGCCACCTGTCCCTTTGTTAAAATAGCAAGACCCATGAACAAGCCTGATAAGCATACATAACTCAAAAGCGTATGGTCAAGACTTTCTTTATCAAATGAATTTCTTTTCCATTGATAAAGGATCAAAAAATATAGCGCAAGAAAAATAAACAGGTTAAACCACGGATCAATGATCCCGGATTTGAAATAGAGATTCGGGAATAGGGATCCGCCAAAAGCAAGCGCCCAGAATAATCCGAATTTGCGATCATACACTTTTGTTCCGCAAAGAAAAAGTACCAGTAGCGTAGCAATGCCGCAAATGGCATTAGGGAGTCTTGCCGCAAAATCGGTTACGTTGAAAATTTCCATAGCAGTACTCTGCATCCAGAAAAACATGGGCGGCTTCTCCCAGAATGGTTTGAAATCAACATAGACTCGGGTATAATCATGCAATACCATCATCTCCCGCGAACACTCAGCGAAATTGACTTCATCCCAATCAAATAAATGCACGGATCCGAGAAAAGGAAAGAAAAAAAGAGCGCCAAGGATGACAATAATGATCAACTCATTTTTGAGATGTGATCTCATACAACCGATTTAAGTCGCCCAAAAGTAAAAAATGTTTTCCACCCTTGTCAGGTGTATCAGAAATACGGAGGAGATGAGAACAAGTTTAATGAGTTACGACAGCAACACTGACCACGTTGAGATCCTCATCTAATTTTACATAATAGGTAGTTGGGGTATCAGCTCCTTTAGGATTTTTATGATTAAAAGTAAAATTTAAACCTATAAATTTAAATGTGTGAGCCATATCAGATTTGATAGCGGTGTTAAGACTATCCAATCTGTTTTGCTGTTTGTAAATGGCTGTTTTTGATCGTGTGATATCATGCATATTGGTCTGGAGAGTCTGATCATTAGGATGTTCGCTGACCGCTTTTTTGTATAAAACATCAAGGGAGTCCAATCTTTTAAGTCTTGTTTCTTTGTTCATCAGCGATAATGTCAGAAGATCGATTTCTCTTTGTATATATTCCTGCACGGTCACTGTATCAATGTCTGTGATCGAAACGAATTGATATCCATCAGGCATCTGTCCATGAGATTTGAGATATGTTTCCACATGTTCCCTTATTGGTTGTGATGTGGTATTCCCGGATTTGCATGCGTTGAAAATCAGAATAAAAAGTATAAAGGGGATTAATTTCATGTATATACTGAGTTGAATGGACAATATTAGATATTTTTAGTAAGATTACACTTATACTCTCAATTCATGATTCCGGATTCAAACCTTACAACACAAGTCTCAACATTCACGAAAAATATAAAGGTTTCAACATTATTTTTTATTTGTTTCGCCGGGATAGCTGCTGTTTATTTATCTCATCTCGGGGTGGTACCCATCCATGCTATGGCTGACGAATGCAGGAGAGCTTTGGTGGCTCTTGAAATGAGTATTTCGGGAGATTACCTGACACCTACCCTGAATGGCGAACCCTATCTCAATAAGCCACCGCTTTATAGCTGGATCATTGCTGCATCATATCACCTCGTCGGCAATTACTCGGCACTTGCGCTTCGATTGCCTGTCGTTTTGTCGATCCTTGGACATGGCCTCTTAATTTATTTTATCGTAAAGCGCTATTGTAACCCTGCTGTAGCGGCAATGACAGCACTTGCATTTATGACAAATGGGAGAACATTATTGTTTGACTCCATGCTGGGGCTTTTGGAACATACACTTGCACTTTTACTTTATGCAGGCTTTATGGCGATATTTATTTTCGGTGAAAAAAAGAAATATCTTCTATTGTTTATTGTGAGTTATTTTTTGACAGCTATTGGGTTTTTAATTAAGGGACTGCCATCCGTAGCGCACCAGGGAATTGCATTACTCGTCTATTTTATTTTTTCAAAAAAATTTAAACTTTTATTCAGTTGGTATCATTTTGTCGGAATAATGATCTTTCTGCTTACGATTGGAGCTTACTATATTCCATATTTCAGTCATAATGAATTAGGTCCGGATGCCATTTTTTCAAAGATTTTCAATGAAAGTTCCAAAAGGTATATTTTTCGAGGCGTAGGTGATTTCATCAATATCCTGCTGGATTATCCAAAGGATTTTATTTATCACTTCCTTCCCTGGACATTATTATTAATCTTATTGATCAGGAAAAATATTTTCTCCGTCATCAGGGAAAATAAATTTGTTTATTATAATATTCTCCTCTTCCTGGCGAATACCCCCATCTATTGGTTTGCTGCCCTCAAGAACCCTCATTATTTGTATTTTTTACTGCCCTTGTTATTTACGTTGTTATTTTATATCTATTTCAAATTCGATAAAACGGATTGGCGGGTAAAAAGTATAGATATCCTTTTGTGGGTCGGAATAGGAATCGCTATTGTCGGGACTTTTTATCTGCCATTTAATAAATTAGTAAGTGGCGCTCCCGGATTATGGTTTAAATCAATTATTTTGTTTATTGCTTTTGCAAGCTTGTTTATTTTATACGCAAGACAGATAACTCTGAGATTATTCATATTTGTTGGCGCGATTATTTTTATAAGGCTTGCTTTTAACTGGTTTGTGCTCCCTCAGCGGGTTCATGGGGAACAAGTTTATCTGGATCGTGCTGCAAAAATAAACCTGATCACGTTGCATTCTCCTTTATATATTATGGCAGAATACCCGGCCGGATACTATGATGGGGTCACCTTTTTTGTGGAAGAAGATCGAAATGAAATATTACGTCTCAATCATAATGTGGATTACAATGCTTATTATTTGGTGGATGATATTAATCTGAATAAATATCCAAATGATTTACTCCTTCAGTTTCCCTTTGTATATATGGATAATAACCTTCGATATAAAAAAGACATGTATTTGGTGAAATTCACCCACTGATTAATCGCTGGTGGATAAATTTGGATGGTATTTGAAGAATTGGTTATTTATTCAAATTCATTATTTATAAGGAGTCGGGTAGTTTACACAGTGGTTATATTTGTTTTGAAATATGGACGAAAAACCTTCAATAAAAAAGCTGCATCGGGCCTGGAGCATGTATGACTGGGCGAATTCAGCATACAATCTTGTCATTACCACCACGATTTTCCCAGCTTACTATCTGGCCATTTCCGGAGACAGTGATGATTCAACTGTGGATTATATAACTTTCCATGGGTGGAAAATAATTAATAGTGTCTTTCTCAATTATGCCCTGGCCATTGCTTACTTGATTATTGCTTTTCTTTCACCTATCCTTTCTTCTATTGCCGATTATCAGGGAAATAAAAAAAGATTCATGCAATTTTTTTGTTACCTGGGATCAGCTGCCTGTTGTGGTCTGTTTTTTTTCCGTCTTGAAACTCTTCAATGGAGTGTCTTGCTGGCGATGATCGCCGCGATTGG
>JAAEAZ010145090.1_pt1 | contig 12328 bp, 11 predicted proteins | sample 7277811 | NCBI WGS metagenome assembly JAAEAZ01 (sample SAMN13876997, study PRJNA601929) | soil metagenome | isolation source: soil | host: Panicum virgatum | place: USA: Fermi National Accelerator Laboratory | collected 2010-11-19 | reverse complement strand
TGAATTATTACCGTCTCACCGTCTTTTTCAACAATGGAAAATCGGTATCAAGCGATGACCTGGCCGTGTATTATTTATCTGAGCACGGGATGCTTGTGTTTCCAAATCCTGTCAACACCAACCATGAGGTAAATATTCTCAGCAGATCTTATGAGAGCTTTAATTTGAAAATCATAGATGACTTGGGAAGAGTATTGATTGACCGCGACGAGACGAATAATCCTCAGGAAGTATCGATTAAAAATCTTATTCCCGGACATTACATCGCCGTAGTCAACTATGAAAGTGGTGGAACGGAAGCGGAGGGTTTTATTGTGAGAGAGTGACACTTCGACTTTTCAGGACATGCTATCCATTGGCTTTGCTCATTGCAAGGAGAATGAGAATTTTTACAACTTTACTTAAAGATGAAGAGATATGGCTAATGGTGTTGTAATTAAACAATTTCTTTTCCTGCGAGTTAATAAGTGAATGCCCGAAGGTCCATCGATTGTATTGCTGAAAGAAGAATCATTGCATTTCCAGGGCAAAAAAGTACTGGCTGTCGATGGCAATACAAAAACAATTGACATCAGTCGTCTCCTCAATAAAAAATTAGTAGAGATCCGGAGCTGGGGCAAACATTATCTTCTCTGCTTCAAAGGCTTTACCATAAGGATCCATTTTTTATTGTTTGGATCTTATGCGATCGATGCACAGCGGGAGAAGCTGATCCGTCTTCATCTCAGGTTTACGAACGGTAATTTATTTTTTTATTCATGTTCCGTTAAAAATCTTGAAGGTGATATCAATGATCATTATGACTGGAGCGGAGATGTGATGAGCCCGATATGGAATCCACGCAAGGCAAAAGCAAAAATAAAGGAACTTCCGAATGTGATGGTTTGTGACACTTTGTTAGATCAGCACATTTTCGCGGGTGTAGGGAATATTATTAAGAATGAAGTCCTTTACAGGATTAGGGTACACCCGGAAAGCATTACCTCTAAATTATCCGAATACAAGTTAAATAATCTGATCAGGGAGGCAAGGCAGTATTCATTCGATTTCCTCAATTGGAAACGACAATACGTGCTTCGCCAACATTGGTTGGCTCATACGAAAAAGATTTGTATCCGCTGCAAAGGTCCTATCATCAGGAAAATCACAGGAAAATTTCAACGCAGAAGTTTTTTTTGCCCACACTGTCAACCTTTATACAACTAATTGATCCGTGCTCCGGATTCAGTCATGAGTCGTGAATGCCTCAGTCTTTGGCTTCTTTGGACGCCACAGTCTTTTTTGTGAAGGCGCCAGCCTCAATCTTTCTGATTGTTTTTGATTATTTTTCCAAAGAATGGAAGTGCTCAAACAATCGTCCGATCTCCTCATTCAGACCCTGGCGGGTGGGGATATGGCTGTGCTCGACAAGATCTACGATACTTATCGCGACGACTTCCTTCGATGGGCAGCTTCAAAATTTCAGTCTACCGGCCGTGATGATTTACTGGATGCCTGGCACGATACCATGATCATGTTTTATGAGCAGGTGCGTGACAAGAAATTGATCCGCCTGACCTGTGAATTGAAAACGTTTCTTTTCCTGATTGGATACAGACGACTGATCAAAATACATAAGCGTGCTGAAAAATTTGACCTGGTGGATGAAATTGAGGCTAATAAAAGTGTGGATGAAAGCATTAATGTCTTTGAGTGGGATGATATGGATGAGGAAAAAAGGCAAATCCTGAATAGTGCGGTCGACGAGCTGCCGGAACAAAGCCGTCAAATTCTCGTCCAAAGATTCATTGAAGGAAAATCCGTTCCCGAGATCATGCAGGCTATGGGATATACATCAGTCAATGCCGTAAGTGTGACCTTATCAAGGAGCCTGAAGCGACTGAAAGAAACAATTACAGAACGAATGTCAGAAATAAAATAATGGAAGAAAGAGATCAGAGTCTCATCGAGCGCTACCTGGCCAATGAACTTTCTGTGACGGAAAGAGCCGAAGTGGAACAACGGAAGAAAGATGATCCTGAGTTCCGCCAGGAACTCATAGATTATGAAAAGGCCAGGGAAGCTTTATTGATACGGCAGAGGGAAGAGTTGAGACAGCGTTTTAGAGAACGGGATAAGAAACTGGATGCTCCATCAAAAGATCCCGGTGACCCGCGGAGGTTTTGGTTTCTGTGGGTGGCGATAGCAGCCGTTGTGGTGATAAGTCTTTTGTTGTGGAAATTTCTTTTTTCACCTGATCATGTTTCCGCGCCCGTTTATACGAATGGCCAGGACACTACGAAGATGAATATTCCTCCAAACAACATTGACACAACATCACACAACGAGAATCAGCAAAAAGAGAATCAGTCACCGGATAAAAATAAAAACCAGCCTGTACCTGATGTCAACATTGCCGAGGCTACCAAAAAAGGTGAAGCTTTATTTGCAGAAAATTTCGAGCCCTATAAAGATGAGTCGATGACACCGGTATCGCGAGGCGGGAATGAATTATCCATGCTGGACCAGTTCAGGCAAAATTATTGGGATGGGAAATACAAAGAAGCCGTATTCATTTTTTCAAAACTTGGCGCGAGTTACCAGGGCAATGATAATTTACGGTTTATGTATGCCAATGCGCTGGCTGGGATTGGTCAGGTCGAACCGGCTCAGCTCGAATTAATTAATATCATCAATCATCATCACTCAGTTTATGGCGAGCAGGCTCAATGGTATGTGGCATTACTTTATTTGAAACAGGGAGACATGGTGAATGCCAGGAAATATCTGCTAAACTGTATAGAATCTTCAGAAGGATACCATAAGAAGGAAGCCAAGGAATTATTGGCGAAAATTAAATAAGCTCGTTGCATTTCTGACAGGAAATTAAAATGAAACTCAATTGTGATGAAAAGAGGTCTTGTACTCTTATTGACCTGTTATATAATATTATTTCGGTCTAAAGCTGAGGGACAATCTGTTTATCAGCTTAATAAAGATTCGCTGGAATATTTTCTTCAAAAAAAAGATTTGGTTTCTTATTTTAATAAAATTAAAATACTAGCCAGCATTGCAGCGGACACTTTAATGGATCAATTTAAATTGGATTCAATTGGAAAATATCTGTTGCCCAATTTTGAACCACTTACTCCGAAAGAACGAGGCGCGTTAAGGTATTCTGCAATGATAGTTGGTCGGAGATATAGTCGAAATTTCGGAGACTACGAAAAAGCTTTGCAATTTTATCTTATCGCGAATCAAAACGTGGAGGATAAAGAGTATTTAGATGGCAATGCCTGGTACATTGAAAATGAAATATTTAATATTTATACAAGAAAAGGAGATTATCAAAAGGCAGATTATTATGGAGGTCTCTTTGAAAAAAGTATTAAACATCGTCTTCAAAAGAATCCATTTGATAGCCTAAGCATTCAAAGATTATCAAGATATTATACAAATCTTGGAATTCAGCGCCGATCCCAGGGCATGGGCAGCGAATCATTCCAGTGCTATACTGAAGGATATAACCTGGCAGAATCGATCCAATTTCCTGTAGGCATGTACTCAAATGCCATGGGATTTGCAGAGTATTACCTGGATAGCAGCATGTTTAAACTGAGTGATCAATATCTCCACCTGTCTGGACAAATTCTTGATGATTTGCACGCTGATCCGATATATAAAGAACGAAGAGCCGACTTTATTTTTTTGACGGCGCAATATTTTTTGGAAAAGGGACAAGTTGAAAAAGATGACTTGAGTATAAGAAGAAGCATTCCATTATTTAAGTCTGCCATTGATTCATTGCGAAAAGCCTTTACCTATAAGGAAAGAAGAGAGTTTGCAAAGTTTTATTCCCCCCTGGCAGAAGCATATCTGAGCGTGGATTCATTGAATCAGGCAGAACAATATATAAACCTGGGACTTTCTAGCATAATAGCAGACTATAACAATTTTGAATCCCTGCCCAATGCAAATCAACTTTACGCTGAAAACAGCTTTATCGAATTATTTAAACTCCAAAGTCAATTATACCAAAAGCGATACAATGTTTCAAATGTTATGAACTGGCTTGCAAAATCCCTCCAATCCATTGAACTGGGTCTTAGGGCTAATGATATCATCAGGGAGCAAATGATCGCCGATCCATCCAAATTAATTACGATTCGGGCCAATAAAATGATGATCCATGATGGGCTGAAGATCATTTATGATTTGTATTCAATGAATGGAGAGACAGAATACCTGCAGAAAGCCAGGGGCTTTTTTAATCGCTCAAAAGCTTTGTTGTTGGACGAAAAAATTCGCAGGCATCGGTTGATGGATCAAATTACACCTGAAGACAGTATTGCGATTGCAGAGTTACAAATGGAGATTCGTGATCTCCATGGAGATAAATTTATGATTGGAATCAATGTAGATAGTCTCAATCGATTGATCCTGGTGGATGAGGAGAAGATGGGCAAATTGTTCGCTAAATACAAGGAAGCTTTACATCCATCTGAAACACAGGGAGATTATATAGAATATTCAGTTCAGGATGAAGACATATTTGTTCTGTCATCCATAAATGGCATTCAAAAGTTTCTTAAGCTTGGAGATAAAGATGTCCTGACGAATTTACTGAAGCGAATGGATGATTTCATTCTTTTACGCGGTTTAAGCGAAGATGTGACTGTCCTTGGAGACTTGTACCATTTTTTGGTTGAGCCTATTGCTCCAAATCTGCCTCAAAAAATTGTAATTATCCCCGATGGAGAGATCGGTTTTATTCCTTTTGATATGCTTGAGGATTTGAAAGGTAAATCACTCATTGAGTATTGCACCATTTCATATGCTTATGAATACGAAACATATTCAACATTACATGAAAAGACTTCTCGCAAATACCAAATCTATTGTTTGGCACCAACATATAAGGTAGCTGAAAAAAAGGAAGATGTGGTGACTCGTGGTTCGATCTATCAACTTCCCTTTGCTCAGGTAGAGGCCGATTCTATTCGTAAATTATTTGGAACGGGTGCTTTGATATCTGACTCTGATGATAAAAATGATCTGGCCAAAGGATTGCAACAAGCTGCGATATTTCATTTTGCCGGACATGCGATTGTACAGAAGGATAATGCTTATCTTGTTATGAGTAGCGATAGTGATCCTCAGAAGCAACTGACTGAGCAGGAAATCGCGCTTTTACCCCAATGTGCGGACCTGGTCGTGCTCAGTGCCTGCGAAACTGGTCTTGGCGAATTTGAAATTGGAGAAGGAATTCGAAGTCTTGGGCGGAGTTTTATCGAAAGTGGCGCCTCATCCACTGTCATTTCGCTCTGGAATGTCAATGACAAATCAACTTCAATGATTATGTCTTCATTTTATAAATACCTATACGGGAGACTACCCATCGATGAATCGCTAAGAAAAGCAAAGCTGGAGTATATATCAATAGCAGATAAGATCAATCAGCATCCTTATTTCTGGGCGGCGTTTATTCCGGCGGGGGATATGAATATAATTGATTCTTTCAAAAGATAATCAAATAAATTGTTCTCAATTTTAATAAATTATATAAAATGAAAACACAATTATTTTGTCTAATTCTGATCTTGACTGCACATTCAATATTAAGCCAGTCAAATGATCTTCAATGGTTAATATCAAATTCTAAAGGAAAAAATGGACTTGATGCCAGTGGCAATTTTAACAAATTTGAGTCTGTGGCTCCTTATTTGATTGATAAGTCAATTGTTTTGCAGAATATAGCACTGCCTTCTTTGTCTGTCCCTCATGCAAGGAATGATATTTTTGTAATTTACGATAACTATAATTATTATAATTCAAGAGATATTAATGTTGCCGGCCTTTCATCCCATGATTTTTTCATAAACCCAGACCCTGCGCACCATCAAACAGACCATTCTTTTATAACAACTGGTACAGCCAAAATACTTTACTTGTACCTGACAAATAGATACGAAGGTGATGATCCACCTTTATCCGTCAGAGCCCAATCTAACTCGAATCCATCATCCTATGATTTATCAGGAACGCCGTCGAGTATTATTTCGGTTAATCATGATATCGTGTTTAACAAGGACATAACTGTCATTGTTAACAATAATTTCCTGGGTAATGCAGAAAACGATGTTGTTACAATGAAATATGATGGTGTTGAAGATTTAAATACGCATATAACCAATAGTGTTCCTGATTTCTTGGCCTTAAACAATGTTTTTGAAAGTGCCAGTGGTTATTCCCCTGTGTTGCCAATCGGCTCTTATTCAAATATTGGTCCGGCCCAAATTCGGTTTCTTAATAGCAATGTACTTTATAGGTTTGTAAATTTCAGGCCCAATCTTTCTTATTACGATCAATATCATCCAAAGTCAGATGGTTCACCAAATTATAATGCGGTATTTAGTATCTTAAGAAATGGCACAGAAATACAAAAATTGAGTGTAGGCATATCGTATAGTTATGATCCAAATTTTCTCAGGGTAGATTCATTATGCAAAACCTCAGATGAAGACTTCATGATTTTTTATCATCTGGAATTTCAAAATACAAGTCGGACGACTGCAGTGAATAAATTGAAAGCTATGGTTTCATTTCATGACGGCTTTGACCTTAGTTGCTTTCAGGCAACTAAATGGTTCGCCGGAGGGGAGCTTTGCAATGGGACTGTTAAAGAGGAAAATCGAACTGTAACTTTCAATTTCACAGATAATAAATCTCTTGCAAGATTTGGCGCGAAGTATACTGGTGCAAGCACCGGATATGTAGAATTTAGAGTAAGAGTCAAATCCGGGATTGATTTGATAGACATAAATAACAGCATAAATTTGAAAGAAACAGGAGTTGCATTTGATAGCGTTACTTTTGAAATAAAGGATTTTTATGATCGAATATCTTATGATGGCGACAAAAATAGAAGATTAATAACAACCCATACCTGCTGCTATTGTAGTGATTTTAATTGGACCATTGTATTTATTGCTATCCTTATTTTATTAACTACTGGAGTAGTCATTTACTTTAGAATTAAAAGACGGTAAACAATGGATTATATAGTTATACCAATTATCCGGATAGAGGAGAGACAATAGACATTTAATTTTTTCGGAATATTTTATTTAGTCTAGTTCTCAACATTAATCATTTTAAACAGATATAGGGTGTCACCTCCATGACACCCTTTTTTATTCTTGACATTCCCACTTGGGAAATCTCATCAATCATTTTAATGCTAAGATTTAGCTCCCACCTGTACTAATACCCGGATGTGATTCAGTATTTCAAGTTCAAATCCTGAAGAACACCTCCGGGAACAAGCCGAAAATCCCGTCCAAGAGTAGGCACATTATTCTTAAATACTATTAAAATGAAAACTTACCTAATCCTTCAACTTGTATTGTTTCTTGCATATGAAACAGCACTGACCTTGATTTCCTGTGGGAAAGATGAACCCCTTTCTGTTGACACAAGACCTAACATAGATTCACTTGTTTATGGCGCCACAGAAAAACCATTCGGATTGTCATACACCGGATGGATCGATAAATGGTTTAAAGAAGTACCGGTCAATATCTGTAATCCCTCAGGAAACAATGGGACCTATGTAATCCTTGATCAAAGCGGACTAGTATATTTTTTAAGCGGATCAAATACCATAACCAATGATAGAAATATTGAAATACATCCTGGAACAGCCATTTTATTTCCTGTAGTGGATGTCATTAAAACTTATCCCTGTTCCATCGACACGACAATTGGCCCTCCCGGATATTCGATGGATGAATACCTGGCGGCCAAAGCAGCCCAGGCAATGATCAGCATAAGCTCGCTCAGCATCACACTTGATGGTCTTCCTTACCGGAGAGTCTATCAACACAGGTATATTTCTCCTTCATTTCAAATTTTTAATAACCACATGCTGGGAGATTGTTTTGATGCATGCATCATGCCTGACCAGGTCCAGAATGCTGTTTCAGACGGGTATTGGATCATGTTGAAATCAATTGATGCAGGAGAACATACACTGCACCTCCATGCTGATATGAATGGGTATGGGCAGGTGGCAGATATCACCTATCATATCACTGTGAATTAATTTCTATCTGTTCATTTTTTTAGTAAGGCTTCCGGTGACGGGAGCTTTTTTTATTTCAACGAATATTTTATTTATGCTTCTAACCTCGCATTTGTCATTCACACAATGCTAAGATTCTGTCCGCGTCCTGTACTAATAACCGGATGTGATTCAATACTTCCGCATCCGGGACCACGCCGAAAATCCTTCACAGAGTAGGCTTCATGTTTAGATTTTTTTCAAATGAAAAAGGACTTGTTGCACAAGCTCCCTGGCAGAGCTTTTGCCTATACGATAGTTTGTTTTTTTCTTCTCCATCACCTAAGTGCCAAAGATGAAGGAACCATCGAGAGATTGAAATTGAACATGTCCATCATTCAATCTCCTTCCACCGAAGTGAATTCAATCTCTATTCCGTTTCTCCTGGTAGGCCGTTTGATTTTTATCCAGGCACGCGTTGACACCTTTCTTGGAAATTTTCTTGTTGACACCGGTTCTGAAAAATTAATCTTAAACCAGGAGTATTTCAGACAACATAATGGAAAGAAAGTTTATACCACCGGAAACACAGGTGACGTTGAAGCAGCTTACTTAAGACAGGTTGACACACTTCACCTGGGAGCTTTTAACATTTCAAATCTCCAGGCTCATGTGGTGGATATTACCCACATCGAACAAAGTAAAAAAATAAAAATCATAGGAATATTAGGCTATGATGTCTTCAAAGAGTTTACAATATTATTTGACTTTCAAAATAGCCGAATAGTCCTCAACAGGTTGGACAAGAACGGCAGGATCGATAATCTATTTCAACAAACTGAAAAGCCATTTGACAGCCTGAAGTTTACCCTTAATAAATACCTCATTATTGTGAAAGGATCAGTCAATAATATTCCATTGCGGTTAATCCTTGATTCAGGAGCGGAACTCAATTTGATGGACAAACAAATCAACAGGAAAGTATTGGAAAATTTCACTGTGATAAAAAATATAGCCATGGTAGGAGTTGGAAAAAATAAAGTGGATACCCAGTCAGGTATGCTTAAAGAAGTAAAATTTGGAAACCAGGAAAGTTCGAATATGAGGACTCTCCTGGCAAGCATGGAAGATATCAATAGCGCTAACAACATAACTGTCGACGGGGTTATTGGCTACGAGTTTTTCAACAGGCGGCGCGTGATGATCAGTTATAAAAATTCAATGCTGTATTTTTTTGGGCCATTGATGGAAGTAAAAGTAAACCAGGTGAAAAATTGATCGTTAAAAGTCTTTTGGTGGACATCTGATTTCCGGATAAATATGCATCGAAGATTGAATATGTTAATTTAAACTTTCAATAATCGTTGTGTTTCCTGATGACCCGGTAAATAATCTGAATTATTTCCTTCTTTTTCCAAAAATCACCAAAATTGGTGAGAACATCCCTAAGGTCGCCACCTATATTTATGTCGCAAAGCTCAGAAGGAGGAAATTTCCCACAACCCCGAAAACGCATTCCTCCTTCAGCTTTTTTAGGCAGAAGCTTATTTTAATTGATCATAAATTTAAAAGTAGTTAAACAAATTATTAATTGTCATGACTATTTAGTCGAAAAGCTGACAGCAAAACGTTACTGTCAGCTTTTCTTTTTTAAAGTCAGCTCCTCCGCTACCATTTCACTTTCCTTGTCAGATACATGATCAATGCGATGATCCCAAACAATGCAATACTTCCGGCAAGCAATGCAAAGTCCTCCAGCTGAAGAATAATATAGATGAATCCAAACTGAAGCACAAGCAATCCACCCACAAGATTTGAATATCGCTTCTCCGTGAAAATACTCCTGCTGTACAACGTGATCAATCCTATGGTGGACAGTGATGCAACAATGTAAGCCATATCAAAACCGATATGCTCTGAGAGCGAAAGAAGCAAAATAAAAAAGATCACCAATGCTGAACCTACAAGCCCATATTGAAGTGGATGGACTTTTTGTTTTTTCAAGACTTCACAAAAAAAGTAAATCACAAAGGTGAGTGTAATGAGAAGAAATGCATATTTGACTGTCCGCTCGTTTTTAGTGTAGTGATCCACCGTATCCAGTAATTCAACACCCAGGACGGAACGTATACCGGTATTGCTCTCATTGACATTACCATCATTGTATCTTCCTGACGTTACTGCCGGTAATTCCTGGGGAGTAGCATTTGTCCATTGTTGTGTGATCTGCCTGTTGATATCCAGGATAGTCCACCGCGCATTAAAGCCATCCTTGCTGATGGTGGATGTATCGGGCAGAAACTGTCCTTCGAATTTTGGAGACGGCCATGACGAATGGATTGAAACATTTGTATTGTTGGCGACAGGACTAAAATAAATTCCCTGGCTACCTTTCAAAGACAATGCAATGGAGAAATCAAAACCTGGACTCTTCACGATTCCAACAGGTACATGACTTACCAATCCATTTGGAAATCCGATAGCCACAGGTGTGGAAGCTGTCATGGGTAAAAGCGTATCTCTTATTTTCACATTGACTCCAGCACTTATGCCGAGGAGATCAGTAATTCCCATGTGGATCGTAGCTTTTTCCCAGACAACGTTTGACGGAGATAGCTGCAATGCTTCAAGATTGGGGGCATCAAAATGTCCGTTGAGGAGAAGTTCACTCTGATACAACATCACTTTAAATATGCTTCTCTTTCTTTCGACAGGAATCAAAGATCCTGTGATGTCGAGTGTCTTTGGAAAAAAATTTAATGTTTGTTCTTTCCACTCCGATACATCACCGGTCTTCTTGACTTCTTCATAGTAGGGGATCGATATATAGGGACCTGCAATAGTTTGTAATTGGCCCCACTTGCTGCTGACTTCGCTGATGACTTCCATTTTACGGTTGGCGCGTTCTTGTACAAGGTTAATGATCATGACGCTGGGGATCATAAGCGCCAGGACGATAATGCCGATGATGACGACCTTGACAAGAATATTGTCGGACCAATTTTTGACTTCGGATTCTGAATTTGTAGTCATATAGTTTATCTTATTAGAGTTTGAAATAGAATATTTTAAAAGTCCCCTTTAGGGGATATAGGGGCTATGATTTATATCGGATCAGTTTTTCGAGAGCGGCAATATGTGTTTCAAATGCTTTGCGTCCTTGTCTTGTGATTTTATATCGTGTCATCGGTTTACGACCAACAAACGATTTCTGCACGGAGATGTATCCTGCTGCTTCAAGACCTTTCAAATGTGAAGCAAGGTTGCCATCCGTGACTTCCATCAAATCTTTGAGGGTATTAAATTCCACTGAATCATTGACGATGAGAGCCGACATGATGCCAAGCCGGATCCTGCTGTCAAATGTTTTATCCAATGCCTCAATTAATTCCTTCATTAATGATGACTATCTAGTATTATCTTTTGATTTTCGATTTGTTTTTACGTTGATTGTTGTATGTTCTTTTTAGGAGCAAACATCAACAGGCCATAAATGATGTGAACAAATCCAAACCCAATTGCCAATATCGGAATTCCAAAACCTGAAACACCTGCAGGTATGCTTAAAGCTATTTCAACCAGCCCAAGCCAGAATACATGTCGAACTGTAAAATTTGAAACGACGACGAGAGCCAGTCCGTAGAATGAAAGAAGTATTGGAGCCAACAATTCCCATTGTTCATTTTCATAGACCCATCCAGCAATAATGGCTCCTGCCAGGAGAGGTATTGAAAAATTGATCAACATGTTTCTGACAGCGTGAGACCAGGTGGATTGATGATCCTTACGGGCCTTCCGCATGCAGGTGAACCATGAGCTAAGGACAGAAAGGACGAGAACGACCATGGCTATTGCAGCAAGTTGAATGACCAGAGGAGAATTTTTGTCAATACCCTCATTGTATAGGCCGGTCGCTTTTGCGGCGTGAATAAACCATATGGAAAGTGAAAGGCCGGCAACAGCAAATATTCCCGGCAGGATGCCAGCCCAGCCGCTTAAGGAAATAAAGCGGGAGGAACGTTCCATCATCGACCGGATGTGGGCGAGATCCTCAGAATATTGATTTGAATTCATAATACAAAGTACTTTGAAATACAAAGTAAATAACTTTAATTGAATCCTGCAAGTGGAAAATCAATTTTCTACAATTCCGGTTTCCGGCAGAATTTGGCCATTTTGAGTTTATTCGTAAAAACAATAAAGATTGACTGAAATGGTCAAGTAGAATTATAGTTAGCTTTATAGTTCAATTTGGCATAATGCGCTTAAGCAAGACCTTTCTTCCGG
>JAAEAZ010543298.1_pt1 | contig 12370 bp, 10 predicted proteins | sample 7277811 | NCBI WGS metagenome assembly JAAEAZ01 (sample SAMN13876997, study PRJNA601929) | soil metagenome | isolation source: soil | host: Panicum virgatum | place: USA: Fermi National Accelerator Laboratory | collected 2010-11-19 | reverse complement strand
GAAGGAATTTCTGCCAACCGAAAAACGCTCGAAGCACTTTTAAATAAACCAGGTGAAAACTACTACGGCATTAATACCGGTTTTGGCTCACTGTATTCGATCACGATCTCACCTGATCAAATACGTCAATTGCAGACTAACTTATTGCGGTCACATGCATGTGGCGTTGGTCCAACGGCTCCAGTCAATATCGTAAGGTTGACTCTTCTCCTGAAAATAATCAGTTTGGCTAAAGGACATTCGGGTGTGCGTATGGAAGTCATTCAGTCTTTGCTTGATCTTTTTAATTATAATATACTTCCGGTTGTGCCTTCTCTTGGATCTCTTGGTGCATCTGGTGACCTTGCGCCGCTTGCACATCTTTGTTTACCACTATTGGGTGAAGGTGAAGTTGTTTTCAAAAGGGAACAAATGCCTGCTGCACGTGCACTTCAAATCAGTGGGTTGGAAGGAATTCAATTATCGGCTAAAGAAGGACTCGCCCTGATCAATGGAACACAATATTCCTTAGCGTGGTTAATTTTTGCAATTGAAAATGCAACGCGGCTCAGTGAAGTAATAGATATGTGCACAGCGATGTCAATGGATGCTTATGATTGCAATCCTTCACCACTGGACGAAGAGATCCATCAGCATCGTCGTCAGTCAGGACAAATCACATCAGCTTCTACAATGCGAAAATGGCTTGAAGGCAGTGAGATGCAAAAAAATCAAAAAGAGAATCTCCAGGATCCGTATTCGTTTCGCTGTTCTCCACAAGTGCATGGAGCTACAAGAGATGCTATTGAATATGCACGAAAAATTGCGGGAAATGAAATCAATGCTGTGACAGATAATCCTCTTGTCATCGGGCATGATGGTGATGCACGTGTTGTATCCGGAGGTAATTTTCATGCACAACCTTTAGCGCTGGCCTCTGATTTTCTCTCCATTGCTTTGGCGGAGTATGGCAGCATATCAGAAAGGAGATCTTATCTGCTCCTGAGCGGTCAACGTGATTTACCGCCTGCATTAGCTCAGCAACCGGGTGTGGAATCAGGTATGATGATTTGCCAGTATACAGCTGCATCGATCGTCAACAGAAATAAAATCCTTTCACATCCTGCATCAACGGATTCGATCGTGACGAGTGCAGGCCAGGAAGATCATGTGAGTATGGCAGCAGGAGCCGGAATGAAACTATATGAAATTGTAAATAATGTCTGGAAAATCGTGTCAATCGAATGGATGATTGCATGCCAGGCCATGGAGTATCGGAGACCTCAAACAACTTCTCCAGGGTTAGAAGAAAAATATGCTTCTTATCGAAAACTCGTTCCTCCTTTATCCGGTGACAGATCACTTTCATCCGAAATTGATGTGACGGAGAACTTTCTTAGACAGATTGTCATTTAAAAGGTCACTTCGACAAGATTTTCAAATGGGAAGAACAGAGCTTATGTTGGTTGATTCGAAAAAAGAAATAATTTTCAGTGTATTCGCTCAGTGACCTTAGATTTTCATGGTTGAACTGAAGATTTTCGACAAATTTCTCAAATGGAATCACGTATGAAAATGTTGGATAATTCAAAACAAGAAAATTTTTTATGCGTATTTGCTCAGTGACCTTTTGTTTTAAAAATAATTGATATTTAATTTCCATGAGTGATATTCAAATTCAACTCAAAGAAAAAATCCAGGAGTTGGAGACCATTCGAAAAATAAAGACATACACTGCCCAGCTCCAAACCCGCCTTATGGAGGAACAAAATGCGCTAGATGTTATGGGAAAAACTTTAGACAAAGAACAACGGGATGTAGAATTATTGGAGAAAGAAGGACTGACTACCATGTTCCACAAATTCCTGGGGGATCGCGAGGCGAAACTGGACAAGGAAAGAAAAGATTATCTCACTGCTTCACTTCGATACAATGAACTTTACAAATCTGTTCACCTCATTCAATACGAACTCGATCTGCTATCAAAGAAGGAACAAAACCAACGTATAGTAGAAGGAGAAATTGACGTCCTGATGAAGCAGCGTGAAGAAGAACTGCTACAACATGACCCAGAAATAGCTCTTCAACTTCGGGGCATTAATGACCAGGTCGATAAACTCCATAAATTTTCTGTTGAAGTTGAAGAAGCATTTAATGCAGGGACTTTGGCATTGGATCGGGTGCAGAAAACCGAATATTATCTTCATAGCGGTCAGAACCGCGGCCAACGGGAAATGTGGGGTGGACGTCGTCAAAGATCATACTACATCCACCAGGCAGTTGATTACGCCCGTGACATGGCCTATCAATCAAAACAGGCATTGATCAAATTTGGAAATGAATTAAAAGATGTATACAGCGATCTCGATCTTCATGTCAATATGGAAATTGAAGAATTCGGAAAATTTGTCGATGTCTTCTTTGAAAGCATCATCACCGACTGGATGGTGCAGCAAAAAATAAATAAATCACTGATCAATGTCAGTGCTACGAGGCAGCAGGTGGAACGTTTGGTAATGCAATTGGATCAGGAACGGAGAGCAGTTAAATCTAAACTTGAACAGTTGGAGAAGCAGAGGAAGCAAACGATTATTTCGGCAAATTCATAGGTAGAGGTCTGAGGCATGGAGCAGGGAGCAATAGGCAATAGGCAATGAGCAATAGGCAATAAGTAACAAGTAAAAGGTGGAGAGTAAATGCTTTAAAGAAATTAATTCGTGTTAATTCGAGTAATTAGTGGCTAGATGCAAAGTGTCACTCACAACTCACAACTCACTACTGACAACTCACTACTCACAATTCCACCACAACTCCCTTGGCGGGGATTTCAATATTTTTAAAACCATCCTGCACCAAAAAATCTCTCCATTTCTGTTGCGTTTCATACTCACCATGGACGAGAAATAATTTTTTCAAACCGGCTTTTTGATTTTGAATGAAATCTTTCATTTCAACCCGGTCACCGTGTGCCGAGAAAGAATCCATGATTTCTACCTGCGCTTTAACTTGTTTGTATTCACCAAACAATTTAATTCTTTGGGCGCCGGCGCGTAAAATACCTCCGGGAGTATCAGGTGTACAATAACCGACAATCAAAATGGTATTTCGATTGTCTTCGATGTGATTGGCGAGGTGATGTTTGACACGACCCGCATTCATCATACCGGAGGCAGAAATAATGATACAGGGTTCCTTGCTGGTGTTCAATGCTTTTGATTGTTCGACATCCTTGATATAGATCAGGTCATTGAATCCAAATGGATTGGGGTCCGTGAGTATGTATTTGCTTAACTCATTATCAAAACATTCGGGATGTGCGCCATAGACTGTGGTGGCATTAATTGCAAGTGGACTATCCACATAAACTTTAATGTGAGGAAGGCGATGAGCATTATATGCCTGGTCGAGCAGATAAACAATTTCCTGTGTACGTCCGATGCTGAAGGCAGGAATGATCAGCATTCCTTTTTTATCAATGCAGGTGTGTTTGATCACCTCCAGGAAATGATCCATTTCATTTGGAAGCGATTCATGCACCCGATCTCCGTATGTTGATTCGCAGATGAGATAATCACAGGCAGGCATTGGTTGCGGATCTCTAAGGATGGGCCTGTTGGGACGGCCTATATCACCCGTAAATCCAAGAATAGTTTTCTTACCGTTTTCCGTTATTTCCAATGTCACGGATGCGCTACCGAGGATGTGGCCAGGGTCAGTGTACATCACTTTTACTCCTTCACAGATTGCATTCCACTGATCATAGGGATACCCCAGGAATAAATCCATGGTTTTATCAACATCATCTGTACTATAAAGAGGTTCATGATTGTCATTGGCAGCTTTGTCATCTTCATGCTTGCGATTGTAAAATTCAGAATCCTTTTCCTGGATGAATGCTCCGTCCAATAACATGATGGCACAAAGACTTCGGGTCGCATGAGTGGAATGGATCCTGCCCGTGAAACCATCTTTAACCAATTTCGGAAGACGGCCCGAGTGATCCATGTGAGCATGCGATAAGACTACGCAATCAATATCCTTTGGATTGAAGAGGAATTGATTGTTATCGATCAGGTCTTGCGCAAAACTGCCCTGGAATAAACCGCAGTCCAGCAGAATGGTATATCCATTTGCCAGGGTGACAAGATGACTACTACCGGTGACCTGGTGCGCGGCACCGCAAAACTGGACTTTCATACTTGTAAATCTTTGGAGAGATGAGGAATTCGATTTTTGTAAGTTATCTGCAATGATGATGAGTTTAAATGTTTAGACGTTTAGATGTTTAATGTCAGGTAAAATAAATTGGACATCTCAAAGCTAAACACTAAAGTTGAAAATAATCCTCCCAGGTTCTCATGTTAACACACATTCACACTTTATCCGAACGTTTGCCAAGGAAATAAAAAATGAATCCAATGACTACAATACCAGCCCTGATCATCCAGGCTTTATCTGTTCCCCAGTTATTGATCCAGTTGAGGAACAGAAAATTCATATGAAGGAAATAAAGTACGACGGATAAAACGCCGATAACGATTAATAAAACTCCAAGAGTACGCATGATGTGGATAGTTTGGTTTCAGGAGTAAGATGCGGGTAATACGGAATTTACATATTTAATTATAAATTTTAATAAACCTACATTTTTATAGTTACATTGGAAACAATTTAAATTATTATGATCTTTAACAGTTCAGTTTATCAATTTATAACTATTCTTTTCATCGTTTTGTCCAACTTTATTGATGCAAATGCACAAAGTGATATCAGGCCTGGAACATTACTTCTCCACAATGGTGAAGTAAAGAAGGGATGGATTGATTATAAGGAAGGAAAAGAGAGTTTTCAATCATGTAGGTTTAAACCAGATCCGGATGCAGAATTCATTACTTATCTGCCTGCGGACCTGGCTGGATATGGTTATGATGGGGATGCAACTTATGTGAGCAGGTGGGTAGGTGAAGATTCGATGAAGAAATTATTATTTCTTGAGGTTTTGCTCGATAGTCATTATACTTTGCTTAAATCTTTTGAATACTATTTCGTTGAGTCAGGGGAAGAGTTATTTCAACAAATTACTTTCGATCCGGTTATGACCACCATTGATGGTTCGGAGACTAAAAAAGCATCTCCCAAAAATTTGGGTGTTATCCGATATCTCGTTAGGGACTGCGCTGATTTAAATACAGAATTGGATAAATTGAAGTTTTATGACAAGGAATTAATTAAATTCTTTAAGGATTTTAATACTTGCCTGGGATATGAATCAAAAGAACTTAAAGCGGGAAAACCTTGGTTTTCAATGTCTGTAAAAGCGATGGCAGGCATGACCTCTTCAATATTTGATATAAAAGCTACTGAAACGGGTGAAGAAATTCTTGCATTGCCTTATTCCAACTCCAACAACATCACCGGAGGAATAGGGTTTGAATTTTATTCTCCGAGAAATATTGAGTCAGTTCTCTTTGAGACAGGTGTCTTTTTTACCCAAACAAGATATTCATCTACTACTTACGAAGATAAAATCCATGATGAGTATAATTTCGTCAACTTTAGCTTTTCTGAATGCAAAGTTCCAATAGGGCTGACTTTTAAACTGAAATCAAGAGGGCTTGTGCCTTATATCAAAGCTGGAGTAGCAGCTAATTTTATTCTTAAGTCAGAAGATGAGTGGATAAGGAATACAGTCATGGATAATATTATCCTGACAGAAATAAATGATGCTGTCGATGACCAAAATTTTCATCTGGGGTTTTGGGGAGGGTTTGGAATCACTAAACCAATTCTTAAAAAGCATGAAATCTTTCTGGAACTTAGATTTGAAAGGACTCATGGCATTACAAACGTTAAATATGTCAATCCACCTTACTATTCGAGCTTTACATATTTCACTATTCTTACCGGAATCAAAATTTAATAATGAAAAAAGTCATTCTTTTTAGCATTTTTTTAATTTCTGCTTGCAGGAAAGACAAGGAATTACCTACAGAATGGCCATTTCTTGAAACAATGGCTGTTGAGAAGAACGGAGAAAGCTTTGTTTTTCATGGGAATATCATAAATCAACCAGATGTGATTATCACTGAAACAGGATTTGTCTGGTCAATCTATTCAAACCCGAGCTATTCAAGTTCAAATAAGATAACAATCCCTTCTGTCATCCAGGAAGGAGAAATTACTGCAGAGGATACTCTGAATCTAATTCCCGGAAAACTTTATTATTGTAAAGCATATCTTGTTACTGATCAATTGATCATAATGGGAAATCAGGTAAGTTTTCAGGATAAATAATTTTAACTTTTTTAAACCTTACTGCTAAAACTACTCTTCAGATAAATTCGATTCATTCTGGCGATATGCGAGACAGATATTTCCTTCGGACATTCCGCCTCACAGGCATAAGTGTTTGAACATTTTCCAAATCCTTCTCTGTCCATTTGAGCAACCATCGATTGGACTCTTCGTACATTTTCAATTTCTCCCTGTGGCATCAAAGCGAGATGTGAAACTTTAGCGGATGTAAATAGCATGGCACTTCCATTCGGACAAGCGGCAACGCAGGCACCGCAACCAATACATGCTGCAGCATCCATCGCTTCCTCAGCCTGGTCTTTTTCAATAGGAATTGAATTTCCATCAACGGCCTGACCAGTATTGACTGAAACAAATCCACCTGCCTGAATGATCCGGTCAAATGCTGAGCGATCAATGACGAGATCACGAATCACCGGAAAAGATTTAGCACGAAATGGTTCAATCCATATTTGCTGGCCATCTTTAAAATAACGCATATGCAATTGACAAGTTGTTGTTCCACCGAGCGGGCCATGGGGACGACCATTGATCACCATGCTGCAAGCGCCACAAATTCCCTCACGGCAATCATGCTCAAATGCAACAGGTTCTTGTTTTTTACTGATCAGATCCAAATTGAGTTCATCGAGCATTTCAAGAAATGACATATGCTCATTGGCAGTCGCCTCATAAGTCTGAAATGAACCCTTTTCATTCGCAGACTTTTGACGCCATATATGGAGTGTTAATTTCATTTACGAATTACGATTTACGAATTACGATTTACGTTTTTGCTTATTGCTCATTGCCTATTGCCTATTGCTCTTCCTCTGCCACGAATTACACGAATTCACACTAATTCAATTTACGATTTACGTTTTTGTTTTTTGCCTATTGCCTATTGCCTATTGCCTATTGCCTATTGTTTATTGCCTATTGCTTTTTGTTTTTAGCCGCTAATTCCGCTGATTAACGCAAATTAATATTTCAATGCTCCCTGCTCCCTGCCCTTTGCTCACTTGTAGCTTCTCGTTTTCAGTTCAACATTTTCAAATTTCAATTCTTCTTTGTGCAGGACAGGATCTGTTTTAGTATCCGTCCATTCCCAGGCTGCGACGTAAGTGTACTCATCATCATTCCGAAGTGCTTCGCCATCGGGTGTTTGATATTCTTCACGGAAATGGCCTCCGCACGATTCGTTGCGATCCCTTGCATCACGAATGATCAATTCACCCATCTCAAGAAAATCAGCCACACGATATGCTTTCTCCAATTCCGGATTGAAATCACTGTCACTGCCAGGAACAAAAAGATCCTTGTAAAACTCTTCACGTAAGTCATGCACGGCTTGACGCGCTTTATCGAGTCCTGCAGCATTGCGTTCCATTCCACAATTATTCCACATGATCTGACCAAGACGACGATGAAAATCTTCAACAGATTTATTGCCCTTGATGGACATCAATTGTGAAATCCTATCGCTAACGGCTTTTTCTGCTGCCGAAAATTCATCCCTTTTTGTATCGATTCGAGGAGTGCGGATATCATTTGATAAAAATGTTCCTACAGTATATGGCAACACAAAATATCCATCACCCAATCCCTGCATCAAAGCACTTGCACCAAGTCGGTTAGCACCATGATCAGAAAAGTTGCATTCACCAAGAGCGAATAGACCGGGAATATTTGTTTCAAGATTATAATCAACCCAGAGGCCACCCATGGTATAATGGATTGCAGGATAGATCATCATCGGAGTTTTGTATGGATTTTCACCGGTGATTCTTTCATACATCTCGAATAAGTTGCCATAGAGTTCAGCGATTTTAGCTTCACCAAGTGAACGGATTGTGGCATTATCTGCTTCGTCCATTCCTTTAGCACTTGCTTCGGATTTTCCATAACGTGTGATTGCCGAATCAAAATCGAGAAATACAGCTAGACCACTTCTATTAACACCAAATCCATCATCGCAAACCACTTTAGCAGCTCTTGAGGCAACGTCCCTCGGAACAAGATTTCCAAACGCAGGATAACGACGCTCGAGATAATAATCACGATCTTCTTCTTTCAGGCTTGATGGCAAAATCTTCCGTGTGCGAATAGGTTCGACATCAGCTTTATTTTTTGGAACCCAAACACGACCATCATTACGGAGAGATTCAGACATCAATGTAAGTTTGCTTTGATAATCGCCTGACACCGGAATGCAGGTAGGATGTATCTGGGTAAAACATGGATTAGCCATGTACGCACCACGACGTACTGCACGCCATATGGCTGAAACATTGCAGCCCATTGCATTCGTGGAGAGATAATACACATTTCCGTATCCTCCTGTAGCCAATACAACACAATGCGCAGAATATCTTTCAAGTTTTCCTGTCAATAGATTGCGTGCGATGATCCCTCTTGCTTTACCATCGACCAGGACGATATCCATCATCTCATGACGATTGTACATCTCCACTGTACCCAGGGATATCTGCCTCGACAAAGATTGGTAAGCACCTAACAAAAGTTGTTGTCCGGTCTGGCCGCGCGCATAAAATGTTCTTGATACCTGCACGCCACCAAAGGATCTGTTTTCCAACAATCCTCCGTATTCCCTGGCAAACGGAACACCCTGAGCCACGCACTGGTCAATAATGCTATTACTTACTTCAGCGAGGCGATGAACATTCCCTTCTCGTGATCTATAATCTCCGCCTTTAATAGTGTCATAAAAAAGACGATGCACACTGTCACCATCATTCTGATAATTTTTTGCAGCATTGATGCCACCCTGGGCTGCAATGCTATGAGCCCTGCGTGGACTATCATGAAAAGTAAAGCATTTGACATTATAACCCAGTTCGCCCAAAGTTGCAGCAGCAGAAGCGCCGGCTAACCCGGTTCCAATAACGATCACATCAAGTCTTCGCTTATTGTTTGGTGAGACAAGTGGGATCGTTGATTTATAATAATTCCATTTTTCTGCTATCGGGCCCGGAGGAACTTTGCCGTCTAATGATTTCATATTGAATAAGTCTGTTTATTTAAAAGCAGATGGAATGCTGATGTATTAATGTGAGAAATAATGGTATAAAGGAAGATATGCAAAACCAACTGAGATAACAACTGAATAAATCCATCCAATCCATTTGATCAATGGAGTATATTTTTTATTGTTCAGACCAAGTGTTTGAAATGAACTTTGAAATCCATGTATTAAATGGAGCATTAAAGCCAGTACACCCACCAGGTAAACGATGAGAACCCATGTCTCCTGAAAAGCGATATGTACTCTCGTAAACATATCCTGCACCGGCATTTCGTGACCTGGATAAGTGACCATCGCCAGTTGGTCCGTAAACCTCATTTTCACCCAGAAGTCACCCATGTGAAGGCAGAGGAAGGCAAAAAGCAGGACACCCAGCAAAGCCATATTCTTTGAATTCCACGAGGCGCCGGCGACATTTCCTTTTGAGGCAAAGCTTCCTTTAGCTTTTCTATTGGCAAAATAGAGAACGATGCCCTGGACGGAATGAAGGAGGATAAAAAAGTAAAGCCCGAGGGAAATGACGAGAATGAAAGGATTCTCGGACATAAAGGCGGCATAGATGTTAAAAGACCTTCCTCCGTCATGAGCCAGAAGTTGAAGATTTCCAACTAAATGCACTACCAGGAACAAGATCAGGAAGAGCCCGGTAAGGCTCATGATCAACTTTTGACCGATCGAAGAGGTAAGTAATCTAATGATCCACTTCATATGCTGGGTAAGGGGTTAGGAGGCCGGAAAGAGTCAGATTTATCTGCCGTTTTTATGATTATTTGACAACAAAGCTACCATCGGAGAGTTGACTGGATGCAAAGCTAAGTTTATTTAGAAATCATCTAAATTTCAATTCATTTTATCTTTACAAAACAATTAAATTATAGTTCTTGCATTTTGCTAATTGCCAATTGCCTATTATCTATATTTACTCCCATGCGCCCTCTTATCTTCCTCATTCTTTTTACATCCTCATTTTTAAACGCCCAGGTTCCGAAAGATTCTTCGGCTGCATTTATTAAAAACATATACAGGCAATGTTATACCGAACAAAAGGCCTACCAATGGCTGACGACATTGACGAAAGATGTTGGTCACAGGCTGAGTGGCTCACCGGAAGCAGCAAAAGCTGTGGAATGGGCTCATGGTGTCCTCGATACTTTAGGATTAGATAAAGTGTGGCTCCAGGAAGTCAAAGTTCCGCATTGGGTCAGGGGAAAAAGTGAGTCTGTCATCATGCTATCAAAAGATGTTGGTGCAGTTTCATTGCGAGCACTCGCTCTTGGAAATTCACCCGGCACTGGTAATGACGGAGTAAGAGCAGAGGTGATCGAAGTGAAGTCACTTGATCAATTAAAAGCAATGCCCTCTGAATCAGTCAAAGGGAAAATTGTTTTTTTTAACAGGCCGATGGATGAAGGATTATCAAGTACCATGATGGCTTATGGCATGGCCGGCGATCAACGAGGTGCCGGACCTGTCGCAGCAGCAGAAAAAGGTGCTGTTGCCGCCGTTGTAAGATCATTATGTCCACGCCTCGATGACTTTCCACATACTGGCGCAACTCATCTTTCAGAAACCGGAAAAAATATTCCATCTGTTGCGATCAGTACAAATGATGCAGAAGTGTTGAGTAAATCAATTTCTCACGGCCCAACTGAAATTTATATTCACACTTCATGTGAAATGTTGGACTCAGTGATATCCTATAATGTGATTGGTGAGATAAGAGGTACAGTTGCACCGGATTCGATTATTATGGTGGGAGGACATCTTGATTCGTGGGATGTTGGTGAAGGGGCTAGTGATGATGGTTCTGGAGTTGTTCATTCGATTGAAGCACTATATCGGCTGGCTCACAGTGGATACAAACCAAAACATACCATTCGCTGTGTCCTTTTTATGAATGAAGAAAATGGTTTGCGTGGCGGGGTGAAATATGCTGCTGAAGCGATCAGGAAAAAAGAGTTTCATCTCATTGCTCTTGAGACAGATGCCGGAGCTGGCGTACCATTGGCATTCGGTTGTACAAAAGGGGCCGACAGTCTCATAGATAAACACATTACTTATATAAAATCATTCATGGATTTGCTTGATCCTTATTACCTCAGAGTTGAAGCTGGCGGAGGTGGAGCGGACATCCGGGATCTTACCCTTGACTCTGGTTTATTGGTTGGGCTGAGACCTGATAATGCACGTTATTTTGATTATCATCATTCTGATAATGATGTACTTGAAAATGTTCATCCCAGGGAATTGGAATCTGGTGTTGCAGCGATAACTTCTTTTCTTTATCTCGTTGATCAATATGGCATAGGGCTATGAAAGATGTGACACTTTACGATCTCACTTTTGAACCTTTCATCTCATCTCAGGAAATCGAAAAAGTAGTCATGGCATTGGCTGCAAAGATTGACAGGGATTATAAAGACCGTAACCCCGTGTTATTGATTGTGCTGAATGGTGCGTTTATTTTTGCTGCTGACCTGGTGAGGCGATTGTCCATTCCGCTCAGGATGGATTTCGTCAAAGTCAGTTCTTACGAAGGGACTTCATCCACCGGAAAATTAGGCGAACATTTTTTGTGGAAAATGCCTTTGGAAGGACAGGATGTCCTGATCATTGAGGACATCGTTGATACGGGAGCTACATTACATCATCTCAAAGAAAAAATCAATAAGCAGAAGCCAAAAAGTATTGAAATAGCCTGCCTGCTCATCAAGCCTCTCGCTCATAAATATCCGGATGTGATCAAATACCAGGGCATGGAAATTCCAAATGAATTTGTAGTCGGATATGGCCTTGATTATAACAGCATTGGCAGGGACCTGGGATCGATCTACAAGAAGAAGGATATATGAGTGTCCTGCTGATCATAGGGATCATTTATATTTCCATTGTTCTGATCTTTTATTTTCTGCAGCACTTATTTTTTTTCCGCCCGGAAATATTACCATCTGATTTTAAATATCAGTATTCATTTCCTTTCGAAGAAAAACAATTTGATCTCCCCGACGGCGGACAGATCAATGCGATATGGTTTAAGGTGCCGAATAGTCT
>JAAEAZ010427204.1_pt1 | contig 12399 bp, 6 predicted proteins | sample 7277811 | NCBI WGS metagenome assembly JAAEAZ01 (sample SAMN13876997, study PRJNA601929) | soil metagenome | isolation source: soil | host: Panicum virgatum | place: USA: Fermi National Accelerator Laboratory | collected 2010-11-19 | reverse complement strand
TGATCTCTTTTGCCAGGCCAATATGTGGTTTACGGTTTTTTATATTTCAGCGAGGACTAAACCAAAGTTCTTCAGAATATTTCCCAAAGAAGATAATTTCAACTGGAGCGGATTTGGAAAAGCGGACAAAAACGAATTAAAAAATTGTTTCGCATCAAGACAGGTTTTTACTGATGCTGATATCTTGTTTTCAAATAAACTTTGGACTGCTTATGTGGAGGATGATCGGGAAGAATTAAAATTACTTTCCGGAAACAGGTCAGAATGTTTCCGGTATTTGAGTGAAGTGGTGAAGGCGCATCTTGATCGAATACAGGAAGAAGATCTTCCGGGCCGGCCTCAGCAGACATTGATTGATATTTTAAATGCAGGAAAAACAAATTTTTACGAGATCTGTGATGAATTTTGGAAGAGAGAAGCCATTTATGGCTTTAGTGATTTGCAGGTGTATAAAATGTTAGAAGAAATGGAAATCGATTTTTCAGAAGACCTGATTTAACCGATCATAAAAGCTTTTCCGGCCCGCCTCCAATTTCATCGGATATATAAAACCCATCAGCACAAAAAACAGAAAGATTATTTTCAATCCAGCTCAGAACGATTGATTTATGTGCAGCCGGGTAGAGCAAGTGCACATTGGGACCTGCATCAAGAGTAAAACATACCGGTATTCCAGATTCTTTTCTGAAATTCCATACTTCCCTAATGATGGAAAGTGTGTTCGGTTGAATTAGAATAAAAGGCTCATCACCACTCATCATTAATGCATGCAATTGCAATGCTTCGGATTCGCATATTGACATAAACAAATCAATTTCATTATCTGAATGCATGCAATCCAGAAGTCGGAGAAGATTTTTATTTGCAACATCATAACGCGATTCAGCATAAGCATGCTTATTCATCATTTCATGTCCCGCGGAACTGGATATCTTCTTTTCTTCTGTGCTGACAATAAGAATGGTGTCCTGGTAAGAATGATAAAGAGATGACAAGCGATCAGCAAGTGGAATGCCAAAAAAATTACTACTTCCGGCAACCGTAGCGACCTCTCCCCATAATGATGCCACAGGAAATACAGACCTGCACGCGCTTCCTGAACCAAGTCGTGCTATACCGGATACGTTTCTCCACCATTGCTCATCGGGAACTCCATTTCGGGCGTTGATTTGATCATCAATATCTGTTACACAGAGCGCCAAAGCACTCATTGCGCTGGCAGATGATGCTATTCCTGCTGAAGAAGGAAAAGTGTTCGTTGAATCGATGACGACGGAAGCATGCGGAATCCAAGAAAACCGATCTTGTACCAGGCTTAGAAAAGATTTGATTTTGGGCTCAAAAGACGGTCGTTCTTTTCCATCATACAAGACGATCAGTTCCGGCTTTGAAGTTTCGGGAGTGACAATAATTTTCATGTCGGTATGACAAGCAGAAAGTGTGAAACTCAGTGAAGGGTTTCGGGGTAATTGAACACCATACTTGCCCCAGTATTTTACCAGGGCAATATTAGAAGGAGAGCGCCAGGAAGAAAGATATGCCATGTGACAAATTCAATTCGATTGTAAATGTACTATGACCACGCGGCTCATAAGCTATTTCCTGGTGCATGCCAACACAACTATTTTTTAGACAACAAGGAAGAATAAAGTGGGTTATGCACTTTAAAACAAACGGTTCTTGTAAACCAATTAATATTATTTTCTGCACGCTCTGAACGTGTTTTTACTCCGCGGCTTATGGCTGTGTCATCTCCTTTGTGTTGTCGCAGACTCGGAGCAGGAAGAGGACCCTGTTCCAGGGTTTCTACCTGGAACGGATCAATACAGGCAAGAAGTTTTAAATAAAATACACTGTATTCATAATTAAAATCAATGATATGTGATTCGAGATCGAGTTCGATGTCATCACCGTTGTACACCCACGTTGTTTCTCCACCCGAAAGACCAACAACTTTATCATCCAACATTTTACCATAAACCTGGAAGAGATTGGACAAATAGAGTAGAGAGCAATAATATTTTGTCCTGCTTTGATTGGTAATGCTCACCTTCAGTTTTCCTGTCCACTCACCCGACGAGGACCTGAGATATTTTAGTTCCAATATATCTCCCTTTGTAGTTAACTCCTGTCTTGTAAGATCAGAAAGAATGAGGTAGAAATTCATCCTGACGGGATATTCATTCCCGTTAAATTGAGAATTGCACCAACTACGAATGTATTCCCACTGAGCAATATGACGCATAAACTGAATGGTCCTGGCTATAACATCCGGATCATTGACAGACACCGAAGTTGCAGGACGAGTATAGTTATCATTTTGACAAATCAATATTTTATCACTCGCCTTCCGGATCACGTATGCACTTTGATTACGAATACCTGTGATGGAAAAAGGAGATCCTTGATTGAGAACCCATTTTTCAACCTGCAGTTTTAAGATAGCTGCAAAATCGATTTCATCCTGGTTTGATTCAATGAAGAACTGGGTGTTTCCCGAAAAATGATTTTTCACATTCGCTGTATATGCCTGTTCCGGGATGAGTAATGATTCAAGTCCGGCAGGTAATTCAACTCGCGAGTAATAGGGAAACACTTCAAGGATTGGAAGTGAATAATTTTTTTGGTTCACCTGAATTTCAACAGGACCGCTATAAGTGGTGATGCCATGGATGGCACCCAGATCGATGACCCATCCTGTGTTTGTTTTATAATAAAGCGCGCAACCCAGGCTGCTTGCAGGAGTTGTTTTATCCAAAAAAATTCGGAGTAAATCATCTTCATGATTTCGAATCGTATATATCTCCGGTGTTTGACGAAACTGATTTTGTGTAAAAAGTCGGGTCCGGGATTGAAGATCATAATAACTGAGAGAGCCATTGCTTCTGCGGAGTACATCTATGAGGTTAGAAGTAAAAATGCCATGACCAGATTGTTCGTAAGCTGACTCATCATTCTGGCAGGCAGACAATGTGACATGGGGTAATTGTGGTACAAGTTTTAACCAGCCAGTGTGTGTGACATCTTCTTTTGAAATAAGATTTCCAAATAAATATTTATCCCATGTTCGCATTGGTAAAATAAAACTTTCACGTTGACCGGGAACATATCGACGTTCAAGGCAAGCTCCGTCTTTTTCTGATAACCCATTGCGGGTCATTCCGCCGGAGTGGCAACAATCGAATACTATAATGATATGTGTCCCTTCCTTTCCGTATTGAGATATGATGTAGTGAAGCTCTTTGTCGCTTAGCAGGTTATAAATCACGTTACCACCGTTATCCACAATGCTATCATAACAAACAAGAGATTCCAATGCATTGTCCTGTTCAATGGTAGCGAATATCGGATCCAAAAATTCACGAGTTCCGTGCCCGGAATAAAAAAAGAAAACCACATCAGTAGCGGAGGCCTGAGTCAATGCATTTTGCAGAGATGAAACGAGAGCAGATTTCGTGACCTCATTGTTTTGCAAAATTTGGACATTAAGTTGAAAGGAAGAGGATTCTGTATCCAGATATTCCCGCCAACTTTCCACATCATGCATACATCCTTGAAGGGGAGTGACCGGTGATTGGTATTCATTAATACCAGCGAGCACCGCATACAATTTTCGCTTTGACATTATAAGAGTTTAATTGATCTTATTCATGTAAAGCGTATTGGCGACAGAGGTATTTACATCTGTATAAGTGCATTCCATATAGTTAGATCGAACATTTAATAAAGGGGCCCCTTCCAAACTAAATGCATTGGGGACATTAACGTTCAAAGTAAAACCCAAGACCTGCCAAGAACCCGAATAAGTGACACCGGCATAATCAATTGTGATCCCGGAAGAAGTAAAATTCCAAACAGCGCTGTACGTACCTGTATCAGTCACCTTCCAGGAACCCCAAATAATATCGGAAGGTAATATAATGGCACTCCTTTCATTTTGTGTGGCAGGGCTTTCATCCTGAACGGTAGAGGGTACATCAGAGGGTGTAGATATATAATCATATCCCTTGTTTAAATCTCTTGCCGAACTAATGACGGAATAGATAACCACAACAATTATAGCAAGTATAAAAAACCCCAGTACCCATAGAAGCGTTGAAATTCCTGAGGATTTCTTTTTGTTAATGATAACCGGAATAGAAGGAGTATTCACCACAGAAGGGCTAATTATACCGCCGCTTTGTTTCAGTTCCGCGTGCTTGATCCACTCCCTGATTTTCGGAGTATCATCAATGTTTTTTGCTTTTTTAAAATACTCTAATGCTAAAGTGTAGTTGCCTGCCGTAACGGCTTCCTTACCGTTATCAAGAAATTCAACATATCCAATTCGTGATTTTGCTGATGCGATACGTTGTTCTATAAATTTTCGATCGGGCACATAATGGTTTTGAAACAGAGTTAAAGCTTCCTCATATTTATTTATGCATTTTTCATAAATCATCTGAGCATAGAATCCTTCAGCGTCATTAATTAGTTTTTTATACTGTTCTTTATTGTCAACAGTTTTGTCAGACACATCTTTAATTCCTTCCAATTCATCACTGACTAAATCCTGTTCATGTTGTTTTAGTGATAGCTTGAGTGAATCAAGATTTTTCTTCGCCAATGTTTCAAAACGGCCGGAAGGATATTTGCGGAGATAATCCATGAAAGCAGAAACTGTATTGCGGGTTTTCGCAAGTTGCCAGGCTTGGTTCTCTTCGAGTTCCTCAAGACGACCCAAAGCATCATCGTTATGTGCACCGCGTGGATGGACTTCAAGATATTGTGTCAGCGATTCAGGAGATGAAAGTTCAATTGCGCGTTTCCAATCGTCTTCATCTGTCAGCTGAGAAAGTTTTGTTTTCGCTTCGAGTACGTGATGGCCATCAGGGTAATAATCAACGTATTTAGAATATTCTTCTGCAGTATTGGCATCGATGACGGAAGCCCAAATCTCGTCTTCGGTGACCTTGAGATGAAAGACAAATTCGCCACCTTCATCGCCTGCGTCTTTAATTCGTCCTTCAATGGGAGCCTGTCCGGCTTCGGATTCGACAATACGGGTTACGCTTTGAATGAGTTCTGATGCACGCATCACCCTGTCAGTATTGTGAGACAAGCGACTCAGGATCGCTTTTGCAAACGGACTATTGGTGCCCGGAACGCCATCATCGACAAGTTCTTTCCGCCCTGAAGCGAAGATCCTGCAGGAAGGATATTTTTCTGAAAGTACTTCGCTGCGGCTTTGACTGACGAGTGTGCCACTAAAACAGGAATCGACCAGCATTAAAGTATGATGTGTCCTGATGGCCCTGATCCATTTGAGTACATCTGAATTAGATATGTAATCGGATGGATTGTCTTTACGTGCATTGGCCGGAACCCAGTATCCTTCATCGAGGTCCGGATCATAGTAGCCATGCCCAGAGTAAATAATAATAAGATTGTCTTCAGTGGTTATAGACCGTTTGACGTTCATTAATTTTTCCCGGATATTATCTTCTGTTGCCTGATCATCGATGAGGCTCACCGAGTGGGCAGTTTCAAATTGGTAGCGTTCGGTGAGCATTTTGGAAATATCCTGCACATCTTTCACTGCATTGCGGAGAGGTTTCCAATTGGCATATTGATTGATGCCAATGGTGAGAAGATAGTTCTCGCCTTTAAAGCCCCACTCGGAAGGACTCTGGGGGAGTTTGATGCCGCGTTCCATATTATTTCCTCGAATAAATTGAAAGTTGATGTTATTGGATTAATTACCTTTTCATTGCTGTATCTGCTCTGATATCCTCATACTTACCCTTATCATTAAATTGATTTTTGTTTGAATGAGATGGACATTTCATGACCATAAATACAATTAGAAAGAGAATTGAAATAACTCCCAAAATCCACATGGTTTTACCTTTTGATTTTGAATCTAATTCTGGAATCTGAGCCGGATAGGGGCCTGTAGGTTTTTGTACCGGCTGCTTTATTGGTACGGCATCTTGCTGAATAATATTATCCTTGGTTTGAATAATTTGATTTTCTGCCTGCCGTTCCGGTTTTTGCACCTCTGTTTTTATAGAAGCATTAATTTTATCTAAGCTCATTCGGGCGAGCTCAGCATATTGTCCATTTTGATATTTATAAAGATATTCTCTGTATGCTGATTCGGTATCACGGTTGAGGGTCTGTTTCCATGATTCATCTTCTTCGATTTTGCTCAGCAACCCAAGACCAGTTTTATAAAAAAGACCATTGGGATGTTTATTGAGATAATTTTTAATGGCGCTTTTATCTGAAAACTGAATTGCTTTATTCCAATCCTGCCTATCATCAAATCCTTCAATTTTATTTCTGGCCTCATGCACATAACGGCCTTCCGGATAGTACTCCAGGTACTTGGAATATTCCTCAATCGTATCAGCCACGATTACAGCATTCCATATTTCATCTTCCGTGATCTTCAGGTGAAAAACAAATTCACCGTTCTCATCACCGGCATCCTTAATTCGTCCTTCGATCGGCGATTGTCCAATTTCAGTTTCCACGGTTTTCGTAACATTCGAGATCAAATCCGAAGCTCTCATGACCCGATCCGTGTTGTAGGAAAGACGACTCAATATTGCTTTTGCAAAAGGGCTGTTTGTTCCCGGAGTGCCGTCATCGACGAGTTCTTTACGGCCAGAAGCAAAAATTCTAAACGAGGGGTATTTTTCCGAGAGGACATCACCACGGGTATGTTGAACGAGTGTTCCGCTGAAACAAGAGTCTACAAGAATGAGAGTATGATGGGTTTTAATAGCCCTAACCCATTTTAGCACATCTGAATTGGATATATAATCAGTCGGATAATCTTTTCGCGCATTTGCCGGTATCCAATATCCTTCGTCAAGATCTTCATCGTAATCACCATGACCGGAGTAAAAAAAGATGAAGTTATCATCACGTGTGATTGTTCTCTTCAGATCGAGTAATGTTTTCCGAATATTCTCTTCGGTTGCATCTTCATTGAGAAGGGTAATCGTTTTATCGGCTTCAAACTGGTATCGCTCAGTAAGTAATTTTGAAATGTCGTGTACATCCTTTACGGCATTGTAGAGAGGCTTCCAATAGGTGTACTTGTCAATACCAATAATGAGGAGATAATTCTTCCCTTTAAAGCCCCACTCGGAAGGGCTCTGGGGGAGTTTGATGCCGCGTTCCATGGTGTTCCGGATTTGTTGTATGAAATATACAAAAAATCAGGCGAAGGCTGAGGCTAAGGAAAGGGATTATTCAATATTGATCTCAAAATCACTGAGAATCATGTCAAGAATTTTGTCTTCGCCGGGAGTATAACCTTCCTTGAGATCATAGCCATAGAGACGGCCCACAGTCTGCCACTTAGTTGCTGTAAATGCTCCGCGAACACTTTTAAGGACCTCATACATGGGGGTATCCAAATGCCGCTCGATCATCTTGACCAGGATTTTGCCCTGGGTACGAGACAGATCTTTTAAGGGATCAGTGAAATCATCTTTGACATCCTTTTGCATTTCCTTTGCATGTCTTTTGGCCTCACCATGGCTCATTCCTTCAGTTTCTTTTTGATATTGGCGATAGAGTTTTATGCTTTCAATGGCATAGGGGAGGACTTCAGTGGCATAGCGGCGATAACGCATATACTGACGATATTCTTCATCATTGGCAAAGACGCGCGGTGCTTTTACAACTACTTCGGGGATAGTGGCAACGAAAATGGTATCCTTTCCACTAATTCTTATTCTCATCACTCTTCCATCTTCATGTACGATCGTTGTATCATATGCAGTCTGAGCCATAACTCCGGGCGATGCCAGGGTAAGCGAGAATGTAATGACGAAGAAAACGACGTACTTCATAGTGATAGATAACGAAGAAGTTACGATTGTAGTTTGTTATTTACAATCAAAGAGCCTAAAAACAGGAGAAGGTAAAAACGTACAACCCCCTGTTGGTCAATCAAATGAAAAGAGGAGAGAAAAAATGACTAGTCATCAGAAGAGATTGGCTTATCGTACCAATGTGATATCACCACTGAACAGTTGTGGTATTGTCTTGCCGCCGTTGACATAAGTCAAATCAATCACATACACATAAACACCGGGCTCCAGTATGGAATTTCCAAATCGACCATCCCATTGGAAATTGATTTCATGAGTGTTAAAAACCATATTTCCCCAACGATCAAAAATGGAACAACTGAGCGTGACAATCTGCAGACTGGATCCAAAGGATAACGAAAACACATCATTGACCTGATCACCATTTGGAGAGAAAATATTTGGAACATGAATATCATTGCTGCAGTCATCACCCGGAATAACATTTACATCCTGTTGGGTTGATTGACAATCAGTGACGACACTGATGGAGTATAATCCTGGACTGTTGACTTCGATTGAAGGTGTAATGGAACCATTGCTCCACAAATAATCTGCGACGAAAGACTGGGTTGCATCAAGAGTGATGATGTCACCTTCACACCACGGGATAGTAGAATCAATGCTGATAGCGGGAACGCGTTGATCAATACCAACAAGAAGACTATCTGATGTTGAACCGCAATCATTTGTTATTTGCAAAGAATAAACAATCGCCTGATCTGCCATCATGCTCGCGGCATGACTTCCATCCTGCCATGTTATGTTTGCACTTGTCAGTGGAGCGATGAGGATAATTGATTCTCCGGGACAAAGAATGGTATCGGGACCAAGATTAAAATCTTCCGGAGCGGGTTGATAAGTTATATTGATTGTATCCGATGCATTGCCACAATGATTTGAAGCAGACAAAATATATGATCCTGCTGAGGTTACATTATATGTGGAAGAAGTTGAACCGTCCTGCCATTGTACATTTGTGCCGGCATCAGGATTTGCAGATAGTATAAATGATTCTCCTTCACACAAAAGAGTGTCTTTTCCAAGATCAGGTGCCGGTGGAGTACCACTGATGTCGACATTCACCGTATCCAAATCGACGCCACAAGAATTGCTAACCTGTAAAATGAAAGTACCGGATACAGAAGTAGTAAAATCCGCATTCGTGCTGCCATCCTGCCACAAATAATTAACACCGGCGATACCTGCACTTAATGTCACCACTGATCCGGCACACATGGAGATATCAGGACCCAAATCAACCTGGGGACCATTGGAATTTTCAACGATCAACAATGTGTCAGTCGCTGATCCACAAATGTTGGAGATCGTAAGAATTATTAATCCTCCTTGCGTTGCATTGAAAGAGGAGGATGTACTTCCGTCCTGCCACAAATAAGTTACACCCGCAATACCCGGAGAAAGCGTAATCACATCTCCCGGACATAGTGATTGATCAGCACCCAAATCAAGAGTGGGTGCCGGAGCTAAATAAGTTACATCAACAGAGTCAGAAGAAGAACCACAAATATTTGAAATCGTCGCATAAATCAAACCAGAACCTGCCACATTAAAATTGACACCGGTAGAACCATCAGACCAGAGAATACTTATGTTGGGTGTATTGATATTGAATGACAAAGGAGAGCCGGGACACAATGAAACATCCGGACCTAATTGAAGAACCGGAACAGCAGGTAATAAAGATGAGATCAGCGTATCATAACTGACACCGCAATTATTACTTACCTGAACTGTGAATTCACCGGGACCTGTGATATTGTAGTCAGGACCGGTAGAGCCATCCTGCCACAACCAGTTGATTACATCAGATGATGCAGGAGTGATAAGGCTCGTATCACCGGCACACAATGATATATCCTGTCCCAGCGAAACTGTTGGAGCAGGACCTGCATCATTTACAACAACAGTATCCGCGTCAGAGCCACATGAATTGCTTACAGTCAAACTATAAAGACCTGGATTGAAAACGGAAATAGAAAATGCTTGTGATCCATTATTCCAAAGAAATTGTACACCAGATATACCTGCATCAATCGTAGTCGTATCACCATAACATAAATCAATCGAAGAAATAAGATTCAGGGAAGGGGGATTATTATTCAAAGTAACCACAACTGTATCAGAAGCATCGCTGCACATGTTGGCGATCTGTAATGAATATGTACCGGGAAGTGTAACAAGAAGGGAATCAGCGGAACTCAAGTCCTGCCAACTTAAATTAACTCCGGTGACATTTGCATAAAGGACCAATGATTCACCGGGACAAAGACTTGCATCCGGACCAAGATCAGGCGGCAATAAATCAGGCATATAATCCACTGTGACGGAGTCTGAACCTGATCCACAATCATTAGTTATGGTCAGCGAATATGTTCCCGGTGTATTTACAGTATAAGTTAGTCCGGTGCTTCCATCCTGCCAAAGATATTCACCATCAACACCATCGCCATCCAATGTCAATGTCTGGCCCTGGCAAAGCATTTGATCAGGTGGCAAGACAACCGCAGGAGAATCATCAATAACAGTAATCTCTACATCATCACTGACAGAAAAACAATCCGTCGAAACTGTTACACTATAAATACCGGGCCCTGTAACATCAATGTCAGGATCTATAGATCCATTCTGCCATTGGTATGTTGCATCAGGAACGTTAGTGGCTACAAGCGTGTAAGGAAGTTGAGCAGGACATAGTACTAAATCCTGGCCGAGATCAATCACAGGTTCGACACCATAAAATACATTTATATCCTGCATGGTGGTACCACAAGCATTTGTCACTGTTACTGAATAAACTCCGGGTGCAGAAATCGTGTAGTAGTTGAAATCACTTCCATCCTGCCAGAGAAACAAGCCCATGTCAGGATCCAGTTCGATGTCATAATTATCTCCGGGACACAAATACAAATCATTGGGACCGAGATAAACGACGGGTGCCATTATTCCTTCTACCACAAGATCATCCACAAACTGACCGCACATATTGCTGATGGTCAAAGAATAACTTCCCGGGTCTGTAATAGAGTAATAATTATTATCAGATCCATCCTGCCACATAAAATCTCCAAGATTCTGGTCAAAATTAAATTCAATCTGATCGCCCGAACATAATTGAACATCCGGACCAAGAGTAAATGGAGCCGGCGGATCAATCACTGTGACCATGATTTGATCAGTCGTGATTTGGCATCCGTCATCAAGTGTCACCTGGTATAAGCCGGAAGATGTAATCGAATAATTCGGATCGGTTGAACCATCCTGCCATGTGTAATTTCCGAAAGTAGGGTCAAGTGAAATATCATATGAATCACCATTGCATATCGTTGCTTCCGGCGGACCAATCTCAACAGTCTCGAGACCATGGACTGTGACATCGATTGAATCCACACCGATTGAACATCCGGAAGTAATGGTAAGTGAATAAGTTCCTGATTGAGTCACTGTAAGAGTTGGTTGAGTTGAACCACCCTCCCAATAAAAATTTACTCCGGATATGCCAGGATCTATTTCATAAAATGCACATGCTGTAACAGGGCCGCCAAGATCCAGGGGCAATGTACCTGCAGGACCACCTTCAATCACCGAGACATCATCAACATAATAATAAGTGGATAATGAAGTGCTACAGAGAGGATCAAGTGGAGTGTTAGCATCACTTGAAAAATTTCCTATGGTAATCCATTGTTCACCACCGGATGGAACATAACAACCCTCAATAAGAACCCAGTTAGTTGTATCACTGACATAACCAATGTTGGCAACAAATTGAGGTGTAACATTCAATACACCGGTTCCTCCGGAAGGAGGCGGGTTAACAGAAAAATAAACGCCTAGTTGCGTTGTGCCGCAATAATGGCCACCAAGGCTTACCCAGTAACTGACATCATAGCTCGAACCAAAATTCATCGGTTGATCAAGAGGAGCTAATAAGTATTCACGATAAGTGAAAGCTGAAAGGCGATAATATCCACCTGCATAAGCGACACCCGTATGCGCAGTCTGTGATCCAAAATAATTATCCGGGACATCTACATTGCTTCCATTTGAAGCACATTCATTAAAATAATCTACTGAACCTGCAGTAGCTGCTTTCCAGGGCTGGGCCTGAAGCGGACCACCCGCACCGAAACCCGTAGGACAGGTAGTATAAACTTCAAAACTTGGATTGGGGACAATATTTTGAGCCAGGGCAAAAGAATGCACGCCCATGAAAAAAAGAAGACCGTTGAACCAGATTAAAGAGGTGCTTACATTATTCATTTAACAAATATTACGGCATTCGATCCCTAAACAACTTTGAAGGTAAGCAATCAAAAGGCAAAATAGCACATGTGGTTCAGCCCACATTGTATCAATTATTCAATTCCACCAGGCCGTTTAACAATGCTTCGATTTCGGCCATGTTTTTTTCCACATTATCTACTGAAGAATAGACAAGAAATTGTGTCGCGCCATTAGGTGTGGAATAATAATAACCATAGTATGAGAATTTGATCTCCTGTAT
>JAAEAZ010576900.1_pt1 | contig 12558 bp, 20 predicted proteins | sample 7277811 | NCBI WGS metagenome assembly JAAEAZ01 (sample SAMN13876997, study PRJNA601929) | soil metagenome | isolation source: soil | host: Panicum virgatum | place: USA: Fermi National Accelerator Laboratory | collected 2010-11-19 | reverse complement strand
CGAAAATTCACGCGATGGTGGAAACCATCAAGGACGGCCTGAATCAAGAAGCGGTTGCCATCACGGCGACGCCTCTAGCCTGGGCAGGTGTTGTATGATACTAAGCAACATCAAAATAGCGATTGGCTATAAGGAAGGATTCATGTCCTCGCTCAATCTTCAATTCCCCAACGGGCTGATGCTCGGCACCAAAGTCGAAATGATTTTCACGTCTAAGGCCGAGACTAAAAAGCTGCGGGACCAATTCATCGAAGTCTGCAAAGCTCTGGGCGTTTCAGAGGAAGAGATTAAACGCATCGGTTGACAATCCACAATGACACAACGACAATGAACACAGTGACACAACCACACATTCAATCCCGCGCGCTGCTGAAGCGTTTTCGGAATTGGGAAGCAGGCTTCGAGCTTTACGAAGTTGGCCACCCAATCGAGCACTGCCGCACCGGCCACGCCAAGGTGACCGCGAGTCAAACGGAAGGCTGGAACGCGGCGAAGAAAGTTGACGAGCTGGCCAGCGACACGCAGTCCATGCTGGTCTTCGCTCTCGCCAAGAAACGATTCAACGGCATCATCCTTTTATGAAATCCAAACTCAGGCCAGCCGACAAAATCTACGAAGAGACAATGGCGGCGCGCGAGGACTGCCATCAAGAGATGATGGGCAAAATCGCGGACAAAATCGAAGCAGAGAAAAGCTGCGGCAGGTGCATTGTGCGAATCCTCCTGCCAGAATTCAGGTTCCACTTTGACATCCTTCGCGTCACGACGGAGCTGAAGAACGCCGGCTACAACATTTCCGCCAACGAAACCGAGCTAATCATTAACTGGCGCACCGCCAAATCAACACTATGAGCATACCAAAATCTGTTTTTATCGTCACGCAAGGTTCGTATTCTGACTATCACATTTGTGGAGTTTATTCGACCCGCGCCCTCGCTGAATCCGCAGTTGATGAACTGAACCGGGCAACAACGTATTACGGCGACCAAGACATCGAGGAATGGTTCATCGACAACTGCGCCGGGGCTCCTGGGAGTCGTCGAGAATTTTCCATCACGATGAAGCAGGACGGCACCGTGACGAAGTTTGAGATGGGCGACTACCCGTCTTGTGCGCCCAGCGGCGAACGTTATCGCCGGCACGACACGCCTGCGGATGCGTGGTGCTTCAACGTCATGGCGGAAACCCTGGAGCATGCCATCAAAATCGTGAACGAGAAACGGATTCAAATGCTCGCGATGAACGATTGGCCCATCGAGCAGCACTACCCGACGCCATCGGCGCCATTCACGGCGCATTTGTATCCCTCTCCGAAACCCGGAGAAGGTGGCTGGATTTCAAATCCAAAACAATGAACTTTATGGGGCTGGCTCAAGTGGGCATCTGCGGCATTTCTAAGCCGACTTCGGGGGAGCGTTACCCCTCGGCTCCATCAATTTCTCGCCTGGGGACTCGCGTGCTGTGCGGTCTTAAAACGTTAACCCAGGCGAGGGAACTTTCCAGCGGGACAGGGATTGCTCCCAACACAGGCGACGCGACTAGCAACCGCGAGCGCCACCGCATGGCGGGTGTTGGTGCCCTGTCCCGCTGACCTTTTTATGCTCAAACCTGAACTACTGCTACAACTCGGCCTTCGGCTGCGGGAAATTGGATTCCCAGCTCTCGAAGACCAACCTCCGCACATGCGCGACTATTTTCGCGACCTGCTCAACCGCACCCAGGCCGGCGCCCTGCTGGTCGTCCGCCCGGCCTACAACGCCGACGGCACGACTGGCAAGGTGTTCGAAGCCCGTTGACAATCACCAACCAAACCGCACCTTTTCTCCTAGCTATGCCATCCATATTAAAGAACTATCTTGTCGGCTTCTACAACGTCCCTGGTGTTGAGAAGCAAGTCATCGTCGAAACCCCGCTCACCGGCCACGGGCCGACTGACTACAAGGCTCTGCATGTGCAGGTCATGAAACTGTTCCCGCGCGTGCCCGAGTCACAACTCGTCCGCATCGGGTCTGTCATCGAAACGCGCGACTCTGCTGAGCTGGAATCGTTCATCAACCCGCTGCCGGGCATGACCATCCGTCAGCTTTTCCCCGAGAACGCAACCGGCGGCGCCGAGGAATGCTTCCGTTTCATCGGCAGCGTTTTCTTCAGCGGCTCCTGCAACAAAATCTCGCTGCGCTATCACTACGAAAAGGGCACGGTGTCCATCGTTCTGATTGACCGGCTGACGAAGGGCACCACGCGCTTCACCAATCAAGTCAACGCCAGTCTCCTGGTGAAGGAGCTGCACAAAACGCTGGCCGACATTTTCGGCGGCGACGCGAAAGACTTGGTTTTGCGCGTCCGGTCGCACGACACCGAAAACTCGCCGGCACTGGTCGAACGGACTCCGAACCTCGTGGACAAGCCCGCCCAGGCTTGACACGCAATCCAACCTGCGGTAAACATCACACCGAAAACTCTCGCCCTGCTCGGCCAGACTTTGAAAGACATCGAACAATGAAACCTGAAAAAATCACATTCCTCTACAAAGGCAAGGAGCGCCTTTGTCTCATCGAGCAAGGACGCAACTTCATCGCGACCGACGCGGAAACCCAGTTCTCCGGCAACGGCAGCACTGCGGAAGCTGCGCTGGCCGCTCTGATTCGCAGCCTGGACCTGCCAGACCCCAGGAGCAAAAAGTGAACGTCCTGATTGCCGTTTTCCTGCTGGTAACTTTCCACGCCACTTGGCCTTGGTGGGTGTGGTTCGCAATTTGTCTCTTGGCCTTGACACTGAAAACTGAAAAATGAACAACGAAGCTACCTTTAATCCAAACGAGCTGAGCCCGGCGGAGGTCGCCGGCATGGCGCTCACTGACCCGAAGCTCAAGATGACCAGCCGCGTGCGGAAAATGCTTTTCCGCAACCGTCAAATCGTCCTGCGTGAACCGCCGGTCAAGCTGCGCGGGGCTCGCAAAGTCGGCATCTCCGCGAAGCTCGACAAGGCGAATGCGAAGCGCGACGCGCGCCGTCGCGAAGGCCCAGGGATGCCCCAGGCCGAGCCCGAGTCCGAGTCGGACCGCTGGGTCGAGCGCCTCAACGCAATGCCCATGCATCGGCTCGTGCGTTTCGTGAAACACTCCGCGCGCCGGGCTTCCACCTGCATGCACGCCATCAAGAAGGCCGAGCGCAAAGGCGAATCGGGACCTTTTACTGCGCGCCTTCCCGAGGAGCAGGACCGCCAGCTCGCACTAATGCGCGCCGGTCTGCGTATGATTCAAATGCGAGTCAATCCGCCTCAATCGAATGAAGTCTAAGCAACCGGAGACGCCGGAAGAATTGCGATATGCTGTTGATGCAATCTCGGCCTACGGCGCGACCGTTTCTTATCGCGTCAGCGGCTACGTTATCTCGGATGACGGCTTCACGCTGCTCTACGACGGCAACCAATGCGTTGGACATCTCGGCCCAGGTTGGGCTTTGCGCATCACGCCTTACATCTTGACGGCGGAGAAACCGATTGCTCCGTCCCAGGATTTCAAACCAGTCATCGTCAACCCTAACGACATCGTTGGCCCATCCTCATGAACCCACAAACACCAGGGTTTTTTAAACCCAAAGAACCTCTCACGGTCTACATCCTTGGACCGATGCGGAACAAACCAAAATACAACTTCCCGGCGTTCGACGCAGCGGCGGAGAAAGCTTGGAACGCCGGCCACGGCGTCATCAACCCAGCGCAGCTCGACCGCGAGTCCGGTTTCGATGTTGACTCTTTGCCGGCGGACCATGACTGGTCCCGCATCGACAACCTGGGCGAGAATCATAAGATGACTCTCGACAGCATCGTGAACCGCGACCTGGACGCACTGAAGAAGTGCAACGCCTACATCGCGCTCCCTGGCTGGGAGAAGTCGAAGGGCGCGACCGCTGAAAAAGCTGTGCTCGATTGGAAGTGCGCGAAACGTCTCGACCCCGAGACGCTGGAGCCCATCTCTCCCAACATCGAGCTTGGACCCACCGGCCCTGTCGGAGGCCCTGGCGCGGTCGGCGTGGTTGGCACGAATCCGAAAGACCTTTGCGGCATGAAGAAACCGCCGATGACTTTGATTCCCACGTCATCGCTCTTTTACCTCTCGCGCGTGATGGAGCTGGGCGCGAAGAAATACACGCCATTCAATTGGCGCAACCCGAAGACACCCGTGAAGCTGACCGTCTATCTGGCGGCGGCTTGGCGGCATCTCCTTCAGATTCTCGATGGAGAAAATAACGACCCTGAGAGCAACAACCCGCACGCAGCGCACGCGATGGCTTGCTTTGCCATTATTCTTGACGCTCAGGCGTGCGGAACCCTGGTCGATGACCGCCCACTGCCCGGCGCCGCCTCAAAGGTGATTGCCGAGCTTACCACAAAATGAAGGCCCTGGCCCTATTGTTAGCCGCAGCTCTGCCCCTTACGGGGCACTTGAATGGAATCAAATCATTAACGCCTCGGCAAGAGGAACAGTCGCAAGACCGTCCTCGCCTGCTGCTATGGGACGACATGATTTGTGAGGTGCAGAAGTTTCTGTGGCCGGCGATGGAGCCGTCTCCTTTGCTCGGGCCGGAGGATGGGACGTATTACGCGCTGACTCAGGCCCAAATCGACGACTTGCTGTCGTTTGTCAAAGCGCGGCGCGAACCGTTTCCCTACATCGACGAGGCTTGGGATTGCGATGACTTCGCGCACGAGTTTGAATATCTCGCGCACGTCTGGTCTGTGCGGACGTTGCGCGGGACTCCAATTTCACCCGCTGTGGCGGTCGTCTACGCGAAGCTCGATGGTCCCTATGAACTTTTCCAGGGCGAGCCTTTCGTGTCCGGCGTCTACCACGCCTTCAACGCAGTGCTCCGAAATGACGGCCAATGGTTCTTCATCGAACCGCAAAATGGCCGGCTCGTGAAAATCGAGGGAATGATTTACGAGGGCACGGTTGAAGTAGTCAAGCTTCAGATTTGAACAACAAGATTGACCCGCGCGGCCTGCTCGCATGGCAGCCTGCGCCTGCTCAGCATCTGCTCGACACCCTTCTGCGCAACGGCGCAGCGGTGGATGGCTCAGATACGGGCGTCGGAAAGACTTTTCAGGCCGGGGCTGTCATGCGAGCGATGGACATGCCCACGCTCGTCGTCTGTCCGCGCGTTGCCATAACGCCGTGGAAGCGCATGGGTGACGCAATGGGCATCGAGTTCGATGTCATCAACTGGGAGATGGTCCGCACCGGCAACACGCCTTACTGCAAGTTCGACTCTTCTCTATCGAGCTTCGAGTGGTCCCACGATGTTCACTTCCTGGTGTTCGATGAAATCCACCGCGCCTCTGGCACCGGCTCCTGGAATGCCGAGCTGGTCATCGCCGCCAAGCGGCAGCGCATCTACACCCTCGGCCTCTCGGCCACGCTCGGCGACGACCCCATAAAGTTTCGCGCCATCGGCTATCTCCTGGGGCTGCACACGCTCGTGGACACGCGCGTGGACCGCTTCACCATCCGCCCAGGCTTCGACCGCTGGCTGAAGAAGCACGGGTGCAGCACGACCAACGGTGGCTCGTATTATTTTCAGGGCAGCGACTCCGCGAAGCGCGCGATGATGCTCAAAATCAATTCGAAAGTTTTCCCGGAGCGCGGGGCGCGTGTCCGCGTCTCGGACCTGGGCGACGCGTTCCCAGACCGACAAATTTTCGCGGAACTTTATGACATGGGCTCACCGGAGCAAATCAACGCGCTGTTCGAGCAGATGGCGGAGGCCCTGGAGGAGCTAAAGACCCGCGCGGCCTTTGACAAGGACCCGAACCATCCGATGACACGCCTCATTCGCGCGCGGCAACAGGTCGAGCTGCTGAAGGTGCCCACGTTTGTCTCGCTGGCCCAGGATGCACTCGCCCAGGATTATTCGGTCGTGCTCTTCGTGAACTTCCAGCAAACTCTACAAGAGCTGCGACAGCGTTTAAACATCAACTGCTTCATCGACGGCACGCAGCAAGGCGAGAAAGGTCTGCGCCAGCGCGACGCGATGATTGACATTTTCCAGGAAAACAAGGAGCGCATCATCGCGGCCAACACCGATGCCGGCGGCGTTGCGCTTTCTCTTCACGACAAGTATGGCGGCTTTCCGCGCGTCGGCTACGTTTCCCTGGGCTGGAGCGCGACGAAAACGCGCCAGCTTTTCGGTCGTCTGCATCGGGCCGGCGCCAAATCCAAAGCTTTGTATCGCTGCCTGTTGGCAGCCGGCACAGTCGAAGAGCGCGTGCATCGCGCGCTGGCGCCGAAACTGAATCGTCTCGATGCACTCATGGATGGTGACCTGGACGCGTGCAATCTGGAATTAACCAGTCACGTTGACAATTCGCCCTCATGACGCTCCTTTCTCTGTGTCTTAATTAACTGTCAAACTTATGCCCTACACAAGCAAAAAGATTACTTCTGGTCCGAACAAAGGCAAGGTCCGTGTCACTTCACCTCATGGCGTAAAGGCGAAAGCCACCACGCCGGAAAAAGCAGCGGCGCAAGAGCGGTTGCTGCGAGGCGTCGAGCATGGATGGAAGCCCACGGGCAAGAAGTAACTGACAACCTTGACAACTATGAACGACCAACAACAGCCGAACGATTCTACCTTTCAACCGTTCGCCAAGATTCCACGCCTTTCGCGGGACATCATCGTGACCGAAAAAATCGACGGCACCAACGCGCAGATTCTTATCACGCCCATCATCGAGGACAACCAGCACGACCTCGTGGTGGCGCACAAGCCCCTGGAAACGGGCGGCGGGCTCGCGATGCTTGTCGGTTCTCGGACGCGCTGGATTCGCGCCAAGCGGCCCGGCGAAAAGGGCGACCCGGACAACTACGGATTCGCCGCGTGGTGCAAGGCGAACGCCGAAGAGCTTTTCAAGCTCGGCCCTGGCCGGCATTTCGGCGAATGGTGGGGCAAAGGCATCAACGCCGGCTACGGGCTGGCCGAACGCCGCTTCTCGCTGTTCAACGTCAGCCGTTGGCTCCCGAGGCCCTGCGGGCTCGTTGGCACGTTTGAAGTGCCGAAGGACCCGGCGCTCGCGCTCGAAGTGACCCACGGTCCGGCCTGTTGTCATGTCGTGCCGGTTCTCTATCGCGGTCCGTTTTCGGAGACGGCTATCGCCGCCTGCCTTAGCGCATTGCGGGACATGGGAAGCGTCGCGGCTCCTGGCTTCATGAAGCCCGAGGGCATCATCATTTTTCACACCGCCCAGGGGAACCTGTTCAAGAAAACAATCCTGAACGACGCCTCGCCGAAAGGCGTGCCCGGCCTGACCGACCCGAGGCTCCTGGCTGCCGGCGTTGAAGCCGCGAAGCATGTGTTCAACGACAAGCTGGCCGACTACACTCAGAATCAATGAGTGAGACACGAGCCCATCACCCTTACTCGCCCTCGACCTTGCAATCGCGCGAGGCGTGCCCGAAGTATGTCCCATCGCAGAACGAAACGGAGGCGTCAATCGCGGGCACAATGCAGCACGACGCAGTGGAGGCTGGGCAGGATGACCATCGCCTGTCCGACTTGCAAGCGGTTGCCGTCGCGGAGTGCCTGAAGTATGCCGAAGAGCGGCTTCGGGCTTTTCCTGGCGGTTCACACTGCCGGGAAATCTATCTGCCCATCGACGACGAAGTTATCGAAGTTGTGCCGGCCAAGCAGGTCATCAACATTGACCCGGACACCGGGCTGGAGTCCGTCGGCTTCATCGGCGGCGTCTACGTCATCAGCACGACCGCCGGCTACGTTGACTTCGCCATCGTTTCCCAGGACGAAACCGAAGCGGAGCTGCTTGACTGGAAATTCGGGAAGTGGGCCGTGACGGAAGCGGAGAACAACCTGCAAGGCATCGCCTACATGCTCGGCCTCAAGAAAATGTTTCCGAAGCTGGAGCACTGCACCGTTCGATTCATCCAACCTCACATCGACTTTTCGTCGTCCCATACCTTTGACATCTCGAACCCGGACCCCTACATCCTCCGCGTCCGCACGGTCGTTCACCGTGCCGTGGCTGCCGCTCGCAACCCCGCCGACTACTCTTCCGCTCGACCTAATGTTGGAAGCTGTCTCTTTTGCGCGCTCGTCGGACAGTGCCCGAAGGTCGCCGACTACGCGCTCCAAATCGGGAAAAAATTCATGCCGCTCGCGCTCCCGCAAGACCTCTCGACGCTCGCGCTCTCGGACCCGGCGCAAGTCGCCGTCGGCCTGAAGCTCGCGCAAGTCGTGAACGCGTGGGCTGAGTCTTACCGCAAACAGGCCACGATGAAAGCCATCGAGGACGATTTTGTCCCGGACGGTTACTCGCTGGTGCCGTCGCAGAAGACCGTCATCAAGAACGCCAAGCAGGTCGGCGATGCGGCGAAAAAGTTTCTGCCGCCGGAAGACGCGGAAAAAGTCGAGGCGCTCTACGACATCTCACTGACGCCTCTGGACAAACTGATTTCACTGCGCGCACCGCGCGGCGTGAAAGAAGCAACCGTGAAAGAATTTCGCGAGCAACTACTCGCGAACGGCGCCACCGAAATGGGTGTGCCGTATGCATTCCTTCGACAAATCACTGTCAAGGACGTAGAAAAAACCTCAACCAAATAATAAAATGGGAAAGATTGCATTCACTAAGAATCCCGAGGCGCCGGCTGCCGAAGCCGTGACGACCGTCTCGGAAGTTTCAACGCCAGTCGAAGGTGTCACCATCGAGACTACCACCGTTGTTTGTCCGCCTGCCGTGGCCACGCCCGCCGCTCCGACGCTCGCCGTCGCTGTGGTGCCGCCCGCTCCGGTTGCCCGCGCGCAAGCTCCGATGATTTTCGATGACGAGAACATCGGCTTCGACGAGGTGATTCTGCCTCGCATCAACATCGTTCAGAAGGTCGGCGAAATGTCGAACATCTGGACTCCTGGGGAAGTCGTGCTGAACCAACAGCGCGCCATCTACACCCAGCCGGTTGCTGTGAACGGCGTCATCACGAAGCCCGGCACGGACCCGCTGACCATCATCGTCCTGGGCTTCCAGAAGACTCGCTTCGTCGAGAAAGTTTCTGGCGGCGCGCAGGGCGCCATCGTTGACACTCTGGAGGAAGTCCAGAAGCTCAACGGCACACTGGAGTATCGTGAGTGGCAGGAGAAGAGCAAGGCCAACATTCCGGTCAAGCTTTTCCAACGCCTCAGCACAGCTCTGCTGCTCGTCGAACGTCCGGCGTCTGTGGACGACCAGGACAACCTGCTTTTCAGCTACGAATTCCAGGGCAAGTTTTTCGCCTTGGCTCTCTGGAGCATGAAGGGCACGGCTTACACGAACGGCGCGAAGCGCATGTTCACTGACCGCAAGCTCGGCCATCTTCGGGCCGGCGGCTACTCGTCCTACACCTACCTGCTGAGCACCAAGCTCGAAACCTACAAGTTCACCGGGACGGAGAACTACGCGCACATTCCCGTGCTCAAGCCGGGTCAGCGCACCTCGCCTGAATTCCAGGCTTTCGTCAAGGAAGTCCTTGGCATCGGCGCCTAACGGCCACGAACCGAACACAGCCGGGCATGGATGCCCGGCCTTCAGTTGACAGCCCGAGTGCTGTGTGCGATATTCATGAGTGAAAAAGAAGCAACCAAAGGTTCGCCGAACCTGGGGATGCTTGCGCCCAGTAACAAAAGTGAAACCAAGCGCACGAGTTTACGTGCGCAAGTCTCGACATGAACAAAAACACACGTCGGAAAGTTGAAGCGGCCCGTGACGCATTCGGGCGCCTCAAACATCAGCGCCGGTCCCTGCCAAGCGATGAAGTCTTGGCTCAGCACATCGGCCACAAACCGCGCCGGTATAAGCACCCCAAGGTGGGGCGCAGCGGACCGGACATTGCCCGCCGCCTGGGGCACGAAATGAACCCGGAACATCTGGTGACCCGATGAACCGCGAAGCATGGCTCGAAGCCGCCATCAAGGCTTTCCAACCTCTGTTTGCTGACGCCGGCATTCCCTGCCCGGACTGCCGCGTCTCGTGCGGGTTTCCTTCCCGCAATGCGCTCTCGAACAAGAAACGCTACATTGGCGAATGCTGGGACGGCTTGATGTCAAAGGACGGCAAGCCCCAGCTTTTCATCTCGCCGCTGCTGCTCGAAACGGGCGGGGAGCAAGGAGTGCTCGCCACGCTCGTCCATGAGATGGTCCACGCCGCCATCGGCAACGAAGCGAAGCACGGTCCGAAGTTTCGTAAGGCGATGGAAAAGGTCGGCCTGACCGGCAAGCCCACGGCGACCATCGCCGGCCAGCCGCTCCTGGAGCGGTTCCCTGGCGTCCACAGCCAGCTCGTCGTGCCCTACCCGCACGCGGAACTAATCCTGAAGCGTGAGCGGAAGGTGCAGACAACGCGGATGCACAAGTGCGAGTGCGACAAGTGCGGTTACACCGTGCGGCTGGCCAAAAAGTGGCTGGACATCGGCATTCCTGATTGTCCCGCTGACAAGGTGCAGCTCACACTCGAACAACCCGAGGAGGGCGAAAATGAGTGACGCAACCAGCAACTACGACCCGCAGGCGGAACCAACCGTCGAATCGCTGAATGCGGAACTGGAATACACCCGCACGGAGTCCGTCATCAACCGCAGCGCAGTGAAAAGTTTTGCGCTTGGCATCAGCGCGAAACACAAGGCCGGCAAATTCAAACGGGTGAGTGAAGACTTCATCACCGCCGTGGAAGCGGAAGTGGAATCTTTCATTCGTAAACTCAATCCAACGGTTGGCATCCACGGCGCACCGCCGCAGGGCGGTCAGCTCTTCATCACCAAACTGGCGCGCGAGAAACTCGAAGCGCGTTTAAACGACGTGACCCGCGCCATCATCTTCAACAAGGTCATGCGGCACCCGTCTGTGGGCTGCACCCTCAAAGACTAATGAAATCAAAATTCTTTTTCCAGCTTCCTGACAAAATCTGCATCGCGCAGCGGCTCGGGAAGAAGGGCTTGGTCGTTTCCTTCAAGAATTCTTTTTGCACCGTGAGGCAATACCTGTTGCTTCCCAGCCAGGAGGCGGAGCTGGAAACCGCTGTTCCTGGCCTTGTTCCCTGGGGAGAAGACCCGCTTTTCCGTCGCCCGACGACTTACCGTTTAAACAATGACCCCTTCAACGCGTTCGAAGACCTAGCCGGCGTCATCCGCCTCGCGCTGGAAAATCGTCGCGCCAATTACATGGAGGTTCTTTCTGCGATTCCTCTGGGGCGTCGGTTGACCAATCCCTTCAAACGCGTTAAACTCGCGGAGAAGCCTTTTCCGGGGACCGTCCTCTCGAAGAAGCAACTCGACGCAGTTATGCACGAACCAACTCCGGCCCGCTGCTGTTACCCTCAACCGGGTGACTGGGATTACCCGGAGCAAGACCCACGAATGAAGTGAAACGGACTCCCGCGCAGCAACTCGCTAATCGTAAACGACAGGCTCGGCATTATCAGGCTCGCCGAGCTTTGATTGATTCTTTCAAGGCCCGCCCCTGCGCGGATTGTGGGCGCTCTTTTCCAGCCTGTTGCATGGAGTTTGACCACCCTCCTGGCTCTAAAAAATCTTTTGTTGTAGCGCGCGGCTGGAGCAATTCTTTGTCCCGGCTGCTTAAAGAAATTCAAACCTGCGAGGTAGTTTGCGCCTGCTGCCATCGCATCCGAACCTTCATTCGCCGATGAAAATAATCAGCCTCGACACCGAAACCTATTACGACAAGGGCAATGACATCCGCTCGATGGGCGCGTGGAAATATACGCACAACGAGCGTTTCGACCCGTATCTGATTTCGGTCTGCGACGAGAGCGAAGCCTGGGCCGGCGAGCCTAAGGACTTCAATTGGGACGCGCTGGAAGGCGCGGTCCTCACCTCCCACAATAAAAGTTTCGACGCCCATGTGCAGGATGGGATGCACCAGATGGGATTGGCGCCGTCGCTTGCTTCTCTACGTATTCCAGCGTGGCATTGCACCGCAAACATGTCCGCATACCTCTGCAACCGCCGGTCACTCGTGGACGCTGCGCAATTTCTCCTTGGTGTCACACTGGACAAGAGCACGCGGGACTACGCGAAGGGCAAAACGGCGGCGGACATGAAGCGCGAAGGCAAATGGAATGACATGCTGCGCTACGCGCGCTCCGATGCTTTCCATTGCCGCGAGCTTTTTGTGCGGCATGGCCACCGCTGGCCGGAGCACGAACGCCGGCTCTCCGAGCTGACGATTCACCAGGGCACGCGCGGGATTCAGATTGACCGCCAACTGCTCGACAGCTACATCATGACCGCCCACGGGATGCTCAAGCAGGCCGAGAGCGTGCTGCCCTGGGTTGCTGATGGCTCGCCGCCGACATCGCCGAAGGCAATCGTCGAGCATTGCCGGCGCTGCAACATTCCTGGCCCGCCCGTCAAATCGACGGAAGGCGAGGATGCTTACCTCGAATGGGAAAGCACGTATTCGCCGCGCTTCCCGTGGATTGCCAACGTCACGAACTGGCGCTCCATCAACAAATTTCTCGACTCGCTGATGACCATCAAGGACCGGCTCATGCCCGG
>JAAEAZ010143196.1_pt1 | contig 12700 bp, 15 predicted proteins | sample 7277811 | NCBI WGS metagenome assembly JAAEAZ01 (sample SAMN13876997, study PRJNA601929) | soil metagenome | isolation source: soil | host: Panicum virgatum | place: USA: Fermi National Accelerator Laboratory | collected 2010-11-19 | reverse complement strand
CATTGGAAATTTTTGATTTAGAAATTCATAATTTATACCAATAACCAATAACGATTCAACTTTCTAACAACTAACAACCAATCACCAAATCACGGCTCCGTAGCTCAACTGGATAGAGCAACGCTCTTCTAAAGCGTAGGTTACTGGTTCGAACCCAGTCGGAGTCACTTTATCCATTTTCAATTCCTGATGACGTGGCGATTCCCGTAGTCAATCCATCTAATGTTCAGATTGAATCTTCATGGCGGGAGAGGCTTGAGACAGAGTTTTCCAAACCTTATTTTGCTCAAATCAAACAATTCCTTTTAGCAGAGAAAAATAATGGTAAAACTATTTATCCTCCGGGCCCACTTATTTTCAATGCATTCAATCAAACACCTTTCGATAAGGTAAGAGTTGTGATTCTTGGCCAGGACCCCTACCATGGACCGGGACAGGCGATGGGATTGTGTTTTTCTGTCCCAAAAAATATTCCGATTCCGGCTTCACTGAAGAATATTTATAAAGAAATGAATCGTGATATTGGTTTTAGCATTCCGGATCATGGCGATCTGACTCCGTGGACTAAACAAGGTGTCTTTCTTCTCAATGCTATATTGACAGTCGAAAAAAATATGGCCGGTTCTCATAGTAAAATCGGGTGGCATCTTTTTACGGATGCCGTCATTAAAATGTTATCCGATGGTCGCCGGGATCTTATATTTCTTCTCTGGGGTAATTTTGCCAGGTCTAAAAAAGACCTGATTGATTTGTCCAAACATACGGTGCTGGAAGCTGCTCATCCTTCTCCTTTGGCCAGAGATGCTTTCAGTGGTTGCAGTCATTTTTCCAGGGTGAATGAGATCATGAAAAAAAGAGGTGAAACTCTTATAAATTGGTCGCTCAATGAATAGTCTGTTTTACGCACGTCTTTTAAGGGCCGGATCATTTTTGGGGGCCATGGGTGTCATCGTTGGTGCCTTTGGAGCACACTTCCTCAAAAGCCGGTTGGCAGCCTCAGATTTGGAAGTTCTTCGGACAGGAGTGCTTTACCTTTTTATCCATGTCATGATCATCATGGTCATTGTCCTACTGGCCAGGAATGATTTCAATTCCCGCCTATTGAGAAGTTCTGGAATATTTTTTCTTTCGGGTATTATTTTGTTTTCAGGATCTCTTTTTTTCATTGCTACCCAAAGCCTCTTGGGCCTGGATGTTGCATTCATAGGAATCGTTACTCCCTTTGGTGGTTTGTGTTTTATTACAGGATGGGTTCTATTACTGATCTACTCATTTTCCGGTAATTAGAGGGCTATTTTTTAATAATTTTAGGTATAGTAGTATATATTTGATTTCTCATTATATTTCGGAGCAATTAACGTATAATCCAAATAAAATATAAAACCTACAACTATGAAAAAACTTGCCTTACTCGTCTCAATGTTTGTTCTCGTGGCCCTTTTCAGTTCCTTGCATGCCCAGGATTATAAGAGTGCTATTGGTTTACGCTTAGGTTATCCTCTTTCGGCCACTTATAAGTTTTTCCTGAATGAGGAAGATGCTATTGAATTATATGCAGGATACAGGGGCTATTCGGGAGTTTATAGTTATTGGAATATTGGTGGTCAATATGAAGTTCACAAGCCATTTCCTGATGTTGAGCATCTCCATTGGTTCTTCGGCGGAGGTGCCAGTGTATTGTTTTTTAGCTATGATTTTAACGGTAGTGATGGGACTACCGGTCTTGGGGTGAATGGAGTTATCGGTCTTGATTACAAGTTTGAATCCGCACCGATTAATCTGAGTGTTGACTTTATGCCTACTATTCGTTTTGGCGGATTTGATGATGGATTTACGGCCTGGGGTGCCTTTTCGGCCAGGTATGTGCTGAAATAATAAAAATAAGTTTTGCAGAAAAAGGCTGTTCTTCTATGGACAGCCTTTTTTGTTATTTGCCTGTCCGGCATATTGTCGCATTGATGTATCTTAGGTCAATCGAATCTTTTACGCTGAAATAGTTTCTCACCTTAACGAATAACCATGCTAATAAAAACCATCTCTTCTTTTATTACATGTCTTGTTTGCATTCACTCATGTCTTATGGCTTCCCCGGTGATCAATACGGAAGATCACCCTTCAGCATTAATTGAAATGAGTGAAATGATGCCTGATCATCAGCTTACCCATAAAGAGTTAAGAAAATTAAATCAGGATGAATCAAAACTGGTCAGGATAGAGAATCATCTATCCCATCTACAAAAAAAATTAACCGAAAGAAATGCCAGGCATACATTAGGCGGCATCAGTGACCCTGTCGATAAATGGTTTTGGATCTGGGTGATTTCCTGGGGGCTTGGAATATTATTAACAATCATCTTTGCAGGAGCTATGGCAGGCGCAGCTCTTGGGATTATCTGGCTTTTAGCATTTGGATTAGGCAGTGTCGCACTTGTTCTGTGGCTGGTAAAAAAATTTGGCTCCTGACATTCAATAATAAATTTGTCAATTAAAGTTGAACGCTTTGTCCTGAATGCATCTCGCATTGGACCATGGCAATTCGCGTAAACGAATTTGGCGATTGAGTTTTAATAATTCATTATATCCCTCTTAACTGAATCTTACGAAACCTGCGCTCATGGCTGACGTCATCTTTATAACAAAAACATTCTGCCATGAAAACGCATGCTTTACTTCGAATCCTTCTGACTACCGGGTTATTCCTCTGCCTTGGTCTGACTCAGATGATACACGCACAAACCAACATTACGGCCTTTGGGTCTTATGGAGCCTCTGATGTCCAGATATCAGGATTAGGCATCCTGGATGTATTGGATCCTTACATCAAGCCTATTTCTCAGTATACCGCAGGTCTACAATGGGAAAGAGAATTAAGTCGTCATTTCTCTTTTGCGACCGGAGCTCAATATACTTCCAGGGGTTTCACTTCGAGAGATAATTTCAATATTAAAGTGATTGGTTTGGACCTCCCGGTTGATGCCAGGATTGATACAAGACTGCAGTATGTTGAAGTTCCTTTGATGCTTAAATATAAAATAGCGGATGGTGCAGTCATTCCTTATGTCAGGGCCGGGGCTACAGCCGGTTATGCAGTATCGGGAAAATTTCAACCAAAAGTAAATGCCATCATCAACTGGAATTTACCGGCAATCAACATTAACCTGGAAGATAACATGTACAACAGGTTTGATATTTCAGGTGTCGTTGGTGCAGGTGTCAGCATTCCTGTCAGTGAATCGGGAGCAATACAATTTGATATCAACTACAGGCATAGTTTAAATGATATGTTCGCCGATAAGATTACCGATATCCGCATTAAAACTTATGGCATATCTGCCGGTATTGGCTACACGATGAGTTTCTAAACGGTTTCATATTCATTTCTTTCTGATCAAGAAGGTGCACCGCATTTCGGTGCACTTTTTATTATTTCAGTTAGAGTATTCAGCATAAGTAAATACTTCAAATTCTTTAATTACCGGATTCAATGCAACTTTGCCTGAATGCAGAACAAGGGATAACGAATAGTGAATAGAGAAGTTAAAGAAACTTAAGGAAGCACTTCGATTTCGTCTTCCTCTTTGCGGCGGTTATTTCTCCACATGATAAACCCCAAAGTGGCGACAAGGCTATATGGAAGGGCTAGCATATAAAAAATGCCGGCATTGAGACCTTTACCACCGGTTCCGCCATTTTGCATATTGCTTTCTGCTGCAATGTGACACATGGGACATTGGGCAACTGCTTTTCCTGAAATGATCATACCTGACATGGTTAAGATCAAAATCAACATCAGACGATATGCCTTTTTCATACTACAAATGTAAGTTTTTTCCTGCTTATTTACCTGCAGGGCAGAAGGAACAAATAAACTATTGGCCCTGTAACAGCCACATACAGCCAAACCCAGAATACCCATCTTGACAACTTAACATGCCTGACATAGTCCCCCATATATCCTTTGATGAACGTCATCAGGATAAATGGCAGGCTGGCGCCGGCTAAAAATATGTGCGTGAAAAGGATGAAGAAATAGATATACCTGATCATACCGGTCTTACAAAATATAATTTCCTCATTCGTAAAATGATAACCTACATATGAAATCAGGAAACCGGCTGACAGGGTGAGAGCCACATAAATGCTCTTTCTGTGAAGTTCAATTTGCTTATTCTTGATAAAATAAAATGCAGTCAGCAAGGCTATTGTCACCCCTGTATTGAATAAAGCATTTAATCCTGCGAGAAAGCTCAGATCAACACCCACATTAAACTTATAGCGTCGCATAACCCCTACCAGGAGCCAAACGATCACCGTCAAAATCCAGGCCAGCCGGTTTAATTTCTTTATCCTGAGGTTCCTTTTTTCAACTGAGACAGACTCAATCATTTTTGGAACCTCTTTTTAAAATGATCTGATCAGACCTTTCCGTTGGCAACAATAAAACCATGTGTTCATTCAGGATCCGCTTGTCTTCCAAAGATGATTCACCGTAATAATGCCGTATGGTTTTGCGCCGATCGACCAGGGCATGAGTCTTGCCTGCAGGCCAGTTGACTTTTAGCAGATCACACAAGGAGGTTGAATCTCCGCAGGAAAAAACGAACCATCCTGTTTTCAGGGAATCGACAAAAGCATTAGGTAAATTTCTGCAGGTATTCAGGATAATAAAGTTTGCGTTTTTGTTCTTTGTTTTAATAAATTGCTTGTAGAGAGAATCCAGTGTGGATGAAACCGAATCAACGTTTTCGCAGGATACCAGGCTGACAATAGTGACATGTTCTGCTAATTGATCGGATGTAAATGTTTTTCCCGAAAGATCTTTCCAGGACCCATCCGGAAAAAGTTCCGTGCCATTCATGATGGCCTGGGCTTGCTGACGCCACTTTAACCCGGACTGGAGATAATACCACGAGACCAAGGGAAGAAGAAACAGCATTAAAATAACTGTTATATAAATCTTCCTTGACATTTTACTAGACATTAGACGATGTAGGGGTATAAAGACCTTTATGATGATTCATAAGGAAGAGAATGATCAATGGCCCGGTGAAAGAAACAATAGGTCAACAGGATCGTAAACAAATTTATTTCGGAGCGACAACCTCCATCTTTTCTCTTTCTTTAACAGTAAGACGGTTATGTTTCCATGCATTCCCTTCATAAAGAAAGGAAATAATGGCCCAGATGAGAAGGCCGATGGGCAACAAAACACTCATCATCAAACCGCGTGCCTCATATTTCATGTGCATAAATTCAAATACGATCAGGTATGCTTTATATAGACTTCCGGAAATCATCACCGCATTCATGAGGTATTTCGGAGCGTGGTATCCTTCTATGATATATCCTTTTCCTGTGAGGGCGACCATGACTTCAATGACAGTAACAACCGCCAGGATGATAATGGTTTTAAGAGCTATCTGTTTTGCTGCTGTATAATCGTGAGCCATTTTTATTTTATTAGTTCAAACCTGAAAAAGTGTATTCGTTCAAATTGTGATGATTAAAGAAGATAAAAAACAAGAAATACAAACACCCAGACGAGGTCTACAAAGTGCCAGTATAAACCTATTTTCTCCACCATCTCATTTTTATTTCTTCGCTGAATATAAATTCCGCTGATCACATTAACCATGATGATGGTCAGGAAAATGACCCCCGAAAAAACGTGAAATCCATGGAATCCTGTGATAAAGAAAAACAATGCTCCAAAGGCTTTTGGACCGAAAGGATCCGATTTAATAAGACCCGTATCGGGACCTTCAGAGACCAGGTATTTCCGATGAACATAACCTCTGACATCTACTGTAGCATTCGGATAATCGCCAGGCGCTGCAAATGATGGCCCCTCTTCTTCTTCAGCTTTACTGCTATGCTCTGCCACAGGAGCTTCTGCTCCTTCATGACCTGTTACTTGTTTTGGTTCTTCAAATTTGGTTTTGTGGATGAGATAACTTGTTCCGGATTTAAACACTTCCGAAGATTCTTTTCCTGCAGCATCCAGATAAATTCCTGCTTCAGTGTGTCTGCCAAAAGGACTTGTCGTGATGCTCATATGTTCTTTTCCGATCAAAGTCGTCCATTCCCATGCCTGGCAACCTAAAAATCCAAATCCACCTAATATGGTCAATGACATCCAGATGACAACACCTCTTCTATTTTCCCTGTGTCCTTCCTGTACAGCTCGGATCATGGTGAAGGAGCTGAAAAGAAGAACGAAAGTCATCAGTGTAACAAATAATAGCGGATGGTGTGGACCTAATATCGGAAAGGTGCTGAATACATAATCAGGAACGGGCCATGTAATGCTGCTGAAACGAAGTGTTCCATAGGCGATCAGGAAACCCGCAAACGTGAAGGCATCAGATAACAGAAAATACCATATCATCAGCTTGCCATAACCCACCTTGAAAGGATATTCACCTCCTTCCCAACTCCCATTAGCCGTCGTAGTATCTGTATGTGTTTTGTCTAAAGTATCTGTAGCCATTATTTAGAAGTAGATCATTGAATCAACAGGAAAATAAATAGATATAACCAAAGGAAGTCAACAAAATGCCAATAATGAACAACAAGTTGAAATCTTCTTCTTCTTTTTTCGGAAGGTTTGTATTCTAATGAGAATGCATTCATCGTAGCAACTGTCAAAGCAAATATTCCGCCAAGGACATGAGCCGCATGAATGCCGGAGATTACATAAAAAAATGAGCCGCTCGGATTACCATCCAAAGCCACTCCAATATCATACAGGGCTAACCATCCTTGATATTGTAGCACGATAAATACAATTCCAAGCAAAAGACTTATTGGAAGAGCCAATCTGTATAACCCTGCCCGTCCATTCTGAAATGCCCAATAACTTATATGCAATACAAGACTGCTGAGCAGAATTACACCCGTGCTGAAAAAGAAAATATCCGGCACTTTAAATTCAAGCCAGTTGCCGGCTGCATGTCGAACGATATAAGCACTGGTCAGTGAGCCAAACATCATGATAATGCTGCCCATGGCCAACCACAATGCAAAAAGAGGAGAGCTGATACCTTTCCTTGGCCGGCTGATAATATTGGTACTATGACTGTGCGTATTCAATTTGCTGCTTTATTTATATTACATGCTCCACCATAAAATCATAAGTGCCACAGGAAGAAATATGAAAGATGAAAACATCAATGCCCGTGCACTCACTTTATCAAATCGATTGTAAAACGTCCAGGCTCTCCAGATGAAATAAAAAGAAATGAGAATCATTCCGATTAATCCGCCTGCTGAAATAAGTCCTGCCCAAAAACCAATCATCAGAACAGGAATCAGCAGGCATGAATAAATAAATGCCTGTAGTCCCAGTCTTCTGTCAATATTTCCATTTTCTACCGGCAATAATTTATATCCTGCGCGATGATATTGATCAAATGATAAATATCCAATCGACCAGAAGTGGGGAAACTGCCAGATGAATTGTATGGCAAAAAGGAATAAACACCCGGGTGTGATCACACCATTAAATGCAATCATCCCGATCATCACTGGTAACGCTCCCGGTATAGCCCCTACGAGAACTGAAATTGTACTATAGCGCTTAAGAGGAGTATATAAAAATGCATAGGTCACCAGTGACAGTGTGCCGAGGAAAGATGTCAAAGGATTAAGAAGCGCCAATAACACAATACCTGACAAACATGTTAGTCCTGCCAACAAAACAGCAGATGAAGTATTCCATCTTCCTGCAGCCAACGGCCGGTTAGAAGTCCTCTCCATGATCCTGTCATAATCTGCTTCAAGTATTTCATTCAATATGTTGGCAGAAAAAGTGATCAGGAAACCTCCAACAGTCAATAACAGGAAAGGGATAGTTTGAAAATTACTACCCGCTGCAATACAATAAGCCACAACAGAAGAGAACACAACAAATGTGCTCAGGCGGAACTTAACCAGGAGTTCTAAGTCCTGGAGCCAGTCCTTGAGGGTAATGGATATAGCCCTCACGCGTACCTCTTCTTTTACTTTCATCCGTGATGGGCCTCCTCAGCTTTTTCTTCTTCGGTCTGAGGGATATGTTGTTGTATAAAATCTTTTTCAGCGCCTTCTTTACTGTAATCATAAGCCCATCGATGTACTGTAGGTATTTTACCCGGCCAGTTGCCGTGAACAGGCTTGATCGGTGAAGTCCATTCCAGTGTATTAGCTCCCCAGGGGTTTTGTGTAGTCATTTTACGGCCATTCCAGATGCTGTAAAAGAAATTGAACACAAACAGAAGCTGAGCACTGAAAACTATGATTGCGGAAATCGTAATAAATTGATTCAGTCCATGAAAATGGCTGAAGGCATCAAATGTATCAAATCGATAATAGCGACGTGGAACACCTGCCATACCCATATAATGCATAGGCCAGAAAATCGCATATGCACCTACCATGGTCATCCAGAAATGTATTCTTCCCATCGTCTCATTCATAAACCGGCCGTACATCCTGGGGAACCAATGATATACTCCTGCAAACATTCCAAAGAACGCTGCAATCCCCATCACAATATGAAAGTGAGCTACAATGAAATAAGTATCATGCAATTGAATATCGAGAGCTGAATTCCCAAGAAATACCCCTGTGAGACCACCGGATATAAACATGGAGACGAAACCAATCGCAAAAAGCATGGCTGATGTAAAACGGATATTTCCTTTATACAGCGTTGAAATCCAGTTAAAGACTTTTACCGCAGAAGGTACCGCAATGATCAGTGTGAAGATGACGAAGAAATTTGAAATAAATGGATTCACTCCTGACATAAACATATGGTGAGCCCACACGAGGAATGAAAGAAAGCCAATCGCAAGTATGGAATACACCATGGCTTTATAACCGAATATTGGTTTTCTCGAATGAACCGAAAGGACTTCACTGGTAAGTCCCATCGCAGGAAGAATGATGATATATACTTCAGGGTGTCCAAGGAACCAGAATAAATGCTGATACAGAAGCGGGCTACCTCCTACATTTTCCATTACATGTCCATTGACAAATATTTCACTGAGGTAAAAGCTCGTACCCATACCCCGATCAAACATCAGAAGGAAAAATCCTGATACCAATACAGGAAAAGATAAAATTCCAAGTATTGCAGTAACAAGTAAAGCCCATACAGTTAAAGGCATACGCCACAAACTCATCCCTTTGGTGCGGAGATTTAGCACAGTGGTGACATAATTGATACCTCCAAGTAAAACTGAACCGACAAAAAGTGTAAGACTCACCAACCACATGGTCATACCTGCTCCCGACCCTGAACTTGCTTCAGGTAATGCACTCAATGGCGGATAAGCTGTCCACCCTCCCGAAAATGGCCCTGTGTTGAGAAACAATGAAATAAACATCACCACACTTGCCATAAAGAAAAACCAATATGAAAGCATGTTCAGAAACGGTGAGGCCATATCTCGAGCTCCCACCTGGAATGGTATCAATAGATTTGCAAATGTTCCACTTAGCCCCGCAGTCAATACAAAGAAGACGATAATCGTTCCGTGCATGGTGACAAGAGCATAATAAAAATCAGGATTAAGTGATCCGACTCCGGCATCATTAATCGTGATCCATTTTCCCAGCAATGGTTTTAGCCAGGCGACACTTTCATCGGGAAATCCCAATTGAAGCCTGAAAATAATACTCATGCTTGCTCCGATGATGGCCCAGAAAATACCTGTAATCAAAAATTGCCTGGCGATGATCTTATGATCCTGTGAGAATATATAGTGGGTGATAAAATTGGATTGATATTTATCACCATGATGATGATCGTGAAAGTGATCATCATATCCCTGCTCACGGATCAGAACATCAGTCTCATCATGATGTGATTCAGACATAATTATTTTATTTATTGAGCTATTATTTTAAATTCAGTTCTCCTGTTCTTCTGACGTCCTTCGTCAGTATCATTCGTATCGACCGGTTTACCTGATCCATATCCTACTGCGGTCAGGCGATCAGCACTAATTCCTTTATTGATGAGATATGCCTTGACGGCATCTGCTCTTTGCTGTGACAATGTTTTATTTGCTACAGGATCACCTGTATTATCTGTATGTCCTCCGACTTCAATGCGAATCTTAGGGTACTTCTTCAGGTCTTCAACTAAATCGTCGAGTTGATACTTGGAGTCAGGCGTTAATTGAGCGACACCGGTTTCAAACTGGACATAATCAAGCCTGATCGTTTTTAAATCAGGTGCTCCTGCTGCCGGAGCCATACCGGTTTCCACTGTGGCTTTTTGGAAGGACATATCCAATGCATCCCTAATGTCGTTGATTTCATAATCAAGTAACTTTCCTTTATTTGGATCATCATCTTTCCCACGAATCGAGCTCTTATAATAAGAGTGTTGCTTAGCTAACCATGCATCATATTCCGGCTGTGTGACAATCCGCACAATCCTGCGCATACTGTAATGGCTTTTCCCGCATAATTCTGCACAAGCGAGTTCATAATTAAAATCTTCCCAGAGAAGTGGGCTTGTGGGATCATTTGGATCCTTATGCACATTGTACTCAGGATATTTACTTAGTTCTTCACGGTATTCTTCCGTTGTTTTAGTTGGGGTAAAAACAAAATAAGTTGGCAAACCGGGCAGAGCATCCATTTTCACCCTGAAATGTGGAAGGAAGAAACTGTGTAGTACATCCCTTGCTATAATTCTTACTCTTACTTTTTTATTGACCGGTAACCAAAGTTCATCCGGATGGAAATCATCAAAATTCTTTGGGTCTGTCCATATCTGCCCAAGAGGATTTTCAGGAGTGATTAAATGATAATCGCGCGAGCCTAATACTCCATCAGGTCCGGGATATCTCAGATGCCATGCAAATTGATAACCCGTGGCTTCAATTTCGAAAACATTTTCATCCGGTTTAATATCAGCCATGACGGTATTCCAGGCTAAAAGACCTTTTATCACGAGATAAGTCATGACGACAGCCGGAATCGCTGACCAGACAATTTCAAGTGTATTATTGTGTGACCAGTGAGTTCCTTTAGAACCTTTGACTTTTTTATATCGGTAGGCGAGATAAAATAAAGCGACGTGGGTAATCACAAAAACAATTCCGCAGAAGAACAATGTTACATTAAAAAGACTGTCAAGAACAGCACCATGAGCGGAGGCTGACTTATGTGGTCCATAGCCCATCATGTAATTCTTCATATAATAGGCCGAGAGCACGACCAGTGACAGAAGACCGATCATGAAAAGCAGAAGTGCCCTGCCCTGGTTACGGTTGCTTCTTAATTCAACTTCTTCTTCACCCCGGATACGGGTGTACAGTTCAGTTAACCTGCTGATCTGAAGTATCACAACGACTAGCAGGGCAATACTTAATATGATGATAAAAGCGGTCATTTGCTATCTGGCTTTTTATACTTCATTCAATGTTATGTCAGTTTCCAATGTCGATCATGTATGATGAGATGCGCTCTCCATGACATAAGGATCTCTGCGGGGTAGTAAAGATGCTTTGGTCAAACGGGAGAAAACAAAATAAAAAAAGAGTCCAAGGAAACCTATAAAGGTCCCGATCTCCAGGAATCCAGGCATTGTAAATCCAGGTGCTGATGTCAGCTCAGGATGTGCAGTGTGGAGAATCCCCGGCTTCAGCATTAAGAAGAAATTGATCCAATGCGTGAAGACAAGAAGACATGAAATGAACATCAGTGTTCCATATTTTCTTTTTGTATCATTTCTCAGTAATACGATGAACGGGATGACGAAATTGCATACGATATTGAGGTAGAAAATCACCGGAAAATGATGCAAACGGGTATGGTAATAAACCGTCTCTTCAGGAATGTTCCCATACCAGATCAACATGAACTGCGAAAACCACATGTAGGTCCAGAAAATACTGAATGCAAACATGTATTTGCCAAGATCATGTAAATGTTCAATAGTCACCAATGGAAAATATCCCCTGATCTTAAGTGTGATCAGTAAAATAATGGTGAGTGCAACCATTGCCACCATCACGCTGACCGATGTCCACCATGCAAATAATGTACTGTACCAGTGTGCATCTACCGACATAATCCATAACCATATCATAGCTGCACTTGAAAATCCAATAAAGGGTAAAGTCGGAGCAGCCCAAATTCTCATTTTTCTGGCATGTGTAAATGTCATATCGCCATTCGTATCCTCATCAACTGAAAGTGAGCGGAGTTTAGTTGCAAAAAATATCCACCCTCCCATAATGATAATTCCACCGAAGGTGTACCAACTTTTATTGAGGAAAGCTGATTTACCGGTTAGCACCGGATCAGCAGCTACAACTGCTTTATCTGACCATTCATATATGTGATGCCAACCTGTCCACAATCCCAGGGAAATAATCATCATCAGTACAAATCCCGGAATAAGAAATAAAGAGAATGCTTCCCACAACCTTTTAAATACTGTATACCATCCAGCCCATGCTGTTATTTTGGCGGCAATCATAAAGAGTGCCATGAGGGAAATCCCGGTGAAAAACACAGAATTGTGCAGGAAATTTGACCAAAATCGTGTATGCCATTGATCATCTCCAATGTATGTAATCACCATGGAGATGACACCAATCAGCATCATGATGCCAAATAATGTTTTTTGCCTTGTTTCAAATATAAACTGATTCATATCTGTGTTAGTCGATTCGAACTGTTATTTATTTAT
>JAAEAZ010018681.1_pt1 | contig 12833 bp, 11 predicted proteins | sample 7277811 | NCBI WGS metagenome assembly JAAEAZ01 (sample SAMN13876997, study PRJNA601929) | soil metagenome | isolation source: soil | host: Panicum virgatum | place: USA: Fermi National Accelerator Laboratory | collected 2010-11-19 | reverse complement strand
TTTTTTCATCGATTACCTACCACGTGGCAAGTTTATCATTGAATATCCCGTGACAGTGGCGCAAGCGGGTTCTTATAGCGAAGGCCTTGCTTCTTTGCAATGTATGTACGCGCCTGAATTCTCTAGCCATAGTGAAGGGAGTAGAGTGAAGGCTACGTTGGAATGACCATAGACCAAAGACGATTGACCATAGACTATAGCCCAAAGAACAATGAGAATCATTAAAAAACTATTAATTTATTACGTTGGTCGTTGGTCTATGGTCATTGGTCAAGAAATGGATTTATTCCACGTTAAATGCTGTTTCATGAATATTGTATTCTAAATTTATCTTTCGAAAATTAATTTAAGCTCATAACCATCAACTGAAAGACCATGTCTGAAAAAACCGAACGAGAAAAACATGCTGACACCATCATAAAGAATCACATCATCTGGTCAATGGGCGCAGGACTGATACCGGTTCCTATTGTTGATTTTTTTGCAGTCAGTGGAATACAGTTGGATATGATCAGGCAACTTTGCAAACTGTATGAACAAAACTTTGAAGAATCCCAGGGCAAGGCGATTATTACCAGTCTTACAGGTTCGGGGTTAGCCAGGATGGGAGCAAAAGCGATGATCAAATTCATTCCCGGCATTGGATCTGTTATTGGTGGAATGACCATGTCTGTTTTATCGGGTGCATCCTCATATGCTTTGGGTGAAGTATTTAAGAAGCATTTTGAAACAGGAGGTACTTTTCTCGATTTCGATGTTAAAAGACTGAAGAAAATGTACAATGAAAAATTCGAGAAAGGCAAGAAAGTGGCTGAGCAAGTAGCAAAAGATCAGGAAAGAAAACGCCAGGCTGCAGAAGAGACACTTAGTAACAAATCTTCAGGGAAATTGGTGGATAAACTCAGGGAACTTGCAGAATTAAAAAAAGAAGGCCTCATCACAGAAGAGGAATTTAATGCCATGAAGAAAAAGCTTATTGGCACGTCTGATTAACCGGGTTACGCAGATTAGTTTGCTTTCTTCCCAATTCATCATTTATTCTTCCAAAATCATGGCAGTTAACTTTATGTTGTGATTTTCAGGGTCACTTCTTTCTTTATTCTGAGAGAGGAGAATATAACTTTGGCGATCCTTTTCGTTATTGATCCATAATGAATTATAAACTGCTGAATACATGAGGTTAATACTGATCGTCAGTTGCTTTTTATCCCTGTTCATCCCTTCCTTAACAGCATCATCACCTGCCGGTGGGTATAAGATAGAAGTCGAGATAAAACATTTTCAAGGTGATTCACTTTTTCTCGGATACTATTTTGGAAAAGGCCAGTATTTAAAAGATACAGCTCTCATTGATAAAGGGAAATTCACATTTGAAGGTGATGATCACCTGGCTCCGGGAGTATACCTGCTTGTCATTCCGCCGGATAATAAATTCATCCATGTTATCATTTCTGATGATGAACAAAAATTTTCTCTTTCCGTGGACCTTGACAATATTGTTCCTTCCGCAAAATTTAAAGGAAGCGATGAAAATGATATTTATTACAATTACCTGCGCGAACTGGATAAGCGTCGTCCCCTTGCAGATACACTCAAGAAACAAATGGCCCTGGATTCGTTGCACAAGACCGACTACCAAAGCAAACTTGACAAGATTGATGAAGACGTCAAAAAAGTCCAGGATGATGTCAGGGCTAAATATCCTGCTTCAATGACTGCTATGTTGATCTGGGCCAGTCGCGATATTGAATTCCCGAAATTTGAAGATGTTCCTGAAACTGACAGGAAACAAAAACAATACGAATACTATCGTACACATTATTTTGATCATTTCGATCTGAATGATCCAAGGATGATACGTTCAGGAGTGATTCATCCGCATATTGAGTATTACCTCGAAAAACTTACTTACCAGGCCCCTGATAGCCAAATTGTGGCCATGGATTATCTATTGAACAAAATGATGACCAATAAGGAAGCGTTTCAATACTACCTGGTCTATTTCCTCAATGATGTTGTTAAATCCAAAAGAATGGGAATGGATGCCATTTATGTTCATCTCGTAGATCAGTATTATGCCAAAGGACTTGCAACTTGGATCGATAAGGAACAACTTGATAAACTCCTTGCGCAGGCTGAAACACTCAGGCCAATCCTGATCGGGAAAATAGCTCCTGACTTAAAATTATATAAAGAATCGGGTGAAGCTGTGACTTTGCATTCGATCAAGGCGAAATATACAGTCCTGTTCTTTTGGGATCCGGAATGTGGACATTGCAAAAAAGCAATCCCGTTTATCATTGATTTTTACAACACTTACAAAGACAAAGGAGTTGAAGTGCTTGCCGTCTGCACCAAGACTGGTTCTGATATTTCATCCTGCTGGAACGCCATCAAGGAAAGAGGAATGGATATTTGGGTGAATACATGCGATCAATATCTATTGAGTCGCTATAAGACTATTTATGATGTCAGGACCACTCCGCAGATTTATGTTCTCGATGAAAACAAAAAGATCCTTGTCAAAAAGATTGCAGGGGAAGATCTAAAACCTGTGATGGAGGAGATCTTTAAAAATGATGAACAGAAAGTGAAAAGTGAAGAACTAAAAGTGAAGAACTGATCTCTTCAGTATTCAGTATTCAGTAATCAGTAATTAATGTTCAATTATTTGATCTAGAATTATCACATTATCACATTATCACATTATCACATAATCACATAATCACATAATCACATTGCCACATTATCACATTGCCACATTGCCACATTGTTCTACTAGATGAAGTCTCTCGCATCTGTTGATTCCAGGTAACGCTGGATAGCAGCCCATGCTGCAGAAAAGGACATCAGGATTCCCAGGGCGATAATAAATAACATCCCCAGGACAACCATATCAAGGCTCGTTACAAATAAAGATTGTCCTGCAACATTTCCGATCCACATTAAGACTAAGAAGTAAGCTATTCCCGCAACAAGTATTGCAAAGCTGCTCATCTTCAACACTTCGATGATAAATGGTTTCCGAATATAGCTTCGGGTCGCTCCCACCAGTGACATGGTCCGGATATGATATCGATGCTGCATGATGTACATCCTGATCTGGTGGTGAATCATGACAAGGATCAGTAAAAGAAGTATTCCACCAATGGCACCCGTCAATAATGAAATGCTTTTCAATCTTGCTCGAACAGAACTATATAAATCTTCAGGATAGTAAAACGCACTGACTCCGTCAATTTTGGTGATTTGCTTTTCCAATGATTTGGCATAAGCAGTATCAACCTTTTCAGCATTAAGTTTAAATCGAAATGATCCCCTGAAAGGATTTTCCATCGAATCAGGAAGTGCAAGATCTCCAATCTCGGCTTTCATCAATTTCATGGCCTGTTCAGCCGAAACGAATCTTAGGTCCTGAATGCCTTCAATTTTACTTAAGTGGTTCTCAATGGAAATGAGTTGTGGTTCGGTGAGTCCCGGATCACACTCGGCGAGGAATTCAATATTTCCTTTGAATAAATCTTCCCATCGGTCAGAAAACCAAAAACTGCAAACAAAAAGGCCAGAGAGAAAAAGCAGTACGGACAAACTGGTGACTGTAAGCCAGTAATAAGGTGTATAGGAGAAAGCAAATGATTTCACGTTGGGGTAAAGGTAATCGAATGATTTAAATGTCTAATATGTATCTCTCTTTTAATAAAACAGGGTGGGGAAGATTTGCTAATTTTACGGTCCAATAAAATCTTATCTGTTCATGGCCAGAGAATTAGCATTGAGGGATGCCATCCGTGAAGCAATGGTGGAAGAGATGCGTCTTGATGAGAACATCTTCCTTATGGGCGAGGAAGTAGCGGAATATAACGGTGCTTACAAGGTCAGCAAAGGGATGCTGGATGAATTCGGTCCCCGGCGTGTGATCGATACCCCTATTTCCGAATTAGGATTTGCAGGTATTGGGGTGGGGGCTGCCATGAATGGATTAAGACCTATTGTTGAATTTATGACCTGGAATTTTGCAGTTCTGGCATTTGATCAAATCGTCAATAATGCTGCAAAGACTTTAGCCCAATCTGCAGGAGCTTATTCATGTCCTATTGTCTTCAGAGGCCCCAGTGGTTCTGCAGGTCAACTTGCACAACAACATAGTCAATCATTTGAAGCATGGCTTGCCAATTGTCCAGGATTGAAAGTGATCAGTTGTATTGATCCTGCCGATACTAAAGGCTTGATGAAATCAGCGATCAGGGATAATGATCCTGTATGTTTCATGGAAAGCGAAAGCATGTATGGATTTAAAGGAGATGTTCCTGAAGGTGAATATCTCGTGCCGATAGGTAAAGCTGCAATTCGCCGTGAAGGAAATGATGTGACGATTGTTTCATTTAATAAAATGATGGAAGTCGTGAAGAAAGCTGCTGAAGAATTAGAAAAAGAAGGAATTTCAGCTGAGGTGATCGATCTCAGAACGATCAGGCCACTTGATTATGAAACTATCATCAATTCTGTCCGCAAAACAAACCGGCTTGTCGTCGTTGATGAATCGTGGCCTTTTGCAGGTATTTCTTCTGAAGTAGCTTATGCAGTGCAAAGACATGCATTCGATTATCTCGATGCACCTGTCATGCGCGTCAATAGTGCAGATACTTCACTTCCTTATGCTCCAACACTTGTCGAAGAATGGCTCCCTAATCCGGAAAAAGTGATTGCGGCGGTGAAGGCAGTGATGTACAGATAGGCTGTACTCATCCTGTTTGTCAGTTGTGAGTTGTCAGTTGTTTTCTAATTGCTGTCAACAAACTGCTTAAGTCCAAAGCCTCAGACTAAAGACCAAACCGGCTGCTCAGACCAAAAACCAATGACCAGTTTTAAACATTAAAACGGAAATGCATGATATCACCATCCTGCACGACATAATCTTTTCCTTCAACACCCATTTTACCGGCTTCCTTTACAGCAGCTTCTGATCCAAGCCTGATGTAATCATCGTACTTAATGACCTCGGCGCGGATAAATCCTTTTTCAAAGTCAGTATGAATGACACCTGCAGCCTGTGGAGCTTTGCTTCCTAAGCGAACTGTCCATGCGCGTACTTCCTTTTCCCCTGCAGTAAAATAAGTAATGAGATGAAGCAGATCATATCCGGCCCTGATCACGCGGTTAACACCTGGTTCATCAAGACCAAGATCTTTGACAAACTCCATCCTCTCTTCATAAGTATCAAGTGCAGCGATATCGGATTCGATAGCAGCACTGATGCATAAAATACCGGCGCCTTCAGAAGCTACAGCTTCTTTCAACTGATCAGAATATTTATTTCCGGTGACAGAGGATGCTTCATCAACATTGCAAACGTATAAGACAGGTTTTGCAGTGAGTAACATCATTTCTCTCATGATGTCACTGTGCATATCAGGAACATCAAAATTCCTGGCTTGCTTACCCGCCAATAAATGTGCTTTAAGATTTGTCAACCATGTCACAACTTCTACGTCTTCTCTTTTTCCTGTCTTGGCTGCTTTTGATGCTTTGTCCAATCTTTTTTCAACAGACTCAAGATCTTTAAGACCCAATTCAATATCAATGATCTCTTTATCACGGACCGGAGAAATGCTTCCATCCACGTGAACGACATTATCATCATCGAAACAACGCACGACATGAAGTATGGCATCCACTTCGCGGATATTGGCAAGGAATTGATTTCCGAGTCCTTCACCTTTTGATGCTCCTTTGATGAGGCCGGCGATATCGAGAATATCCACTGTAGTAGGTACAATTTTTTGAGGATTGACCAGCTTTGCTAATTCGTTCAATCTTTGATCAGGTACTGTGATGACACCTATGTTTGGTTCTTTAGTCGCAAACGGATAATTCGCTGCCAGTGCACCGGCTGATGTCAGCGCATTGAACAAAGTAGATTTGCCCACGTTTGGTAATCCAACTATACCGCATTTCAATCCCATAAATATTATTATTCGTTTTTAACAAATTAATTTGAGGGCGCAAAGATACTAAGTTCCGCCTCGCCCACTATCGTACTCTATGAATTATCTCGCTCATTCACTTTTATCTCCTGAGGATCCTCAAATCCTGATGGGTAATTTATGGGGAGATATTCTTAAGCCACAGGATTATCCTTACCTGGTACCCCGGGTAACGATCGGGATTCAAAGGCATCGAATGATCGATACTTACACAGATCATCACGAAAATGTCAATGAGATCATTCGACTCTTACGTCCTTACCAGGGCAAATACACCCCAGTCGTTGCTGATGTGCTGATGGACTATATGCTGAGTAAGTATTGGAATTTATTTGAAAAGCAATCGATTGAAGATTTTTGTAAAAGGAAATATAAAATTGTATCAAAGCATCTTCACCTGATTCCGGAACGATTGCATCCTCGTATGCAAAGAATGATCAGTCACCGATGGCTCGAATCCTGTAAAGACAGGGAAAGGATGGAGCACACTCTCGCCATGCTGAGCAGGAGAGCTTCATTTGAAAATAAAATCCAGGACGCTATGCATCCATATGATCTGCATGAAAAAGCAATAGATAAATTATTCCTGAAATTTTTTGAAGATTTGAGAACCTACATCATCCTTCAAAATGAACACTGATCGTAAATGTCCTTGAATAAATTTTCTCCAGCACATTAGAGGCTTCCAGTTTATTATTATAGATCAGGATGTTTCCGATCCCCTGCGAAAATTTTATCTCCGGTGAAAAAATAAAGAAAGGAAAAAAGAATTGTGCACCTGCGCCCACCTCAACAGAAAAATCATGTGGTGAAATCCTGATAATTCGCTGGGCCTGGGCTTTTTGTATTCGTGCATTAGAAGCAACATCATAAGTGTACTTCACTCCGGTCAGCACAAACATCCGCATGTCGTGAAACGGTTCGGATTTAAATCTCAATTGCAATGGCGCCTGCACCAAAACACTTTCAATACTCTTCACCTGTTCGACCTGGTCTGTAGCACCGAGGTAATAAATTTTTCGTCCTACGAAAGAAAACCCCGGTAAAAATCTGAAATCAAAATAATCCCCAAGTTTCATGTTGGTCACCATAGAAACATTCAGACCCGGTCCACCCAGTCCTTGTGTAATGTTAAAGCTATCATTCAGAATAAAATCTTTGGAGTGCTGTAATTGAAAATTGGACTCATTATATCCAAATGACAACCCAAAGTAGTATGCTTTAGAATTGAACTGTCTGAAATTATAATTGCCTTTATTTGTTTGCGCCCCGACGTGAAAGGGACACAACCCAATGAGACAAAAAATTAAGATTTGTATGCTATGTAGATAGCGCATATTCCTGTTGATAATGATTTGAAACCAGGCCTTTCAAACCCTGCTTTGATTAGTTCCTGGTTAAAGGCTTCAAAATCGGGGAAGGCCTGAACGGACTCGTAAAGATATTTGTATGCTCTCCGGTCGCCCGAGGTCCATGACCCTATTAACGGCAGGAGGTGCCTGAAATATATGTCAAAGAGTTGCCTGAATGGAAAAATCCTGGGTTTGGTAAATTCAAGGACCACAATCGGAGAACCAGGCTTGAGAACTCTGTATATTTCCTTTAAACCAGCTTGTAAATCGCCAAAATTCCTTACCCCAAATGCCACAGTAGCAGCATCAAAAGCGGCGGTATCGAATTGCAAATGTTCCGCATCCCCTTTCCTGAATTCAATTGTACAATGAAGGTCCTTTTTTTTATCGGCAAGCCTCTTGTTAGCAACTTCAAGCATTCCTGATGAGAGATCAACGCCAGTGATGGACACGGGTTTCAATATCTTATCGGCCATAAAGGCCATGTCGCCTGTTCCTGTGGCCACATCAAGGAGAATCTTAGGTTGAAAAGTAATTAATGAAGCAATCGCTTTTTTCCGCCAACTACGGTCAATTCTGAAGGAAAGCAATCTGTTTAAAAGATCATATTTGCCGGATATAGCATCAAACATCAGTTCGACCTCTTTTTTCTTATCCCAGCGATCTGTTTTATATGGTTTAATTACTTCCAATGGGCGCAAAAATAGCCATTAACTGAGGTCATCTTAACACCTTCCGGGTCATTTAGCGATGCTAATTATTTTGTAAAATATAAGTTATTGATTATCAATGCTTTGTTTATTAAAAAATAATTAAATTTATTTGAAGAAAAATCCCATTTTTTTTCTTTAAAATCATTGAAAACAAGGCATTCCAGGGCTTCAAAAAGCGGTATTAATTTCGTACCTTCGGGCCTTTCAATTACAATTCCTTTTACAATTATATATGGCTGATAATCTTAGAGTTATACCGATTAATATCGAGAAAGAATTAAAGACTGCCTACATCGATTATTCGATGTCCGTGATTATTTCAAGAGCCCTTCCGGATGTCAGGGACGGACTCAAACCAGTTCACCGAAGAGTGCTCTATGGAATGCATGAATTAGGGCTTGGCTACAATAAAACTTTCAAAAAATCGGCAAGAATAGTCGGAGAAGTCCTTGGTAAATATCACCCTCATGGGGATACTGCAGTTTATGATTCTATGGTACGGATGGCCCAGGATTGGTCTCTTCGCTATCCATTAGTCAATCCGCAAGGAAACTTTGGAAGCATGGATGGCGACAGTCCTGCAGCAATGCGATATACAGAAGCTAAACTGATGCGCATCGCCGATGAATTGCTGGACGACATCGAAAAAAATACCGTTGACTTTCAATTCAATTTTGATGATTCTCTTGAAGAGCCAACTGTATTGCCTGCAAAAATTCCAAATCTTTTAATCAATGGATCCAGCGGAATTGCAGTGGGAATGGCAACAAATATGTTGCCACATAATCTTTCAGAAGTGGTGGATGGAATTATTGCGACAATCGAAAATCCCGAAATCACACTTCCTGAATTGATCATGCACATCAAAGCGCCTGATTTTCCTACTGGTGGAATTATTTATGGAGTGGAAGGCATCAAAGAAGCATATGCTACAGGACGCGGTAAGGTTATCCTGCGTGGAGTGGCAGAAATTCAGGAAGGCCAGCATGGAAATGATGTCATCATCATCAAAGAAATACCATACCAGGTCAACAAAGCCAATCTTGTCAAAGCAATTGATGAACTGAGGACTGAAGAAAAAGTGAAAGGGATCTCTCATGTGCAGGATGAATCGAGCAGGGAAGGTATCCGTATTGTGGTAGAATTAAAACGGGATGCCATTTCGAATGTAGTCCTAAGTCAATTGTATAAATTCACTCCTCTACAGACATCTTATGGCATCAATAATATCGCCCTTGTCAATGGACGTCCAAGGACATTAAGTCTGCGTCAACTCATTGATGAATTTGTCACCTTCAGGCTTGAGGTTATTGTCAGACGTACAAAATTTGAACTTCAAAAAGCTGAAGACAGAGCACATATACTTTTAGGACTTTTAATCGCACTCGATAACCTGGATGAAGTCATCAAACTGATCCGTGAATCGCAAGCTGTTGAAGAAGCACACGCAGGATTGGTTGAACGATTTTCGTTGTCAGATGCGCAAGCAAAGGCAATCCTTGAAATGCGTTTGCAGCGGCTTGTTGGATTGGAGCGAATGAAAATCCAGGAGGAATATGATGCACTGATCAAAACTATAGAAGATCTGAAGGACATCCTGGCCAGGGAAGAACGAAGAAAAGAAATCATAAAGGTCGAGTTGAGAGATATCAGGGAGCGATATGGTGATGCGCGCCGCACTGAGATCACTTATGCTGACGGCGAAATCAGTATTGAAGACATGATCCCCGATGAAGATATGGTCGTCACGATCTCTCATCTTGGATATGTAAAAAGAACAAACATCTCTGAGTACCGCATCCAGGGAAGAGGTGGCAAAGGCTCTCAAGGTAGCAAGACAAGAGATGAGGATTTTATTGAGCACATGTTTATTGCCAGCGCGCACAATCATCTCTTCCTGCTGAGCGAGCAAGGTATTTTTTATAAAATCAGGGTTTATGAAATTCCTGAGGCTTCAAAAACATCACAGGGAAGAGTTATCCATAACCTCATCGAACTTCCGAAAGAAGATAAGATAAAAGCATATATCATCATCAAGGATATTGAAGACAAAGAATTCACCAGGAATCACTTCATCTTATTCTGTACCAAAAAAGGAACCGTCAAAAAGACAATGGTCGACGAATATGCCAAGTCGAACATCAGCAAGATCAGGGCCATCTCGATTAATGAAGGGGATACACTGATCGATGCGCGTCTGACAGATGGCAACAGTGAAATCGTCATCGCAGATAAACGAGGTTATGCTGTAAGATTTAATGAAAAAGATGTGCGGCAAATGGGACGAACCGCAACCGGTGTCCGTGGAATGGCCCTCCATGATGAAAATGATGAAATCGTGGGGATGTTGGCTATCAAAGAAAATGACCATATGTCAACCATTCTTGTCATTTCGGAAAATGGGTATGGCAAGCGGTCAGAAATAGAAGAATACAGAAAGACTAAACGAGGTGGTAAAGGGGTAGGAACGCTAAAAGTAACAGACAAGACCGGTCAATTGATCGCGATTAAAGCTGTCACCGAGTCCGATGACATCATGATCATCAATCAGTCCGGCGTTACTATAAGGACACCTGTAGCTGAAATCAGGGTTATGGGACGAAAGACACAAGGTGTAAAACTGATTAACCTGGTGGATGACGATGCTATTGCTGATGTAGGGATTATTAAAAATGAAGATAGTGCGGAAAGAGAAAACGCTGCAAGGAGCGAGGAGGAATGAAAGCAGGCATGAAATGGAGGGAATTTTTACCTTTTTAAGATTCTTTTGCTACAAAATCATAATTATTTAGAACTTTATTAATTGGATTTTAACAAAAAGAAAACGTATTCCTGCGATTTAATCCGTCAATAGAAAGGTTACCAGAATTTGAAATTGATTCACTCGAATAAATCAGATCGTAAATGAAAAAATTCTTTGTTCTTATGATGTCAATAGGGTTGGCAGCTTCTATGATAGCTCAGGACCCCGTAAAGGATATGAAGAAAGCTGCCAGGTTACTCGGCACTTACAATCTTGATCAGTCTTCTTCGCTTGATAAGTTGAAGGAAGCTATCAGCCTTGCAAATTCTTCCATTAATGATCCCACCGTAAAAGCTGATCCTGTAGCCTGGGAAACTTACGGCGAGGTTTTCATGGCTGCTGTTGATAATGATGTCAAAATGAACGTCATCAATCCTAAAGCACCCATTGCAGAACCAACTGCACCCGCTAAAGCTTTCCAGGGATTTAAGATGGCTGCCGAGCTGGCGCAAAAATCTTATCAATCTAAAGATGCGATGAAAGCTTTATCCTCCGGGATCCAGAATATCTATTACATGGGTTCTGCTTTATACCAGGCAGGTAATTATGCAGACGCCTATGGTGCTTTCAAAGCTACAAATGATGCTTATGCACTTCTGAAGAAGAACAATGAACCAACCACATTTTCAGCAGATGAGCAACCGAAAGCACTTTATTACAGTGGACTTTGCGCGCAGCAGGCAGGGATGAATGCAGAAGCCAAAGTAGTCTTCCAGCAACTTGTAGATGAAGGAATCGCTGAAGCTGCTGTCTACGAGACGCTCTTCACTATGGAACTAAAAGAAGATTCTGTCAAGGCTGAAAAAGCGCTCACACAGGGTCGTGAGAAATACCCGGATGATACAGGTCTTCTGTATGCTGAGATCAATTATTTGCTCGCTAAGGGAGAATTGGAAGGCCTCATCTCAAAATTGGAAAAAGCCATTCAGATGGAACCTGATAATGTATCCGTATATGTTACGCTTGGCCAGGTATATGATAAGCTTTACCAGGATGCAACAACTACAGATCCTGTGAAAGCTGAGGAAAATTTCAACAAAGCTATGTCCTATTATCACCAGGCTTTGGAAAAAGATCCTAAGAGTTTTGACGCTACCTATAGCATTGGTGCATTGTGGTACAATAAAGCTGCAGCATATTCGATCGAACTGAATAACCTGTCAAGTGATTATTCAGCAGCTGGTAACAAAAAATATGAAGACAAGAAAGCTCAAATGGATGAAACATTTGTTAAAGCCCTGCCTTATTTCCAGCAGGCTGAACTATTAAATCCAAAGGATGTCAACACATTGATGGCCTTAAAAGAAATCTATGCCCGACAGGACAAATTGGATCTCGTACAGCAGTATAAAGAAAAAATTGATGCCCTCGGGAAACAATAAAAAATGATTAAATGTAAATTGCCCCTGGTATCCTATCGGGGGCTTTTTTTTTGTTCCAATATCCTTCAAGTATATTTACCATTCCTAATTAATCAGAAATGTCCGTAAGCAGATTTAAAGAACCTTCACCACTGAATGATGTAGCTGAATTTCATCGCACATTTAATATGCCTGTCCTTGATACACCCGCCATTCCTGGTGCCGACAGGTGTGCACTTCGAATAAATCTTCTGCAGGAAGAATTGGATGAACTGAAAGAAGCCATTGCAGAAAATGATATTACTGGTGTTGCCGATGCTTTGAGTGATATTCAATATGTCCTGTCAGGCGCTATCCTGGAATTTGGTTTGGCTTCGAAATTCAAAGATTTATTTGAAGAAGTGCAGCGATCGAATATGAGTAAAGTTTGTCCGGATTATGAAACAGCTGAAAAGACTTTAGAATATTATCATGCCAAAGATGGAACCCGTGGATTTATCCGTGAAAGTGAACATGGATTCCTAGTCTATCGGGAACAGGATCAAAAAGTGTTGAAATCTGTAAAGTATTCACCTGCTGATCTGGAGACAATTATCAATTCTAAATAAATTTCAAGTAAT
>JAAEAZ010511338.1_pt1 | contig 12861 bp, 2 predicted proteins | sample 7277811 | NCBI WGS metagenome assembly JAAEAZ01 (sample SAMN13876997, study PRJNA601929) | soil metagenome | isolation source: soil | host: Panicum virgatum | place: USA: Fermi National Accelerator Laboratory | collected 2010-11-19 | reverse complement strand
GTACTCTGTACAAAACAGCCTGAAGCCTGTGTCACAATCAATCGATACGTATAAGTACCTATTGTCAATAACGGGGTAGTATACACATTGCTATTCGTACCTACAACATCCCAGATAGATCCTGATGAATTAAATTGCCATTGATAAGTGATCGTACCGGCTCCTCCGGATACAGTCGCTGTAAAAGTTGTCGTGCCTCCGTCACAAATGGAAAGGCCTGTAGAGGAAATACTCACAGTTGGATCAGGGACAACAGATACATCCGTATCTGCACTCTGAGCTGAACAACCACTGCCCTGGGTAACCAATACTCTATATCGATATGTACCTGTAGTAGTTAATACAGGTGTCGTGTATGTATTTTGATTTGTACCTACATTGGTCCATGTAGTACCGGTAGTGTTGAATTGCCATTGATATACAGTTGTTCCGGTACCTCCTGTAACATTCGCTGTCAGCAGTGTGGACCCGCCAGAACATATTATTGGTTCTGCCATAGTTACACTTACTGTTGGGTCTGCTACCACAGTGACTATCTGGTTAGCGCTCGCAGCTTCGCAACCCGGGAACTGTGTAATAACCACACGATATATATATGTTCCAATAGTGAGTGTGGGCGTTGTATATGTATTCTGATTTGTACCGATATTGGTCCAGACTTCTCCGATAAAAGCTTGCCATTGATAAACAATTGTTCCGGTACCTCCTGAAACTGTCGCAGTAAACAAACTAGTACCGCCATCACAAATATTCAAACTACTGGCTACTACACTGACCGTAGGATCTGCTACAACACTTACTACCGTATTACTGCTGATGGCGAGACAACCAGAACTATTCTGAGTTACAATAACCCGGTATGTATAAGTTCCAATGGTTAATATATCAGTAGTATAAGATTGATTGGTGCTGACATTGGTCCAGTTGCCTCCGACAAGCAGTTGCCACTGGAAACTATTTGTACCGGTACCTCCACTTGGAGATGCAGTAAGTACTGAGAAACCTCCATCACAAATACTCGGGTTCGAATTTATAACGGTGACTGTAGGATCATCTGATACTGTAATCGCGACTGTTGTACTTACAACATCACATCCTGACACAGGTTGTGTGATTAAAACTCGATAAGTATGCGTTCCGGTATTAAGGATCGGAGTAGTAAATGAGCTTACATTTCCACCTTCATTGACCCACGTAGTTCCCGCTGTGGGAAAATCATGTTGCCATTGATAAGTAGGTGTACCTAAACCACCGGACACTGTAGCTGTGATCACACTGGTACCACCATCACAAATAGTATTATCATCAATAGAAAGGGAAACTGACGGATCAGATACAATAATGGCTGCTGCATTATTACTTACGGCTTGTCCACATCCATTGTTTGTAGCTGTGATGATGATTCGATAATAAGTTGTCCCTGCTACTGTGCTCGGAGGAGTAAAAGTTGTCGTGGTCGATCCTGCACCTGTTGCATTTACCCAACCGGTAGAACCGTCGGCACTTGATTGCCATTGATAACTGATGGTACCGGAACCCCCTGTGACAACCGCACTCATGGAATTATTCCCTCCAATACATTCACTTATTCCGGCAGGTTGAGAAGTGATGACTAAATCATCAACTGTTACTACGATCAAATTAGTACTTTGTACAGAACAGCCCGCATCCTGTGTGACCAAAACTCTATACGTATATGTACCTGAAACATTCAGGAAAGGTGTTGTATAGATGTTCGAATTAGTCCCAACATTTGACCACGTGGATCCTGTCAGCGTTTGCCATTGATATGAGGTTGTTCCTGTCCCACCTGTCACTGTGGCTGTAAACGTAGAGGAACCTCCATCGCATATGGTCGGGTTACTCACATCAACAACTACCGTTGGATCCGCTACTACTGTGACAACCTGGTCCGGACTTTGAACTCCGCAACCTGAATCCTGGGATACAATAAGTCTATAAGTATATGTACCTGGAGTTAAGACAGGTGTCTGATATATATTTTGATTAGTTCCAACATCGGTCCATGTGCCTGCATTATTGAATTGCCAGTGAAAAGTGGGTGACCCATTACCTCCGGATACCACTGCAGTAAATGTGGTAGTGCCTCCATTACAAATTGAATTATCATCAGCCGAGACACTGACGATTGGATCTGCTACAGCTACGATATTGAAGTTTTGACTTGTGATGACGCAAGTCGCACTCTGAGTGACAATGACTCTGTAAGTATAAGTCCCTGCAGCAAGTGCCGGTGTCTGATATGTATTCTGATTAGCTCCGACATTGGTCCATGTGCTGGTGATCAGTTGCTGCCATTGAAATGTAAAGCCTGGTCCACCGGTAACACTGGCAGTCAACAGTGAAGTACCTCCTGCACAGATGGATGCATCGTCTGCAGTTAAAGTGATTACAGGTACAGCTTGTACATTGATGGTTTGAGTTGATGTTGATACTGAACCACCACCATCTGTGACCGTTAAGGTTATTGTCCTTGGCCCTGCACTACTATACGTAACTGTATACGGACCTGTTGCACTGGGTCCTGAAATAACTGAAGGAACAGGAGTTGAGCCTGCACCAAAATTCCAGGAATAATTAGTGTATGGTGGTGTTCCTCCTGTTGTCTGATTGGTGAAGGTATACACTTCAAAAGGCTGTCCGCCCTGACATGAAGATTGAATGTCGAAGTCTGCTACGATAGGAGCAAATATGGTAAGGGTACCAAATCGGGCACACTTCGATGATACACTGGGACAAACTTCACAAGAATTGGGAACATCTCCGTCATCCTGATTCTCCCATGAGAATAGTGTATTCGATACCGTCATTTCCGCTCCACATGGCCAGACGATTTGCTCAAGATTTACAGTGTAAATCCCGGAAGCATAATCTCCAAGACAAACATTAATTGTATGATCATAAACAGCATTGACAAAAATGTCACCAATGACGTGGATATCATACCTGTTCGTAGCTGTGACTTGAAATTTGAGCCACAGGTATACATTTCCCACCGGGGTTGGCGGAGTACACACTACTGATGTGATTTGAACCCCGTTAATATCTCCCAGATAATAGACTGGATTCTGTATGTCATTGGCTGTACAGTTTTCACTAGGACAATATGGACCAATTCCATTGATTGTTATCGTAACGCAGTTACTGACATCAGTACATATTGATCCAAAAAATGTAGAAGTGGCTACTCTCCTGTAATATATTGTCACCGGCTGACCTCCCGGAGGATCATAAGTATCAGCGGTAGCACCTGCAATATTCGCCCATGGAGCGCCAACAGCGCAACTACTCACATTGCTCTGCCATTGATAGGTGATGGTTCCTGAGCCGGTTGCTGGTGAAGTAGAGGTTAATGGATCAGGATCTGCAGGTGAAGATAGAACCTGATCTGAAGCAATCGTTCCTCCAGTTGTAACTGAATTGACATACGTAGTCACATAAGCTGTATCATTTGATTGTACAAAATCAAACTGGTATTTATTCAAATAAGCTTTATTGATCTTTACTCCGGTAGTGACCGGAGTAACAACGATCAAAAGAGAATCTTTTTCATTTAATTGTAACGTGCCAATGGTCCAGACTCCTGTCACCGAACTATAACTTCCCTGCGACACAGTAGAGGATACAAAATTTACTCCTGCCGGAAGCACTTCCTTCAATGTGACTCCAGTTGCCGCATTCGAGGATAGTCCGGTATTGATAATCACAATTTTATAGGTGATGTTTCCGGAGCCAAGACAAATATTAACCGGATTGCTGATTTTGTAGACAAGAAGATCAGCATCAAAGTTTTGATTAGCACATTGCAAGGATGAGGTGGGCGTCAGCATGGCATTGAAATAAGCCCTTTCACCATTCACAGCAGATTCAGAACCTTCACCCGCATAAGTATGTGCACCGGTATAAAAAACATTATGACCGACAGAAGGAGCAAGCTTAGCACCGGATTGACCAATCAACGTATCTCCTACTCCCAGTCCACATTGAATTTTATATCCATTGTTGATAAAGGAAGAATTAGTCAAGGTCCAGTTTCGCTCTGCACCATTAAGTCCGACAGGATCGAACGCACCCAGGTATTGACCAAATGATAAGTTTCCATTTGGATATTGATATCCTTCTACTGGTGTGACATTCCGGATCGTCAATCCATTCGAAGTCTGATAATGACCGGCAAGACTATTTTCATAAGTATTAACAGCGAGACATTCAGCAAGAAAACTTCCACCCTGCAATACATACGAACGAATGGAATCCAGTACTGAATTGACGGCACTAGAGTGCGGCTCTGAGGCAAACGTGTAGCATTGCGCATAGAGGTTTTCAGCAGTAGCAAGGATGACATAATTACTATCGACCTGGATTCCGGCATTTGTCATGTATGACGCCTGAATATTACCGTTTCCACCGTTATTCAGTACGGCTACCTTCGGACGTTGTGTAAGTCGATAACGCTCATCCACATTCGTCGGGCTGGTTAGTTGATATACATTTACTTTATTGGTTATTCCTGCGTTGAACGCATTGATGATCGCTCGTACTCCTGCAGTATCCTGGGGATAAATTAAAAATGGTCCTCCTTTAAAATTCCTCAATGCCGTTGACCCGGATGTCGGCAAAAACTTTTTGGCATTTCCTGTAAAATCAATTCCATTGTGAGACTTGCCGGAATTAATAATCCACCTGACTCCAACCTTGGCATTGAGCAACTTGACGATGAGACCATATGCTTTGATATTGAAATAAGTTGCATAATTCAGTGAATCCATCGGAATGATCAAAGTACCAGTCGGAGCTGTAACGATATTAGGATCAGGACCTGGTAAATCTGTATTGCGGGTTGAAGAGTTGGTAATCGTTACAAAATCAAAGTCAGAACATTGGCCACTACTTTGTGTCCATTTCATTGTCACACTTGTTCCAAATGCAACACCCGTTATGATTGAAGTGGGGGACGTAGGTGATATGATCGTTGCAGAACCGGATTCAATAGTCCAGGCTCCCGTTCCTGAAACAAGAGTTGCAGCCATCGTAAACGTGGAAGTATTGTATGCAGTCTGATCAGGACCTGCATTCGTACCACTGCATCGGGTGACATGTGCGAATTCGGAAAAGCCACTGAGGCCCGCACGTTTTGCCGTCGGACCTGACATAGCCACATGTGTACCATTTAATGTCCATGCACCTCCACCTGTGGGTCGTTTGATGATGCGAACTTCAGCATCCTGTCCATAACTGGTAAACCCATTCCCGGTAAGTTCAAGATTATAATTTGTGCTCGCCAGTGAATTGGCAGCAACGAGTGACCAATAACCTTCTGTGAATTGATTAATTAAGGTGATCGAATTTTCTGTCAACGGAAGTCCGGTGGAACCCGGATTGGTAGCAATGAATGATCCTGTCAGGGAACCACCTGTAAGATTAGTGAACGTAACCAGGGCATTGCGATTAGCTGTACTTGTACCTGAACCTGAAGACGTTCCTAATGGAAATGTTTTTGCACCTGTGGTATTAAACCACCTCATAAACTTCCCGATAATATTTCCGGTTGTGTAAGTCAGCGTACCTAACACTGCAGTAGATGTTCCTAATTGAAGTGTATTAATGCCGCAGTCAATATTACCCGATGTCATCGTCAACGTTCCGGAAACAGTAACTGTAGTTGTGCTTCCTCCGATAGTTAATTTCCGAATGGATTTGACTATTGTAAGGTTGTTAAAAGTCTGTGTAGCTGCTGTTCCATTGATTTGTTGGTTATTTAGAATATTAGTAAAGCTTATAGTGCTTCCTGTATTTGTAAATGTGCCTCCGTTATTGGTCCAGTTTCCACCTACATTGTGATTAAATGAGCCTGCTGTAAATGTCGTACCATTCCCAAGAATGACATCACCCCCTATGCCAATGCTATTGGAAGCTGTAGCAGTTGCTGTTCCGGCAAAAGTGAAATTTCCATTTACAGTAGTTAACCCAGTTATTGTTTTTATTCCGGAACCTGATAGTGTTAAATTGTAATACGGAGCTACATTGATAGTTTGTGCTGAGTTTCGTGCATAATTGACGGTACTTCCAGTTGCAAGTGTACCAAAAACGATTCCTGTCGTGATACCCGTCGTCGTCAATGTAAGTGTTCCATTGTTTGAAACATCGGTCGGAGCTGTTAATACCAGTGCATTGGGGACTGTAAAGTTGCACGCATTAGTTCCATCACCAACAATGATTTTGGAATTGGTTCCCGAAACAGTCCAACTCGCGGCGATCGTAGGTGCTGCCTGGTTGCGGATATTAAAGATCTGGTTAGCAGCTGTAAAACTTGCAGGAGAAACTGTAGTCGCAAGTGTGATGTCAGATGTCCATGTTGCCAGGACATCGAGACCACCTGTAGTCTTTGAATAATAGTTAATCGTGCTTATTGGCACGACTTCTCCTGTTGATAATATTGTGCCTGCGAAATATGTCGTCCCGTTGAAAAACCTGATTTGAGAAACTTGGACAGCACTTAAGTTACTTGATGATGCGCCGACGAATATTTTTCCTGCCGTGCCGCTTGTTCCGTTGTATCCTCCTGTCCAGCCTGTGATCGTCAGAACCTTCCCTGCGGTCCACAAAACCGATTGGCTTGCTGCAAAATTTAGTGAATGTATACCTGTTCCTAAAGCAATGGTTGAATTGTTAGTCACCTTAAGTGTTCCGACAGTTTCACTGTTACCTGTTGTACTCCCTGTACTAAATGTTCCACCGTCAAGGTTAATCGATCCTGTATTTGAAAGAATGTTCGGTGCTCCGGTTGTCAGTGTTCCTGTGGAAGTAATTTTAGTAATTCCGTTAACTGTCAGTGTCGCCGCAGGGGCTACAGAAGCCGAACCACCAATTGTAAAATCACCTGCTATTGGATTTGATAGTACGACAGTTTTGATTCCTGACCCTGAAACAATCAGGTTGAAGTAACTCACATCTGCTATTATCTGTGCACCAGCAGCATACCATTCGACAGTGCCTTCTGAAGGAATAAATGTTCCTCCTGTACCACTGAATCCGGCACCAAACCTGATAGTACTTTGGTTTCCGTTTATAGTTCCGGCTGTTCTTGTCCACGTTCCAGAAATCGTGTGGGTCTGACCGACACCAAGGTTGAGCGTTCCACCTGCACCATTCATTGTTAGACTGGAAGCGGTGATGTCACCGGTAAGAGTAGCAGTTCCGGCAGTCTTTGTCATCGACAAGGCACCTGTTGTGGTGAACCCGGAAATATTTTGTATTGCTGCTCCGGTGATTACGATCGGAGAAGATCCTGCGGTCATTATTCCAAGATCCTTGATAAAATCTCCCCCAAGCGTTAATTGGAAATTACTCGTGATCAGAGTGGCATTATCATTAATTCTCAGAGGCGCACCGCTATTTAATACTTTGGCTGCATCTAATGTAATAGCTCCTGTATTTGCAATAGTGACTCCTCCCAAACCTGCAAAAGGAGTGATCCACTCCACACTTGCAACCCTGGCAGTTGCAGTATTGTACTGAAGTGTTGCATTTGTTCCATAGGTTGGTGCCACTGATGCTGTTGCTGTTCCTTCTAAAGAGAAAACACCATTTACGGTTACTCCTGTTGTGGTCTTGACCCCGCTGGAGGCCAGTATCAGATTATAATACGGGGCACCAAGAGAAGCAGTTGTGGCCACAACTTGAGCAGCATTATCTCCATAATAAATGGTTCCAATTCCCGGGATGAAGGTGCCAATGGTGACAACGACTAATGTGCCTGTGCCATTGATACCAATTTGAAGAACACCCCCATTCGTAAAATCAAGACTTCCTGTTCGCGTACTGTTACCCAACGTTACATTATTGTCAACAGCCAATTGTGATCCCGCACTGAAAGTAAGTGTACCATTCCCAACGACTAAACCGCCGACTTGGATACTGTTTGCTGCAGCATTACTCAAGTCCACAGTTACATTAAATCCACGTTCGATGGTGACATCATCACTGTTTACAGGGACAGATGCTCCAGGTGCGCCTCCTGAACTGGCGGACCATGTCGAAGTGGATGACCATGGACCGGACGCCACAGAATACCGGGTAGCTGAAAAACCTTCCTGTGTGATGAAAATGGAAAAAAGAAGGAAACATAAAACTGGGACATTAATGCCACTACTGATGAGACTGGAAAGTCTGCGAGTTGAGAAGTGAAATTTCACAACACGTGCAACCGCTTGTGATAGGTATATCGTGGCGATATATCCTGACAAAAAGGGCTGAGAAATTAGTAGTGGGTATTCCGTGTTGACGGTGGTTTTTCTCATTTGTCGATATATGTAAATATTTTATCAGCTGACCATGTCCGTGAGGTGGAAATCAACGGACATAGGTGCAACAACCTTGCCAAAAAAACCTTTCGGGTGAAAGCAATAAAGGAGAAAAACTTAGGGTGACTTCAATCTTAAGAAGCCATGTAATCGAGCATAAAAGAATTCATTAGCTCATCAGAATGTCATGCAATGACGTGAACGAATGTACATATCAATATTTCAAAAATGAAATAAATACACATATTTGTTTAACATATATTGCATTTGTTTTTTTTGCATGACAATAATTATATTTTAATTGATGATTTTAAGTGCTTTATACATTTTTATTGCAGTTATTTGAATTCATTTTTCATCTGCTTCAAATAAATGATTAAATCAAATTCATCCTCATTTTATCAATGATCTCCAGGAATCATCCAAATGCCTTGGGAATTCTATATTGTAGACCATTATGGGACAAGGTCTAAAAATTAAAATTTAACTCCAAAGCCTTCCATAAAATCCAGTGAATACCCTGAAATACGGTGAATTAAAATTCATGGTAAACATTTAGCCGATTTTTATGGAATTAGGTCCTGTTAAAATGATCCCTAAGCATAAATCTCAGCCCTGATGGCAAAACAATATGATTATTATAAAAAAACCATTTTTCTAATTCAAAATAATTCCAACATAATCCCAATGACAATTTCCCGAATATTGATAAATAAATGAATTAACCAGGTCTCTATTGAACCTGAAAAAGCAATATTGAATTAAAACCTGAATCACAATTATCTTTGGATGACCATGGAGACTATAAAAAAATCAGTTTTGATCATTTTGGATGGTTGGGGAATTAATCATGACCCTGCAGTCAGCGCCATCGAAGCAGCTGATACACCATTTTTTGATTCATTATGGAACAAATATCCTCATGCCACATTAATCACTTACGGTGAGGATGTGGGATTGCCTGAAGGTCAAATGGGTAACTCGGAAGTTGGTCATCTCAACATCGGTGCAGGAAGAGTTGTATACCAGGAATTAGCCAGGATCAATAAAGCCGTCAGGGAAGGAGAGTTAAATAATAATCAAACTCTCCTTAAAGCTTTGGCAAATACTACAGGAAGATTACATCTTATAGGTCTTGTATCGGATGGAGGAGTTCATTCCCACATCAATCATTTGATTGGCCTTGCAAAGGTTTCAAGAAATCATTTCGAAGGTCAAATCTATATTCATGCCTTCACGGATGGACGGGATGTAGATCCAAAGAGTGGCTTAGGTTTTATACAGCGTCTCAAAGAAGAGATGACTCCATTGAATATCCCAGTTGTAAGTGTAGTAGGCCGCTATTATGCCATGGACAGGGACAGGAGATGGGAAAGAACAAAACTGGCTTACGATTTAATCGTTAAAGGGATCGGTACGCCTTCAAAAAATATCGTTGATTCCATTCGTTCATCATATGAAAATGGAGTCACTGATGAATTTATTAAACCAATTATTTTAACAGACGATCAGGGCCATCCAACAGGAACTATTCAAAATGGCGACACTGTGATCTTCTTTAATTTCCGGACCGACCGTCCCCGGCAATTAACAGATGTGCTTTGTCAGCATGAAGTTGCCGAATATGATATGCATCCCCTGGATATTCATATGGTGACGATGTCTTCTTATGATAAATCTTTTGTCAATATTCAAATCCTTTTCCCTGAAGTGGATATAACAGGAACATTGGGTGAATATTTATCTTCCCTGCATAAAACACAACTCAGAGTTGCTGAAACAGAGAAGTATCCGCATGTCAGTTATTTCTTTTCAGGCGGAAGAGAAGAAACCTTCCCTGGTGAAGAAAGATTATTAATCCCCTCCCCTAAAGTAGCTACTTATGATTTGCAACCGGAAATGAGCGCACCGGGTGTTACTGAAGCGACGATAAATTATATCATGACAAAACATCCTGATTTTATTTGTCTGAATTTCGCCAATACAGATATGGTAGGTCATACCGGTGTTTTCAAAGCAGCAGTGATAGCAGCACAAACAGTTGATAAATGTCTCAGTCAATTAATTCCAGTATGTTTGGAACAAGGCTATAGTGTCATTATCATCGCCGATCATGGGAATGCCGATATCATGATTAATCCGGACGGGACACCAAATACCGCTCACACCAAAAACCCTGTGCCTGTCATTTTTGTTTCAAAGGATATGGTTGGCCTCAGGATGATGGATGGACGACTGGCTGACATAGCTCCCAGTATTTTAACAGCAATGGATCTCCCGATCCCCAAATCAATGGATGGACATAACCTCGTGACTAAAGTATAAAGTTGCTGAGTTTTGTTAAATCTATTTGAAAATTGATAAAATGAAGGGATATTACTTTACTTTTATTTTTAGAGATTGGATGCATTTTTTATTACGATCAATGTATATTAATTCACTAAATCATAAACGTCATGAATAAACTCCAAAAAATTGCCTTCGGGATCTTCATTATGTCGATTCCAATTATTAATTCATGTAAAAAGGATGAACCTGCTTCGTGTAATTATGCCACTGAAACTCAGGATGAACTAAATGCCGTGTCAGCTGCTGCAGTAACTTATGGCAATGATCCTTCTACTGCCAATTGCAATGCCTATAAAGCAGCCTTTCAGACTTACCTGAATGCGCTTAACTCTCATAGCAGTTGCGTTCTTGATAGCCAGCAAACTGAATATCATAATGCAATTATCCAGGCACAGGCTGACCTGGATGCTCTTCAGTGCTAAGATCATATCCGGATTTTTTAATCCAGCCTTAATTCTGACATTAATGCAAAGAGGCGGATTGATTTGATCATCAATCCGCCTCTTTATTTTTTCTGTTCCCGTTTAATTATCTATTTGAATTCCACCTTTGATCGTAATCGTTGCAGCAGCAGAATTGAAGATCAGGTAATTGTTGGGAAGCAATAATACATTCCGGTAGATATACATATCCCAGAAGATCAAATGACCATAGTTTTCAAATGCTGCACCGGAATTACCACTTAATCCGCTTGTCACATCGATATTTTCGAATTCTGCAGTTTGCCCCGCATCGATCAGGAATGCTCCTGAAATATCTGACTGTATCTTGACTCTTGGCGTGAGCGTGGAATGGATGTACAGATTTTTATCTACTTCAATTCTTGAAGAAGTAAGGTGAATCGTTTGACCTTGCATGAAAGGTGAAAATGTTATGGTATCACCAGAGTTTGAACAATCAAGCACAAATCTCAATGATCCAGGTCCATCATCATTTGTATTGGTGACCATTTGGCCGCATCCCTGGACTTCAATAAAATCATTATCAGCATCTGTTTCTCCCAGGAAGATTGATACAGGAATAAGGTCATCGGTAGGACTTGCATTAGTAACAGCATCTAAATCATTAGTCACATCAATATCCATGGCAGATGTAAATCCTGCCGGCTGAGTTTCTTTTACAACGTAGTCTCCGACCGGTACATCTCCAAATTGATACCATCCAATGGCAGAAGTCACTGTACTGTTGATCAGGCCTCCACTATCAGGTAAACCATCTTGATTAGTATCGGTGTACAAAGAAATCGCAACTCCCGGTATGCCCTCACCCGGATCCGGTATCAGATTATTATTTAAATCCTGGAAAGCATATCCAGTGATGATTCCCGGAGACAAAGCTTCAACGAAATTATTATCGGCATCCAATTCAGAAGGCTCAAGTGTGACAGGTATAATGTTGTCATTTGGATTACTATAGACTATAGTATCCATATCGTTAGTTTCATCCATATCACTGATAGAAACGTAACTATTGGGTTGTGACTCTACTACAACATACTGTCCGGGAACAAGCCCAACCATCGAATAAATTCCAGTAGAGACCGTATTGACACTGCGGACAGGAGCGACAGGATCTGGTAATCCATCTAAGTTAACATCAGGATATAATTTGACATTTACGCTTCCGATTCCGGTACCATCTGCTAATTTAACTTTCCCTGTTACATTTCCCTGACAAGCTATAACTGTAAAGGTGATTGTCGCAGTGTCTCCACATGATGCACCTGCTGCATTTGAAAAAACAATCAGCTGAACTGTTTTTACACCTGTTGTAGAGTATTTCACCATCCAGGGTCCATAGCCTGAGGTAGGAGGAAGACTGGCTCCACTTCCAAAATCCCACTGGTATGTATAACCGGGAACTTGTGCCGCAAGCGGTTTAAATGTTCTGAATTTGAAATAACAAAGATTAGTTGTGGGAGCATCTATTGTTGGATCAGGAATTGGATTGACATGAATATTGGCAACTGTGTCCGATGCAGATAAACATCCCGGAAAACTTACGGTCAATACAACAGACGCACCTATAGTACCATTTGTTCCATTGTAATTATAAGTCACAGTGTGAGGTCCGATTCCTGTTGCCGTTCCGGGAGAAGATCCTGACCCAAAGTTCCATTGATATGTCACACCACCTATGCCCTGATTCTGAGCCTGGAAAACTTCCGTTTGCCCACTACAAATTGTGT
>JAAEAZ010274366.1_pt1 | contig 13144 bp, 11 predicted proteins | sample 7277811 | NCBI WGS metagenome assembly JAAEAZ01 (sample SAMN13876997, study PRJNA601929) | soil metagenome | isolation source: soil | host: Panicum virgatum | place: USA: Fermi National Accelerator Laboratory | collected 2010-11-19 | reverse complement strand
TGGTATCCGCAATAATTATGTTATCCACAGTATGGTTCTTCATCTGGCTGACAAGCAGAATTTATCGTGTAGGTATCCTCATGTACGGGAAAAAAGCAAACATTCGCGAAATGATAAAATGGTTGAGATACTCTGAATAAAAAAAGTCGCTCCTCCGGAACGACTTTTCGATGAGAATTCGTTTTGAATGATTGGCCTGGTGATAAGGAAACGATTTCTAAGAATGCTGTCAATACTCACCCGAAATTACCTATCATCTCAGGTCAAAATTGTAAATAAATTCGGAAATCAAACATTCATTTCCTTAAATTTTTCAAATCTTAACATATTAATTTTTTTATGAGTCTCCATATTGTTTAGGCCGGGGTATAGTGTTTTCTCCGACTAATTCCAAAACCCAATTTTTTGTGTCTTCTAAATTCATTATTCATTATTCGAATGTTCAATTTGAAAATTCTCTTCTTCCCGGTGCGACCTTCATCACAAATACTGACTCCTCTGCAGATAACTGTGAAGCCATCAATAAGCCAAGCTGAGACCACAGGTTTTCAAAGTTTCCTATGATGATGGTACTCATACCGTTAGAATTTACTTCTATGCCCTGAATTTTGTTGAGTTGCTGCAGGAAAATCAACACTGAAGTCGGATAATCTTCCTTCAGCGGATAGAGGCTTATTTCGATGGTAGATGTCATTCATAATATTAATCATTCTTCATTACATCTTAGTCCTATCTTTGGCTTTAAATCCATCATGATGAAATCGATATTCGTTTTCTTATTCTCCCTTTGTTCAGTTGGTTTGATCCAATCGCAAATCTGGACATGGTCAAATTCAACGCCCAAGGCCGGAGAGGCCGTCAACGTTGATGTTAAAGATATTGACACCAAAGGGAATATCTATTTTGTATCCTATTCATTCAATGGAAAAGATATCGTCACTACAGATGTGAATTACACTGCTGATAATGCAGGCCTCCACGTGACACTTCCCATTCCGTCCGAAACAAACTGGATCCGGTTAGTGGTTAAAGACGAAGACGGACAAGCTCTATCAGGAGATCAAAAGGCTGTGGTAAAACCCGGTGCTCCGGCTCAATCAAGCCAAATCGAACAAGCACTGGCCGCTTCACTCTATTATAGATTTATGGGCCTGAAAAGAGACGAAGTAAATACCGCTTCTTTATTTGAAGCTGCCACCCAGGCAAACCCGGACTGGCTTGACAATCCGGATGTATTAAATGCATATTGTAAAATGGCTAAAGCCGCTAAATCAGAAACAGATCTTCAAAAGATAAAAACACATCTCCAGATGATAGATGCACAAAAGAATAGTGTATCGACAGATTTATTGGTTGGAGCTGTTCGCACTTCCTTAGTCATGGGAGATACTCTTTTGGCCAAATCCCTGCGAAAAAAACTGGACAAAATTGACCCACATTCTATCCTGAATCAGGAAGATCAGTTAGCAAAATTTTCTAAAGCAACTTCCGCAGAAGATAAAATAGCTATCCGCAATCAATTCAAATCAACCTATACCATTACAGATCAAAACAGGGATATATATGACAAGATGACTTCTGCACTTGTAGAGAAATTTGCAACGATGGAAGACTGGAATAAAGTAGAATCCTATATCAATGAAATCGTTAATCCTTTGTATAAAGCCCAGGTTTGTAATAATTATGCCTGGACGCTGGCCGGTGAAGGAATTGATAAAGAAGCCTCACGACTTGATGTGGCCTCAAGTTTATCTTTGACATCATTGCATTGCCTGACCCCGGATTTGAAAAAACCAAACACGACTTCACCGAATGAATGGAAGAAAAACCTGGAAAACATCAGGGCCCAATATGGAGATACCTACGCACTGACCCTTTATAAAGAAGGTAAATACACTAACGCAGTAGAGTATCAAGCCCATGCTGTCAAAACCAGCAAATTTGAAGATGTTGAAATGAATGAACGTTATGTCATCTATCTCCAAAAAGCCGGACAAAAAGAAGAACTACTTTCATTTGTTGACGACATGATCGAAATGGGTAAAGCTTCTGCAAAAATGAAAGAGATCCACAAGCAAATCTGGACAACAGAAAAAACACCGGACCAGCTTTACGATCAATATGTCACCAAACTCGAAGAAAAAGCAAAAGAAAAAAGACTTGAAGAAATTCAGGCCATGTGGATGGATGCTCCTGCCGGCAATTTTACTTTAAAAAATTTGAAAGGCGAAGATGTATCGCTTTCGGATTACAAAGGCAAAACAGTGATCATTGATTTTTGGGCGACATGGTGCGGCCCTTGCAAAGCCAGTTTCCCAGGCATGAAACAAGTAGTAGATCACTATGCTGATAATAAAGATGTTGTTTTCCTATTTGTAGACACATGGGAAACCGGTGAAAATATTCCGGGCAGAGTCAGCAGCTTTATCAAAGACAACAATTATCCTTTTCCTGTCGTACTTGATGGTAAAAATGAGGTTGTCGGCAATTATAAAGTCGACGGTATTCCTACTAAATTCATCATTGATAAGGATCAAAGGATCAGGTTCAAATCCGTTGGATACGGAGGTGACACAGATGGCCTTGTGGAAGAAGTCATCACAATGATTGAGATGGCTCAGAATGGTGGGAAACTGCAAAAGTCTTAAAGTAATTTAAATCAGATAAGTACGCCGCTGCAATGAGTTTTCTGCTGCAGTCGGTTCAATCTTTTTTTGCATCAGCCCATCCGTCCTGCAAAGAGACGCTGACATAATTCTTGTAAGGTGATTTTTTTTGAAAGCCTAACTGTCCGGGAGATAAGAATACTTCCGGATCCTGTCTTTCTGCCAATGCACTGTTCACTCTGCATTTTTGGATTTCCGTCATTGGAATTCCACGGTAATCGGAATTAGTCAGGTAATATTTTGGCGTTGCGTCTTGTCTAAAACTTCCACCAGACACAGCGCTGCATGTAGATTGGTCTGCGATCTTATCTAATTGTGTTTTGCTGATCACCATCGGATCATACTCAACTTTAACAGCTTCTTTTCCTTCCTGGTATCCCGGGCTTGTGGAGATCACGCCGTTTACTTTTCCAAACAATGCTTCGCCGGCCCAAAAGCAATACATTGTATATGTTGTTGATTGAATTTTATGTTGTTCCGCAGCTAATTCATCTGCGAGCAATTGAAGATAAACAGGAGCTTTACCATGTGTTTTGATCAGTGTATTGGTCATGAGTTCTGTCAATCCATAAGCACTATAATTTCCATCAAGACGTGAAGACATTTCTTTTCCATTTTCATCTACAATTCGCACCACCGGATTATTCCATGCAGGTTCATTGTATCGCTGCAGCACTTCAGCATCCTCTCCACCTTTGTTATTGTAAATAGCTAACGGGACAAAATAGGTTTCGATAGTTTCAACGATCAGCGGATGAGTCAATACTTCATTGCCATAAGTTCTGCAGGTGATACATCCGGGTATTTCCTGAAATAAGATCAGGATTGGTTTCCCTTCTTTTTTGCTTTTGGTTTGTGCTTCATCCATCGAGCGTAACCAATGCACATCACCCAGTTCAACAGGATTACCTGGATTCGCCCTGAGAAAGAAACTTATGAAGAGGATTATATGTAACATAAGGGAAAGTTAGGGGATTTTGGGTGAGAACGTGAGAGGTGTGAGAAACGTGAGAGAGTGAGAAAGAGAAAATAAGATGTTCCTCAATTTTTTGTATCGCTAAGGCTCAATCATTATCCTAAAGAAACGTCCTTAGCCTCAGCCTTAGCCTTTACGATATAATCTGAATATCTGTTTCTAATAAAAAACCTCATATTAGCACAAATGTTGCATCATGAAAATCATAAGCTGGAACGTCAACGGGGTCCGCGCAGTAGCCAAAAAAGGTTTCGCGGATCAAATCAAAAACTGGGAAGCGGATATTATTTGTCTTCAGGAAACCAAAGCTCAGGACGCCGAGGTAAAGCAGGCATTATCTGAAATTGCTGATTATAATGTTTATTCCTATTCAGCGATCAGAAAAGGCTATTCAGGAACAAGCGTGCTTACAAAGAGTCATCCTATATCAGTAAATTATGGTTTAGGGATCGATGCACATGACCAGGAAGGAAGAGTGATCACTGCTGAGTTCGACAACTTTTATTTATTGACAGCATATATTCCCAATTCAGGAAGTGATTTGGCGAGATTGGGTTATCGTAAAATCTGGGATGAGGATTTCACAACGTATTTGAAAAAACTTCAAAAGAAAAAACCGGTGATTGCCTGTGGTGACTTCAATGTGGCGCATCAACCTATTGACCTGGCAAGGCCTAAAGAAAATTATAATAAGACATCCGGTTACACTCAGCAGGAAATTGATGGGATGACTGCATTGCTTGGTTCGGGATTTGTTGATACTTACCGTCATCTCCGTCCTTCCGAAGTTGGATATAGTTGGTGGAGCGCCCGGTTTGGGGCGAGGGCTAAGAATATAGGCTGGCGCATTGATTATTTCCTGGTGTCAGATACATTCTTACCTTCCGTTTTGGACAGTTTTATCATGCCATCGGAGATGGGAAGTGATCATTGTCCTGTCGCGCTTGTTATTAAATAGGTTATCATTCAACATGGCTCAATGACAAAGAAAGAATATACAAATGGAGAGATTACCGTTGTCTGGCAGCCGGGTCTTTGTATTCATTCGGGAGTGTGCTTTCATTCTTTACCCAAAGTATTCAGGCCGCGTGACCGTCCCTGGATACAAATGGAAAATGCTGATACAGAATCGATAAGAAATACTGTGAATGCCTGTCCTTCCGGAGCTTTGTCTTTAAAGCAAATTCCTGCAGATGAAGTGAAATCCTCGCTTGCTGCTGAGTTGCCTAATATTAAAATCATTCCCGACGGTCCTGTACGATTCAAAGGTCATTGCCTGGTTACGCTTGAAGATGGGACAGTGGTTGAAAAACCTAATGGTGTATCTATCTGCAGATGCGGCCAATCTGCCAACTACCCTTTCTGCGATAGTAGCCATAAAACAAATGGCTTTAAAGGATAGCATCTAACAGTTTTTTATGATTTTTTGAAAATATTTCTAAAACACATTATAAATTTTTATAAAGTGTATATATTGTGCTAACCATTCTTACCGGACCATGACAGCTTTAGCTTTTTTCATGAATCTATGCGCCCGAATGGAAAGCCTTCATCCACATCTCAGGAAGTCAACCCTGCTCTCTTCTCCTTCAATAGAATACAAGGGAAGGGCCTTTGCCATGATGTACGACGACAGGATTGTTTTGAAACTTGACGGGCATGAATTACCTGAATCAGGAATCCTGGGTTGGCAATATTACAGACCATACGGGCGACCTGTTTACCTTCAAAAATGGGTGGAAGTACCTTTCTATTATCATCATGACTGGCCCGATCTCGCCGAAAAAGCATTGTACGGCCTCAAAGACTCAATGGGAGAGTAAAAGGTATAGAGCATAGGGCAATAATTGTCTATTGAATTAAAAGCTGTTGCGTTTTGCCTTATCCTTCGCCTTATCCTCAGCCTATAAGTATTAATATTGTGCATGGTATTGCCCAAAAGAGTTGGCCTTTTCTTCGGATCATTCAACCCTATTCATACAGGTCACCTTATCATAGCTGAGTACATGGCAGACTTGCCGGATATTGACCAGGTATGGCTTGTCGTATCACCTCATAATCCACTCAAGAATCGCTCAACTTTAGCTAATGATTTTGACAGGTTACATATGGTGCAACTGGCCATTGACGATAACCCCAAATTAAGAGCCTCCAACATTGAATTCTCACTCCCCAAACCTTCCTATACCATAGATACGATGGCCTATCTCCATGAAAAGTATCCGGAACATCATTTCTCCCTGATCATGGGAAGTGATAACCTGCAAAGCATTAATAAGTGGAAAAATTTCAATCTATTACTCGAGAGATACACGATTCACATTTATAATCGAACAGGAAGTGAAAACGTGAAAACGGCAGAAAATGCATCTGATATAAGGTTTCACGATGTGCCATTACTTGGAATCACATCAACATTAATCAGGCAAAGAATTGCAGATGGCTGTTCAGTACGGTACATGGTTCCTGAGAGCGTATATCAATTTTTGGATGGTTCGAAGTTGTATAGACAATAATTCCGGCCGCAAATCCATTAATACCCATGATCCATATCCATCGACAAGCCCTTGTGGAACACCCATTATCTTTGACCAGGTTTATGAAAATAATATTTTCGCTTTTCACTCTTCACTTTTCACTCTTCACCTGTATTTATGCACAGAGTGATTTGCGTCTTTATGAGTGGTCGCAACACCTGCCTTATAATGTTGGTTCGACTGTCACACAAAGTCCGACTCGGATATATTACGGTACTGAGTTTGCATTGCTTTCTATTCTCAAAAATGATAGTTCACAGGTTAATTTTTATTCAAAAGTTGACGGCCTGAGTGATGTCACACCAAGCTGGATACGCTATCACAATGGACTGAAAACCCTGATCATTGGTTATATCGATGGTAACATTGATCTATTGGATACCAATGGCATCAGCAATGTGAATGATATACTGCGAAACACTTCGATCCAGGGGGATAAGGGAATAAAAAATATTTACACCGATGACGGACCATTAGCTTATTTGAGCACCTCATTTGGACTTGTCATTCTTGACCTGGTCACACGACAATTTAAATCAACTGTTTTTACCACCAGTCCTGTCAACGGGTTTACTATTTTTCAAAATAAATATTATGTCGCCACGGATAATGGCTTGTATGTATACGATCCATCATCAGGTAACATTATTGAGAATTTCAGTCAATGGACAAAAATTGTTTTTCCGGGTTTATCAACTGAGTACAATTCTGAAGCAGTGGCAGTATTTCACAATGCGCTGTATGCAGGAGCTGATGGTGATCTCTTCAAGATGGATCAGGGTAATTTTATGTTGTGGTATCATCTCGATACTTACTCTGTGCAATTCATTTCACCTGAAGGCGAGAACATGATGGTAGGTGTGCAATGCGGTGATGAATGTATCGGGAAAGTCCTTTTTTTCCGAGATGATTCTTTCTGGCATGAAAACGGAATTCGATGTACAGCCAGGCCAACATATGCCATAGAAGATGAAAAAGGACGAATATGGTATGCTGATAAGTTTAATGAATTTCGTGTAGCTCAAAATCACTTTACTCCATGTGATTTGCTTGAATTTGATACACCCTTTTCCGGCAGTGTAAGTGAGTTGGAGGTAAAAGATGGTATCCTTTATGTGGCGACAGGCGGTGTGTCCGAGAGTTATAATTATACAGCTAACAAGGATGGATTTTATACATTCGACAGGGTTGACTGGACGACATATAATCAATTTAATAATCCGGAACTTGCCGCTACTGGTCTCGAAAATTTTTTCAGGATATTGCCTCATCCTGATGAACATAAAGTTTATGTTGGTTCATATTACGGAGGATTGCTTGAATATGATTTTGAGCATTTCAAAGTGTATGATGATACGAACAGTTCGCTCCAGGGTGCTGTAGGTGACCCTTTAAGAGAGCGTGTGAGTGGTCTTGCTTTTGATGAAAATGATAATCTGTGGGTAACTAATTATCTCGCACCGCGACCTCTGAGCGTTTTGAAAAAAGATGGCACCTGGAAGTCTTTTGATTTTCCATGTTCTAACATTACGAATGTCTCACAGATCGTGGTTGATCATCGTGGATACAAATGGATCATGCTTTATAGTAAAGCTGCGGGAATCATCGTCTATGATGATGGAGGCACGATCGATGATGAGTCTGATGACCGTTGTATTCAATTAAGTTCTTCGAATACAGCTATTCCTTCTAACAGTGTCAATTGTCTTGCAGTTGATCTGGATGGAGATATTTGGGTGGGCACTGCTGAAGGACCGGTGGTATTTGATGGCAGCGGGGATATTTTCAATGGACACGAAGGCAGCAGGATTAAAGTGGAGCAGGATGGTGTTCTCAATTATCTTTTGGGAGAAGAGACCATCTATTCAATTGCAATTGATGGAGCTAACAGGAAATGGTTTGGAACAGGAAGCGGTGTTTTTGTTCAGTCACCTTCGGGCAATGAGCAGGTTGAATCCTACACTACCAGCAATAGTCCATTGTTAAGTAATCGCATCATTGACATTGCGATTGATGGGCATAATGGGGTCGTGTATATTGCCACTGATGGTGGCATTATGAGTGTGCGTACTGATGCTGTCACCGGTGGTTTGGTGCATGATAAGAATGCTTATGCATGGCCCAATCCGGTCAGGCCTGATTATAATGGCCCTATCGCTATACGTGGACTGGCAGCTGACGCAGTTGTCAAGATCACGGATGTGCGGGGACAAATTCTTTTTGAAACAAGGGCATTAGGCGGGCAGGCGATATGGAATGGTAAAGATCTGAATGGACAGCAGGCCGCAACAGGGGTATATCTTGTTTTTTCGGCAGGAGCGAGTGATGGGTATAACAAGCCGGATGCCTTGGTTACGAAGATCCTTGTGGTGAAATGACCCCTAAATCCCCTAAAGGGGACTTTTGTTTTCTTCTCTTATTTTCTCCATACCCTTTGCCCTTCGCCCTCTGCCAGCCGATCAAACTAAAATCTTCCAGATTTTAGTGAATCAGCTATCTTTGCCGTCCTCTTTGACCCATGGTGTAATGGTAGCACTCCAGATTTTGGTTCTGTCAGTCAAGGTTCGAATCCTTGTGGGTCAACTTTATCGTTCACAATCCTGCTGATTTGTAGGGGATAATAAATGCAAAAAATCGATCAACTCATTTTTTAATAAATTTCTCTTGTTGGTTGATTATAATGTAGTTATATTCACGACCAGTATAACATCCCCTATATAATTAAGGCAAGGTTTTTGTGGTATTTTGAGCTTACCCCGAACCTATATTCCAAGTTGTTCATGATAGAATGAACAGCTTAAAATGGCTCTCGCTCATTAATTTGATGACCGGGAAAAACTGAATTTTCGACACTTTACTCAATGAAACATACCATAAACTAAATTAAGGGTAAATTCAGGCGAAAACACTACCAAATGAAGGATGATATGCCTATTTTTGAGAAAGAAATAAAAATAAGACCCCTATTAAACCCATTTTTTAATTTGAAAGTCATTAAGCGGATGAAAATGAAACTACTTATCCTATCTGTACTCAGCATGATCTCTGTATCATCCTGGTCCCAGGTCCTCCTATACAATGATGGAGCTACGGTCACTGTCCAATCTGGTGCAACACTGTATGTAGAGGGCAGTATTACAAATACGGTCACTGCCGGAAGCACGATTACCAATAACGGCACCATTGAACTCAAAGGTGACTTGCTCAATCAGGGAACTATGACTTCTGCTGTAGGGAGCATATTAAAGTTCAGTGGCGATCAAATATCCAATGTGACCTCCGGAAGCGCACAATTCCAAAATGTGGTTATTCAAAAAGGTACAACCTTCAATGTGAATCTTCTGGATAATATGACCGTCAATACAAATCTTGACTTCAACGCACCTTCTGCGGGCACCGGAAATAAAGTTAGCCTTGGTGCCAGCAACCTAACTATGGGTACCGGAGCTACTGTGACAGGCTTTGATAGCGATGAATTTGTTATGACAGGAGGCGCTGGTTCGATGAAAAAAACAATGGGACCTGGAAGTTTTGTATTTCCTGTTGGTTTTGATGCAGCGACCTACAATCCTGCTACCATGAATGTGACAGCCGGACCTTCAGATACATACCGTGTAAGAGTACTTGCCTCTCCAACTAATGGAAATGGATTAACAGGTACGCCACTGACAAGCCAGGTAGTGAATGCAGTGTGGGATGTTGGTGAAACAACTGGCGGTGGTAATACATATGATCTTACACTTGGATGGGCAGTTTCAGATGAACTTACCGGATTTAGCGAAACAGCAAATGCAGTGAGTTTGAATGATGGCACTAATGGATGGGATGCTCTTTATGCTAACCTGGGTGGATCGGGAACAACAAGAACAAGAACAGCTTTAACTTCCTTTGGCGCTTTTGCAGTTGGAGGTAAAGCAGTAAGTAATACACTTGTAGTGAATGCAAAAGTTCTTTTGCAAGGACCATTTGTTTCTCCGTTAATGACTGACTCTTTAAGAGTACATAATTATATTCCTTTAACAGAACCTTATGCTACTCTGCCTTCTAATCCTTATGTTCATCATGCATATGGAGGAGGTGAGACGGTTTCCAGCTCCTCTGTTTTCAATCAACCTTTAGATGCTGATGATATTGTAGATTGGGTTGTAGTTGAATTAAGAAGCGCTCCTACGACCATAGTTGCTGATAAAACAGGGTTACTTCAAAGAGATGGCAACATCGTTGATTTGGATGGTGTCAGTAATTTATCTATACAAGGTGTCGCTGATGGAAATTATTATATTGGTATCAGGCACCGTAATCACCTCGGTGTAAGATCAAATTCAACCGTAGCCTTAAGCAATTCTCCCTCAGCTCTTGTTGATTTTACAGCTCTTGCAACTGCTTACGATGACCCAACCGTTGCAACTCCACCGCTTCCAATGAAATTATTAACCGGATCTACATATGGATTATGGTCAGGTGATGTAAATTTCAGTCAAACGGTTGTTTATAATGGTGCGGGGAGTGACAGGAGTATTATTTTAGGTCTTGTTGGCCTACTAACACCTACCAATGTTGTTTTGGGTTACAAGAGAGAAGATGTTAATATGAGTGGTCAAACCATTTACAATGGGGCTGGAAGTGATAGAAGTTTAATTCTGGGTAATGTCGGACTTCTGACACCAACCACTGTATTATCCTCACATAATAACAATTAAAATTCCTTAAATCTTAACTTTTTGTAAGATGAAAAAATTATACGTTTTCTTATTCGTAATGGGTTTCGCCGGAATGTCTTTTGCGGAATTTAATCCTGGGAACTTTCAAATTCGTCTTGTTTCTCCTGGTGGAGAACCTGGCTTATTTCGGGTTCAAATGCGAGCCATTATGGCAGGCGTAGTCCCAACAACAAGCGATTTTTGTACTGATTTAGACTTTACTATATGGTGGTCAAATGGTGCTATAGTTGACATTGATGTTGACACTCCCAACAGCTATGGTGGTCAATTAGCTGAATCAGGTAATCTTCCTCAACCAGGAAACTCATCGGGTTCAGGTGCTCCAAATGGGACAGTTGTACCTGTTTCCCTAAACAATTTCTTTCAATTTCCAACAAATTGGGTATTGAATCAGTGGGTCACTCTATGCACCGTTAATATTTGTTTAAACAATAATTGTACTCCTGCAGGATACCCTGCTGGGATAACTGCTGCAGATTTTCTGATCCAGGGTTTTTCAGGCACCATCCCGAATATCCAGTTAAATTCTGATGGTGTAGACTATACTCCGGCTAATGGACCGCTTCCTCTTTATCTTCTTGCATTTAATGCTGAGAAATCAGGCACACAAGATGCTCTGCTCACATGGACAACGACAAATGAAGAAAATACAGGTCATTTTATCGTTGAAAGATCAACAGACAAAAAATCATGGACCAAAATCGGAAGCGTAGCTGCAGCAGGTTACAGCATTGGTGTTGAGCAATATAGCTTTACGGATGTTGGCGCTTATAATGGCCGCGACAACCATGTGACAGTATATTACAGGTTGGAAATGGTCGATCTTGACGGACGTTTAGGATTATCACCAGTTCAATCTGTAGTCTTTGGAACGGTAGCAGCCAAAGGTCAGGAGTTTGTAGCTTATCCAAATCCAACTACAGATGGACTCCAGGTTGAGTGGGATGCTAACGCAGTTGATCAGCCTACAATGCTTGAGTTTTATGACTTACAAGGCAAACTGGTTTACTCTCAGAAAGTATCAGATAATACAAACCAGGAATATATTGATCTGACCAAAACGAACATGCAACCTGGCCTCTTTATGTTGAGGATATTAAACGGAACTGATCAACTCGATTATAAACAAATCGTTGTCAGTCAGCATTAATCAAAAAAATAAATCCTTCAAAAGGAAAATCCCATATCCATTCGGATGTGGGATTTTTTTTTGCAGTCGACCGACGATGGTTGCCGGAATAGAGACAGATTTTGTTTTGACCCTACGGGCCAAATAAGGTTTTAGTGGTTCCTGATGTTACCGACCTAAGGCCCCGATGGGGCTGTACTAGGAATTACGTCAGAGATTAAAAAATAACCAACTGATCCTCGCATGCTGGATTCTCTTGAATGGGTACTTGCCATATAGTGATATAACTGCGAAGAAATAATCTTCAAAGCCCCATCGGGGCCTAAGGTCGGTAACATCAGGTGCCCAAAAAACTCACTTGCCACGTAGTGGCAAAACTGACATGTAAAAAATGTCCTCTGCCCGGTAACATCCATGACCCTTCGAGACATTATGTGTGTAAAAAATTTCTTTCGCACTTAATAATCTCAAATCATCATGGCAAACACCTATACTCAGATTCACCTCCAGATCGTATTCGCTGTGAAATACAGACAAGCTCTGATCCAACCGGAATGGAAGATCAGGCTACATCAGTATATCACAGGCATTGTCCGAAATCACCAACATAAAATGCTTACCATTAACACGATGCCTGATCATCTTCATATGTTGATTGGTTTCAGGCCTCATCAGTCTTTGGGAGATCTGATGAGCAAAGTAAAAGGAGAATCATCGGAATGGATAAACCTCGAACATCTGACGAAAAAACGATTCCGGTGGCAGGAAGGATATGGTGCTTTTTCCTACACAAAAAATCTTGTGCATACTGTGGCCAATTATATAGATAACCAGGAAGAGCACCATAGAAAAAAGACTTTTCTGGAAGAGTATAAGGATTTTTTAGAGGAGTTTGAAGTAGACTATGATGAACGGTATATTTTCAAGTTGCCGGAATAGAGACAGATTTTGTTTTGACCCTACGGGCCAAGTAGCGTTTTCGTGGTGACTGAGGTTACCGACCTTAGGCCCCCATGGGGCTATAATGTCATCGCTTCCCGTACTATCCTTTCCTGATTTTCATCATGCAATTTTTTAAAACCTGTTGCTGGTGACGCACTTGTCTTTCGGGATAT
>JAAEAZ010236917.1_pt1 | contig 13209 bp, 9 predicted proteins | sample 7277811 | NCBI WGS metagenome assembly JAAEAZ01 (sample SAMN13876997, study PRJNA601929) | soil metagenome | isolation source: soil | host: Panicum virgatum | place: USA: Fermi National Accelerator Laboratory | collected 2010-11-19 | reverse complement strand
TACTAAATCTGTTAGCAGGCTATGTTAGTTAAATTACCTGTTAGCATGAGCATAAAGCAAACTCTATGAATGCACGACCATTATTGATCGCCTTTTTCATCGGAAGCTTCTTTATTCCGTCTCAAACACACGCCCAGCAGTTCGGACAAAACAAACCCAGGTACAGGTCATTCGACTTTAAGGTGTTGGAGACTCCTCATTATGACATTCATTATTATACCGAAAACAAACAAGTTCTTCAGCAAATGGCCGATTGGTCGGAGATGTGGTACAGCATGCATAGCGCAGTCTTACACGACACTTATGATACCAGGAATCCGGTCATCATCTATAACAACCATGCAGAGTTTCAACAGACAAACGCTATTTCAGGTGATATCGGTGAGGGCACCGGAGGCGTAACAGAAGGACTAAAAAACAGGGTGGTATTACCTATTACCATGATTAACCAACAAAACCAGCATGTGCTGGGACATGAATTGGTTCACTCATTTCAATATCACAAAATCCTTTCCGGCGATAGTACTTCACTTCAATCACTTGGTAACCTTCCACTATGGATGGTAGAAGGCATGGCCGAATATTTATCTCTCGGACGAATTGATCCATATACTGCCATGTGGATGCGTGATGCGGTGATCAATAAAGATGTACCTGATACCAGGAAACTGGAAAACTATAAATATTTTCCTTACAGATACGGTGAAGCATTCTGGGCTTTTTTCAGCGGAACATATGGTGACGACATGATCGCACCCTTGTTTATGAATACAGCAATGTATGGAATTGATTATGCTCTCGAGATCACACTCAATACAACACAGAATGACCTGGGCGTCAAGTTCCAGGAATCTCTCAAGAACTATTACACCCCATTGTTGGGAAACATGAAGGAAAATTTTATTGGAAAAAAAATTATTTCAGAAGAAAATGCAGGAAGATTAAATGTATCCCCTGTCATCAGCCCCAATGGCAAATTTGTAATTTTTCTATCCGATCGAAACCTCTTTTCCACAGATCTCTACCTGGCTGATGCACGTACCGGTAAAATATTACGCAAGGTCAATAGTCTCCTTCACAGCGGAAACCTTGATGATGTCAGCCTCTTCGAATCTTCAGGAACATGGTCTCCTAATAGCGAACAATTTGCGTTCGTCGGTGTAGACAAAGGTCAAAATGTTCTTGTCATCAAGAATCCTGATTCAGGCAAAACGGTCGATGAAATCAAAATACCCAACATCCCTGCCATCGCGCATCCATCATGGTCACCCAATGGAAAGGAAATTGCATTTTCCGGAATGGTAGATGGCCAGACGGATTTATTTATCTATAATCTGAAATCAAAAAAAGTCAGACAGCTGACGAATGATCTTTATAGTGAAGTATATCCTGATTACTCCCCCGATGGAAAGTTTTTAGTTTTTAGTTCGGACAGGAAAACATTCGAACAAAAAAAAGTTCATGGCAGATGGAATCTCCATCTCTCCCGAATAAACCTGGAGGATAATTCGATCACCGACTACGATCAGATTTTTCCTGGTGCTGATTGTCTCAATCCCTGCTATGATCCCAATGGAAATGTATACTTCTTCTCGGACCGTGATGGTTTTAGAAATCTTTATCGGACTAATCTCAATGGTGAACTGTTGCAGATGACAGATCTCAAAACAGGAATAAGCGGAATTGGTCAATATTCACCGGCTATATCCGTATCGAAATCCGGAGACCGGATTGCCTTCACGCACTATTTCAAAAGTGGTTATGACATCTACGAAGCGAAAGAAGCTGCATTCCTGCATATGCCTGTGAATCCTGATGATGTCCATTTTGAAGCCGGCACACTGCCTGTCATTTCAGATCAGCCGCAGATCGTGATGGACAATATTGAAGAAATGAATATTGGCTTGCCCGACACGGCGATTCATGATGTCACAGTTCCATATAATCCGAAATTCAAGTTGGACTATATTTCCAATGGTGGCATTGGAGTGAGCACAGGAGGTATAGGAACAAGGACGGGTATTGCAGGGGGTGTAGGTATGATCTTCAGTGATCTCCTGGGCAATAATCAACTGAGCACCACAGTGGCACTCAATGGTGAGATTTACGATTTAGGTGGTGCTGTACAGTATATCAATCAAAAATCACGGCTTGCCTGGGGACTTTCAGCTTCTCATATTCCGGGGAAAGCAGGATTTTATGGGACGCCTTATGATTCAACTCTCAATGGAGCACCTGTCGTTGTGCAGACAGAGAGTATCCTACGTGTATTTGAAGACCAGGTATCGGCGTTATTGCAATTTCCTTTTTCAAGGTTCCTCCGCGTAGAAGGTAATTTTGGAGCCAATTATCGTTTTTTCCGATTGGATGAACGCCCTTTGTATTACAATGAATTTGGACAATATCTGGGTTCCGGTGATCGATCAAGAGTTCCGCTGGAGGATGTCATCAATGTAGGTGGGTTTGAGATTCGAAAGACTGTTTTTTTCAGTGCCAATGCTGCACTTGTAGGCGATAAGAGCCAGTTTGGTCTTTGTTCGCCGAGTAATGGTTATCGATTCAGATTCGATTTCACTAATTATTTCGGAGGATATAAATTCCAGATCGCTACTGCGGATATTCGGTTGTACAGGTATGTCAAGCCTGTCACATTTGCTTTCAGGTTTATGCATTATGCTACACTAGGACCTGATTCAAAGAATTATTATCCGATCCTCATTGGCGATCCGGGTCTAGTGCATGGATATGATTATAGCCGACTGACAGAATATCAAACTAAAAATAATATTCAGCCTGAACAATTGATTGGCTCTAAATTTTTCTTGTCCGGATTTGAGGTACGGCTTCCTTTTACCGGCCCTGCAAAGCTCGCTATCGTTAAGACGGGTGGACTTTATTCAGAACTTGCATGGTTTTTTGATGGTGGAGTTGCATTTCATGATTACAGTGAACTTGGACACAACCATCCTGAGAATTCACTTTCACCTAAAACGGTTTTCAGTACAGGTTTTTCCGCAAGGGTTAATTTATTTGGAGCGATTGTCGTTGAGCCGTTTTTTGCGTGGCCGTTATTGAAAAATAGTGTCGGGAAATTTGGTGTGTTTATTCTACCGGGATGGTAAAATAATCATTACATCTTCGAAGGCAATATCAAATCAAGCGAAGTATACTTATGTCCAAATCTTCTGGCTAAATATTCATTTGTCAGATGACCCTTGTATGTATAAACACCATGCCTGAAACCGGCATGACTATTTAACAATGCTTCAACACCGCCATAGGCACCGGCTTTAATCAGCAGAGGTGTCAGGATGTTACTGATCGCTGCAGATGCAGTGCGACTCACCTTGGAAGCAATATTGGGCACACAATAATGGATGACACCGTGTTTGATAAATGTAGGCTTATCTAAAGTGGTCACTTCTGATGTTTCAAATATTCCACCCTGGTCGATGCTGACATCAATGATCACACTGCCTTCTTTCATCTTCATCACCATTTCTTCCGGAACCAAAACAGATGAGCGTCCTGTAGGTGAGTGAACTGCGCCGATCACTACATCAGCACTCAGTAATTGATATTGCAGGTAAACAGGATTAATCGTTGATGTATGTAGACGACGTCCGATGATCTGTTGTATCCGCATGAGTTTGTAAACATTGTCATCAAATACACGCACAGTAGCACCAAGACTGAGAGCAGTACGAATCGCAAACTCACCAACCACTCCCGCGCCAAGGATCACAACCTTTGCCGGTGGAACTCCTGAAACACCACCGAGTAAAACACCTCGTCCCACATCTGATTTACACAGAAGTTCTGCAGCAGTTTGTATCGCAGTGATGCCTGCAATTTCGCTCATGGTGCGTACCAATGGATAAGATCCGTCAGCAGCCTGCAGATATTCCATGGCCACTGCAGTAACACGATGTCGTAATAATCTTTCGATATAAGTCTCTGAAAGAATAGGTAATTGAAGAGGTGTGATCAGGCATTGATCAGGATGCAAAAGTTCTATTTCGTCTATTGTGGGAGGAGCAACTTTGAGAATGATATCGCTCTTAAATACTTCCTGGCGACTTGCAGAAATTTCTGCTCCTTCTTCACTGTATTCATGATCATCATAATGCGACATCGATCCGGCTCCAGCCTGTAAAAGCACGCGATGCCCCTGCAGAACTAATGGTCTGACAGAATGGGGAACAATAGCAACACGATTTTCAGTATGTGACGCTTCAGACGGTATGCCAATCGTAAATTGACTGCCCCCATTGGCAACAGCAATCTTTTCTGGCATTGTCTCCAGGCTAAAACCATATTTATGCGTCCACTGAGTCATGCGTCGTGATCTTGAAGTTACGAATATTGTTATTTTCTACATCGATGTCAACCCTGATATAAGGCATCTTATACTCTTCCATGCCCAGCTCTGGCCATTCAATCAGGCAGAGATGTCCTGAGTCAAGATACTCGGCAAACCCGATTTGGCCAAGTTCCTCTTTACTTTGAAGCCGATAAAGGTCCATATGATAAATCAATCCAATCGCCGGAGAATGATATTCCTGAATGATTGAAAATGTAGGACTGCTCACATTTTCCACAACGCCTAAAGACTTACATAATTGCTGAACAAGAGTTGTTTTTCCCGACCCCAATTCGCCAAACAGCAGCACGATCTTATATCCTTTTTCAAAAAAGGAAAGCAAGGCATCAACAATATCCTGAAGCTCATCAAGTGAGCTGATACGCTTAATCATAGTGCAATAATAAGGAGGCGATGATTAAGGTAACAAGAGATGAAGAATAAGATACCAGATGCGATATATAAGATGCCAGGCTCATGACCCACTAATAACTAATGATTTTAGATAAACACTCAAACATTTTGCTCCTCTGGAGCTTTCGGAATCCACCAATACCGAATACCGAATACCCCCGGCCTACGTTTTCCCCATCTTGATAATATTCTTATTGATGGACTTGCCACCAAATTCAATGTGGATCATATAAGATCCCGCAGGCAGATCACGACCAATCTCAATCTCCTTCTCCTGGCCGGAAATCAGAGATGCCTTATCAGATTTAATATTGCGTCCTAAAGCATCATAAAGAATGTATTGTAAATCACCACTGCATCCCGGAGCCAGCACCATGGTCATCTTATCGGAAAAAGGATTTGGATAAAGAGAGACATCCACACACTCCAGTTTTGCAATATTATCAACGTCTGTTACTACAACTTCCTCACCGGTCACTCTGAATTCACTTAACCCAAAACATTTACCACCATAATTGGTCAACCCGGTGATGAGAAGATATCTTCCTTCGACACCATTAAGATCCGGACCCGTATCACCCTCATACGTACTTAAACCACTTGCTTGTGGAAAAGTAAACTCACCTGCCAGAGTCCAGTTCACTCCATCAATTGAATAGTCAATCGCTACATCGCGCATGCCCCAGTCAAGATGTGATGGATCATTCGTATTCCAGATTTGCATCTGACCTAATTTGTAGATCCTGCCAAAATCATACATGATAAAATGACTGACCGGTCGTAGAGGATTTGGATTTGGTGCAGGTTCGCAGGAAATCCATCCATCAAAGAAATTAGTACTGTGACGAAGTGGATAACACTGCGCTGTAGCCATGTGCTGATACAACACAAATGCAACAAACAAAAAGTATATTTTTTTCATAGCGATTCGATCTTAGAAGTTGAGGAAACCAATCGGCTTGCCGGATCCGGGTTGATAGAAATTGGTCAATGTCGGGAATATCGTAGGAAGATCAGAAGGACTGATTCCAAACCACAATGCCAACTCTGCGAAATATTGATCAGCGCTGATCTGTGGAAGCAGAACACCACTTCCCAACTCCAATGATGATTGAAGTGCTAACGTAGGATAATCACCATAAATGTTTTTACCGATGACATCATCACCCAACACCATGACATTCCCACCCCATGCGTGATCTGTACCATTACCATTGGATGTCAGCGTGCGGCTGAATTCAGATAATGAAAATGTTGTGACTTGCTTGCTAAGACCTATTTCTGTTAGGGCATCAGAGAATTCTCCAAACGCTGTATCCAATTCATACAATAATCCACTTTGTGTATTGAGCACTTCATCATGATTGTCCCATCCGCCGTAATCAATAAAAAAGATTTGGCGTTTCATCCCCAATGCTTCATGTGCAGCAATGGAATTTGCAGCCATTTGAAATGCATGTGAGAGATAATTATCGGTGAATGTTGTTTGGAATGGCGGGACATTGCCTATGGCATCCTGGAATTGTACGTGTCCGTCTCTTGATCTTCTGATCACATCGACATAAGTTTTGGCAAACATGTCCTGGTATTCATAATCAACCATCGAATTGATGGCCTTCGTGCGCAGCCTGTCAAATACATTCCACTCTTCCACATCCCCGTAACCGGTAATACCAGAACTGCCGCTGTAAGGATCAAGAGCAAATTCAATAGTAGTCTCTCCAGTTTGGAAAATATTGGTTCCACTTAGAGATAGGTTCATAGAAATATTCGGACTATTATTCATGTCCTTGATGATATCAGCGACCTTCCCTCCCCATCCTGTGCCACTCCGGCCATTAGGCAATCCTGTCATCCATTGCTGACCCTGATCAGAATGGGAATACAAGCCTAAAGGAAGATTTACTTGGCCCTGCCAGTATTGATCTTTAGTAGTAGGTTCAACGAGTGTGCCCACATTGGAAATAAAAGCCATCTTGCCTTGATTAAATAATTGCTGGCTACGAACCATACTCGGATGTATGCCAAACAATCGTCCTCCCGCATTATCAGGGAAAATAGGCAACATCTGGTCTATCGGAATAGCGATGTTTGATCGAGTTGCAGCATACTCAGCATATTCAGATGTACTGCGTGGCATAAGCATGTTGAAAGAATCATTTCCACCCGATTGAAATAAACAAACGAGAGCTTTATAATCCGGATCAGCAAGCGTTGTGCTATTGGACATTGCAAGAGCACTCAATGCTTTGAGATTGACCAGCGAGGAATATAAAGTTGACACGCCAATTGCTGCACAACTGGCCTGCCCGAAAAATTTCCTTCTGCTGATGGGATAATCGCTAAATTTTATTTTCATAAGAAGTCGATGTCAGATGGTAGTGATAGAGGTTATGTTTTATTTGATGATGTTATAGTCCGGAGAAACCAGTAACAGGTACAATGCAAGTCTTACCCTGTCCTGGCGATAATCACCTTCAACCAGGGGTGTAACAGCATCTTTAATTATTTGCCTGGTGCGCTCGCTTAAGCTTCCATTTGTAAAAAGCATATCAAGCCGATTGACAAGAACTTCAGGATCCCTGGCCAAATCTTTTAATTCATCAATGTTGTAAGTGACATATGGATTATCTTTTTCCCAGTCGTCCATGACATATCCATACACGGCCCACTCATTCACACGGTTCATATATTCAACCGATGTGCGCGAATTATGTATTTGAAATTCAGGTCCTACAAGGCCGGCATCAGAGATAGGACCTATAGGTTGATAGTCCGGCAGAAAGAAATTAAATACTGTCCGTGAAGCCAATGGTATTTGATTTGTTGTCGTATAAAATCCATAAGCCACATTCCAGTAACGACCATAATATTGTTCCATCGGAATAGCTTTTGTAAATTGGGTATATCGAACAAAAGGTTCTCTCAATTTTCCAAAATCGGGATTTTCAAGTGCTTCACAAGTCCTGGCTTCAGGATCAAGAAGTATGGCTTTGATGACAGCGGCCATATCACCTCGCACTCCATGTCCATTATCTGCAAATGCAGCAGCCACCCTTGAAACATAACCGGGTGAAGGATTGGAAGTGACAAGGCGCTGAATGAGTTGTTTGCCAACAAAAGGTCCCACATTCGGATGAAGTACAAGTCTGTGAATGGCATCTTTAATATCCTGCAACCCCGGTTGTCCTCCCGGAATAACATAGCCATCTAACATTGTCTTTGGCCCGGGTTGATGCCATTGCTCATACATGATCATCGGCTTGGTCATATCTGCAACATAGATATCAAGACCGAAATACGGATCGGTGACATAATCATTCGGAACAACGCCACCTACACCAAGACCTGTAAATACCTTCGCTAATTCCTGGATATCCTTTTGACCATAAGTAGGAATCCAATTCCCCAAAGTATCTGTCTTTCGTGTTCCATCCTGGTTCAATTCATAAAGACCTATGGTAAAAAGTTGCATGATTTCACGCGCATAATTTTGATCGGAGTGAATATTTTGTTCAGGAATTTCTTTTGGATTATTCAGATGACTTAGATAAAAGCCCATGCAGGGATGCAGGGATACATTATATAGCATGTCTTCAAAATTGCCAAATGAATTCTTTAGCAAAAGATCATAATAATCCGCAAGGCCATATCCCTGGTTAGAAAGATCTGAATCAAAAGAAATCACAAATAATTCACTTAATGCAAATGCAACTCGTTGCCTCAGTAGATCTTTTGAGTGCATATGATTTTCCCACCAAGCATAATTAAATGTAACCCAGTTGGGTCGGGTAGCGACTTGTTCAGGATCACCTCCGTTAATAAAATACCATTCGATGACTTCTGCAAATACTTCGTTCAACGTGGCGAGTGTTTGGCTTGGAGGAACCTGCAATTGTTCATCTATCCATGGCCCAATTCCTTCGTGCGCAACTTTTTTTATCGTTTCCAGATCAGCACCGAGAGTGGCCTGTGATAAAAAGCGTGAAGACTCCATCAAAGGTCCCTCAAGACCAATCCCATTGATGGTTTTATCTCCTGTAGCTGAGAGCGTCCAATACTGTGGAAGATAATTACTGCTTGTTGTGACTTTGATATGCTGCGTCGTATCGCTGCCCAAAATAACCTGCCCCAATAATGGGTCTGACAGCATAAAAATCAACAAGCTTAAAAACAGGAACATTTTTTTCATAAGTGATTCCTTTTAATGCTTTGATAGAGAATTAAAATTACTCAAAGAGCAACTAAGATATTGTCCGGGGAGAAACTAAGAGGGCTGGGTCTTACTGCTTGAAAGATACAATAAATGTCAATGCTGATGCTTCCTGTATGGAATAATATATCTTAATGAAACAACGACCATAATCTGCCAGCACCTTTAAATTTCCTGATTTGCCAATAACCTTCAGGTATGGCACCAAAAGACTGAAAGAAATTTGCTATTCCGGGATGCATGCTTCCTTCGAAATCAAATTTATGACCTCTTTGTTGAGCATCACCAATAGCATGATCCAACAACAATGCATGCGCGGATGCACCTTGTTCATCACCACTCCGACCACCAATTAAATAATATGTCGTATCAGTATCCCAACCAATCAGAATTCCTGCTATTGCTACACCCTGGTGAAATGCCATGTTAATCATCCCTGACCTGTTTTTCTTCAGGGACTCCGCAACACCCGGCACGATGAGATCAAGCCAGGATGGAGGTTTTATTTTTCGATGATGATAGGAGGATTGACACAATTTTAAAAAAGTCCCAACATCATCGGAGATAGCTATTGAATAATGTGCAGTGGCTTCTTTCAGATTACGTCGAAGACCTTCATTGTATTTTAATTTATAAAGATCCCTGGCATCGTGATAAGGAATGATATAACTGTATTTAAAATTGACCCGGTATGCCACCTTCGGAAGAATTGGAATTTCTTCGGGTTTGATTGTAATGTCAAGGATGGAACAATCCGGTAAAGATTTCAGAAAATCGGGCAGAGATAAGCCAACAGCATCATTGATCATGATCACAGGTAACCATTGAGTTAACGGTGGTGAGATCACAGCGGAAAGTCCCCGGATACTTGTTTTATGATAAGGAACAACAGATGAAATGTTACCATCCGTATTTCTTAAGATTATAACATTCCAGTTACCTGTTCCACAGGTTGCATTGAGCCACCATGGAGCTGCATATAGAGGCGGCCTGTCGCAAGACTCATAGAGATCGTTATACAATCGTATATCGGTAGCCGGCATGATGACAATATAAAAGGACTTATTGTCTCATTTCAGAAAAATTCATATTAATTGAATAAATACGGCATTTAAAAAGACTACCCGGCAAATTAAACAGATGAATGAGTAATTTATTTCAGGGAGTAAAGGTGAATATTCCCCAATTCATTCCTTACAATTCATTACTATTTTAGAATTGCCTGCCGGTCTTCAATCCTTAATTGTGTGGTACGGATGAACTCACTATACGATCAGACCAGATTCCTTCATTTCCCCGAACGACGATGAAATAACATCCAGGCATTGAAGGGGACGGCAAATCAAGAACAGGTGCAACAGTTATGTTTTTATTATAAACTAGTTTTCCCTGTAAATCATAAAGACTTATTTCACCTTCCTGCCAATTTTCGGGTAAGCTTAGTCTGAATTTATTGTTGATGAAATCAAAAGTTAAAATTGGTTTTGATTCCGGGTCAGGAAGAATATGCGCCAGGGGAGAATATTCAGTAGAACCATCATTCAAATGTGCCGCAATCCGATAATAACTTCCGGAAGAACTAATGAATGGATCATTGTAATGATAATTCGTTTGATTTGGATCAGGAGCTACAGATGCCACTTTTACAAATTGATTGAAATCAGAAACATAAGATCGCTGAATTTCGAAATCACTAATTCCAAATGTGGCATCAAGCGACCATTCGATCTTGTTGCCTGAATGTGATGGAGTAGCTTTTATTTTTGTCCAGCCCACAGCTAAACTTCCACTTGCGCTTATTGCATAAACTGTCCCTGAATAACTGAGTGCATAAAGTTCTCCATTATCATCTTCCCCGAAAGATTCGACAGCATTGATACCCGTAGTGGTATTGAGGATAAAACTGAATGTTGGTGGAGTGCCAAACCCGGTTTGTTTCAATGTCCATACATCGTTAGTGCCGTAATCTGCAAAAACATAATAGCCATAGAGGACAGGATACATCGAACCCCGATAAACAAATCCACCTGTGACACAATTACCCGTACCTCCATTACATGGTGGCGTACAATTATGTGGATATTCGTACACCGGAAATGTGAATGCACTATTCGGCGGACAACCTGTAGTCTCATAATCATGATTTCCTTCTTTGCAATCCCAACCCAGATTCAAACCACCGGGAGTACCGGCATAAATAAAATCAACCTCTTCATACAAATCCTGTCCAACATCTCCAATCCAAAAATCACCAGTGACGCGATCAAAAGAAATGCGCCATGGATTGCGCATACCATAAAACCACACAGCATCATTTCCGGGTGCATTTACAAATGGATTATCAGGTGGATAAGCATAATATGGCGGAACACCAACATTAATGTCAATGCGTAATATTTTGGCAAGCAAAGTATTTATGTTTTGTCCGTTTTCCCCCGGATCACCTCCGCCGCCTCCATCTCCTGTGCCAATGTACAGGTATCCATCAGGACCGAAAGCCAGGTCACCAGCCTTGTGATTCGTCTGTATACCGTCAAAGGAAATTAAAATCTTCTGGGTTGATTCAACCAGGTCATTGGGATCATTGACATTTAGAGTAAACCTGCAGATTCGTGTGTTGAGGGTATTCTTCTTGACATAATTAACGAAGACATAAGGACTATCCGGATATAAAGGATGAAAGGCAACTCCTAAAAGTCCGCGCTCTCCTCCTGTCTCCACAGAGTCCTGAATGTTTAGAAAAAAAGTAGACAGAACAGCACCATTTTTAATGATACGTATGTCTCCTCTTTTCTCAACAACAAATAATCTACCAGAGCCGTCACCACAACCTGTGATGTCAACAGGATTAACAAGTGCCGGACCAGACAATGGTACGGGCGTAAAACTTAATGCTGGTTGTGAGAAACCAAGAGTTGCCAGGAGACTGAAAAAGGAAAGTAGTAGAATCCTCATGGTGTCAGATATTTTAATGTCAAAGAATATGGTGTGTTAAATAAACAGAAGGGAGGAGGAATGCAACTTCATTAAAGATAAGGCTGAATTTTCAATTTTTCAACCTTGTCACCCGGTCAGTTTTTTTAACCCCAAACGGATAACAAAAAAACCGGCCAGAAGGATTAGGATGACCACATAAAATGGCATGAATGTGATCGAGTAAATCCTGGTTTTATCAATGATCCACATCAGGCACATCAATGTGGCAATGATGAGGATCAGTCCTGATATTTTATCAAACCCCGGAACCAGGTCAAGATCCACGTGCCTCCTGATGATGAGAATTGTCGCGATCATTGAAAGTACTGGTAATACCTGGGTAGAGAGATTCATATCCATAATGGATCTCCTCTCAAAAAGAAAAAAGTAAATACTTAGCGTGATTGCAAAAATGCCCGGTATTGAAACCATGTAAATAAGAATAGAATACAGATATTTCCATGGAGACAAATGACCTTCTCCTTTGCTGAACAATCCGGAAAGCAAGGCTATAAATGGGACCCCGATAAAGTAGATCAACAGAAGGGTTGGATGTAGATCAGTCCAATTGAAAAACTCACCAAGGGTCATGATTCAATTTTTAATTATCACAAGGTATATAAATATGTAAAAGGCTGAAATAAAGTGCATTTACATATTCATCTAATGATCTCAAAGGATGTAAAACCTCCATGAAATAAGGCTTCTTTGTTTATCTTTGCACCCCTTTTTAAGGCAAAAATTAGAACAAAACAAAACTATGGATAAGTTAATATACCTGGTTCCGGTAATGGGTGCGATTGGCCTGGTTTACACCTTTATCAAATCAAATTGGGTGGCAAAACAGGATGCTGGCAATGACCGGATGAAGGAGATAAGTAATTATATAGCCGAAGGAGCAATGGCCTTTCTCAGGGCAGAATGGAAAATCCTGGGCTATTTCGTTGTCCTGGTTGGAATCTTGCTGGCAGTCATGGCAGTATCAAATCCACATAGCCATTGGAGCATTGCAATTGCCTTTATGGTAGGTGCGGTGTTGAGTGCAACAGCTGGATACATAGGGATGCGCGTGGCGACTAAAGCTAATGTTCGCACCGCCCAGGCTGCACGTACAAGTTTAAGCAGTGCACTGAAAGTTTCATTCACCGGCGGATCAGTGATGGGTATGGGTGTGGCAGGTCTTGCTGTCATGGGATTAGGAGGTTTGTTCATCATCTTACGCCAGATTTTTGCTGCAGGTATG
>JAAEAZ010579055.1_pt1 | contig 13332 bp, 6 predicted proteins | sample 7277811 | NCBI WGS metagenome assembly JAAEAZ01 (sample SAMN13876997, study PRJNA601929) | soil metagenome | isolation source: soil | host: Panicum virgatum | place: USA: Fermi National Accelerator Laboratory | collected 2010-11-19 | reverse complement strand
CGAGGAGCTTGCGGGCGGCGCGATCCCGCGGCGGCTCGCGGCGTGCGGCGGGCGGCCCCGCGCGCCCCCCCCCGCGGTCCATGCGCTCGTTGCAACGGTTGAGACCGGCGCGCGGCGATCGCGCGCCGAGGTGGATGGCTGGTCGCCGGCGTCTCCCTAGTCGACGCAACCCCTGCCACATGCCGCTCGTACTGCTGAGCGCGCAGCTGTCACCACCGGCCCCGGTGGGGATCATGTTCACCGGGATCAGGTCGCTGCGACCGCGAGCCGCCGGGAGTCCGCGGCCGGGCCACCGGTGTTGATCGAGCGCGCGCGTGCACCTGCGCACCTGCAAACTTGCCTGTCGATGATGTTGCCGAGACTCTTCGCTCCTATGGTGCTACGAAGTTACAGTATCCCGCATTGAAACACCAAGTGCCAATTGCATATCCAAAGAAGAAGGAATTAATCAGCAGGAGGCCCTCCAGGCTGACCCAATTCGAATTCGGATTCCCAATGGATACCCCCTCTTTTCCATCCTTCTTAACGTGCCGTATCAGATCATGCAGCACCTGGGTGCCATTCGCATGTGCAAGCAGTTCGTCCAAAACGGCCTGCCATCCCTCGTTGTCTGCCTTCTTCATTTCGGCGATAATCGTTGGAGCCTGATCTATGCAACGCTTGATCTGGGCGACAACTTTACTCTGAGGAACATGTTCGGTGACCCAGTTGCCTTTGCCGAACACGTCTGCCATTGGTCCACCACCCGCGCTGGGGGCCCGCTGAAACCTAGGAACTCCAATCATCCGCTCTTTTTCGATGTGCACAGCACACCTCCTTCTAGGTTCGCTGATAAAGCAATGCGCGTACCACCCTGGGAGATGCTGGGCGCTCTCGTAATCAGGCATTTCGCGGTTTGTGCGACTGCCACCTCTGTGGCAGGTGCGGCGCCACGTGCTGCATGCCTTGCCCGCTGTGCGGCTGGGACCGATCCCCAATCCGCTAGCGGTCCCTGCGATCGGCCACGGAGGCGAGACCGGCGTAGCGGCGACAACGACCCGCTACACGCGTGGCACCCGCGGCAGTGGTCGCAGGCGCAACGGGCTATCGATCGCGATACTGCTCGGGATCCAGCCGGTAGCCCCGGATCCAGCGTTGCACCTGGCTGCGGGCTTTGCCCAGGGCACGCGCGACGGCGCTCACGTTCCCGTGATGGGCTCGCAGCGCCGCCACCAGTTGTTCCCGTCGATCGACCCGACGGATCGCGACCTGGTCACTGGTGGCGCTCGGGGTGGAGGCGGCGAGCGCGCCGGACAGTTGCTCGAGGGCGATCGTGCCGCCGCGCGCCAGCACCACCGCGGACTCGAGACATTTTTCGAGCTCTCGCACGTTGAGCGGCCAGTCGTGTCGGCACAGCGCCTGCGCCGCGGCGGGCTCGAACCGGACGTCGTGATCGGGCGCGATGCGGCGGAGTAGCACGGTGGTGAGCAGACCGAGGTCTTCGCGCCGCTCGCGGACCGGCGGAATCGAGAACGTGTATCCGGACAGACGGGCATACAGGTCGGCCCTGAACTGGCCGAGCGCCACCTGCGCCTGGAGGTCGCGATGCGTGGCGCAGATGATGCGTAGCTCGACCTTGATCGGACGGGTGCAGCCCAGCGGCGTCACCTCGCGCTCCTGCAGCACCCGTAGCAGCGCCGCCTGCGACGCTTGCGGCAGATCGCCGATCTCGTCGAGAAACAGCGTACCGCGATCGGCAGCGCGCACCAGGCCGAGGCGGTCCTCGACGGCATTGGAGAACGCGCCCTTGCGGTAGCCGAACAGCTCGCTTTCGAGCAGCGTGGCTGGCAGGGCGCCGCAGTTGACGGCGATCAGCTCTCCGGGGCGGCCGGACAGGTTGTGCATAGCGCGCGCAACCACCTCCTTGCCGGTGCCGGTCTCGCCCCGCAGCACCACCGACACCGTCGAGCGCGCGATGTCCGCGAGGTCGTCCGACTGGTCCTGCAGTGTCGGTAGCGCGGTCAGCAGCGCGGCAGCGCCGTCGAGCCGCGGCGCTCGCGGCTGCCGAGCCGGCGGTAGCGCACCGTGCCGGTAGCGCAGGATGGTATGCCCGACCTGGATCCAGTCGCCGTCGACCAGCAATGCGCGATCGATGCACTCCCCGTTCAGCACTAGGCCATTCTTCGAGCCCTCGTCCGCGATCCAGAACCCGCCGACGCAGCGCTCGATGCGGGCGTGCCGCGTCGACATCCACGGATCGGCGAAGCCGATCTGCAGCCGGCGGCGGTCGCCGTTGAGCACCGTCGCTGTGCTCGGTTCGCCACGTCCGAGGGTCACCTCGTCGACTTCTTCGAGGTGGCAGGCAGCAATGATCGATGCCGTCGGCGCGTCGCACGAGAACACGTGAAACAGCCACGCGTGGTGCCGCCGCTCCGCCACGCGCTCGGAGCGCTGCATCTCGGAGCGCGTGGTGTTCCCCCTGGCGTCCACGTCGCAGATGTTACTGTCGGTCCGGGCGGCCACGCCATTGCTTGCTTGCAACTCGCACCGGCGATCGACTTGCACGCACCGTGCCATCAAGCATTCGGGCACCACCCATGTTGACGTGACCAGGGCTACGCAATTTTCCGCTCAAGATCGACGAGCCGATCTCTGCGGTAGCGATGTGCCCCGAGCTCGTCACTCCAGGGCGGCGCCGGAGCGTCGACCGCCATCGACCTCGAGCGGCCACGTTGGCGCACGCCACGGCGGACGCACGTCGATTGGTACAACACGACGACGACGACTCGGTCCCGGAGACGCGGCGGTTTCCGCTGGACCGCTGGCGCGCAGCTTGCTGATGATCGACGTCGACTACCTGTTCGATTTCGTTCCGACCATGAGCGCGGTATCGGCGGCCATCGCGGGTTGCAACGTGAGCGGCATCGCGATCGTCCGCATCGGCAGCACCTCATGGACCGCGCTGGCAAGTGTTATCCGGTTGTGTTGCCGCCACTGCCACCCGCGCTGTCGCGACAACCACCCGCTACCTGAGCCAGCTTTCCTGGTCTCAACGTGGCGACCGTCAGTTTGTTGAGCGTCAGAGGTTTTCGTATCTTTGCATTTTTCTTCATGGCTATCTCCTCGCAAGGACCGCGACACCCCCATGGTTCGCGTCCACGCGTCTTCTGGATTGCAAGACCCGTACACCCCGCGAGCGGCGGTTCGTCGGCCTGCGTCGCGCCTGCCGCGCGCCGCATCTTGCAACGCAACCTGCCACTGCCCTGCTACCGAGTGGCAGGTCGCGGCAGGCACTCGGCGCAGTCATCGAACACCCCGGCACCGTGCCATGGGAGGGAACACATCTTGCGTCGCGCCTGAACACGCCGGTGCCACGAAACGCTGCATGCACACTATTGCCACTCGCCGATGCGGGGCTTCAGATCACCATATCGCCGGATGCAGGTGCCCGCATTTCCCACCAACGTGGAAGTCGGTTCCTCGCCAGGCAGCGCGTCGCAGCCCAGCCGGATCGCCCAATATGAAATCATCCGCCTCCTCGGCCAGGGTGGCATGGGGGAAGTGTATCTGGCCCGCGACCTGCGGCTGGGCCGGCTGGTCGCGGTCAAGCTCCTGACCGCGCAGCAGCCCGACCTCGACGAGCGGTTTCTCGCCGAGGCCCAGGCCACGGCGCGCTGCCATCACGAGAACATCGTGGTGATCCACGAGGTTGGCGCGCACCGGGGCCGTCCCTACATGGTACTCGAGTATCTTGAGGGCCAGACCTTGCGGCAGTGGCAGCACCAGCACGCGACCACGGCCGCAACGCCCGCGCGCGTGCCGCCCGCGCGCGCGGTTGAGCTGATGCTGCCGGTGGTGCGTGCACTGGCGTTCGCGCACGATCAGGGAATCGTGCATCGCGACCTGAAGCCCGAGAATATCATGATCACCAGATCTGGAGCTATCAAGGTCCTCGACTTCGGCATCGCCAAGCTTGTGTCCACGCCCAGGCCCGATCTGGAAGCGTCGGGTCATGGTGCCATGCCCGTTGCCGCGCACAGCGCGCTGGCCGGCACGCCGCCGTATATGTCACCCGAGCAAGTGACGCGCGCTGCCGTCGACCATCGTACGGATGTATGGGCCGCCGGCATCATGCTCTTCGAGCTGGTCGCAGGCCGCCATCCGTTACAACCGACCACGGCCTCACTGACCGCAGCCATCGCCGATGAGCGCACGCCGATGCCCAGCGCGGCCGAGCTCGGGCCCGAGCTTGGTCCGCTCGCCGGGGTGATCGATCGCTGCCTTATCAAGAACTCCGCCCATCGCACGGCGAGCGCGCGCGTGCTGTTGACCGAGCTCGAGGCGCTGACGCCCGACCGCCGCTTGGTGGCAAGCGATGACCGCATCAGCCCGTTTGCCGGACTGGCAGCGTTCCAGGAAGCTGACGCGGACCAGTTCTTCGGCCGCGATCGCGACATCGACATGGTCGTCGCCGAGCTGCGCAGCCGGCCGCATGTGACCGTGATTGGGCCTTCGGGTACCGGCAAGTCGTCGCTGGTGCGCGCTGGCGTGATCCCCGCGCTCAAGCGGTCGGGCGAGGGCTGGGACACCGGTATCGTGCGCCCTGGACGCGAGCCGCTGGCCGCGCTGGCTCAGGTGCTCGCACAGCTGGACGGCTCGTCGGCGAATCACGGCTCCAGTGCGGCGCTCGGCGATCACACGAGGTACGCGTTACTCGAGCAGCTGCGTACCGAGCCCGGTTATCTGGGCGCCCGGCTGCGCGCGTGCGCCATCAGCACGCGCCGTCGCATCGCCGTGTTTGTGGATCAGCTCGAGGAGCTCTACACGCTCGGTGTGCCGGCCGCTGACCGCGCCGCGTTTCTTGCGTGTCTGGTCGCGGTGGCCGACGACGCCACGTCACCGCTTCGCGTGCTGGTGTCCATGCGCTCCGATTTCCTCGATCGCCTGACCGAGGACCGCCGGCTCGGTGCCGAGCTCGCGCGCGGGCTGGTGCTGCTGCCCACCATGGACAGGGACGGCATGCGCGAAGCGCTGCTCCGGCCCGTCGAGGTGCGCGACCATCGCTTCGAGCCGCCCACGTTGATCGACCGCATGATCGATGCGGTCGCCTCCACCCCGGGAGCATTGCCGCTCTTGCAGTTCACCGCCACCCGGCTTTGGGAGGTGCGCGACCGTGATCGCCAGCTGCTGACCGAGGCGAGCTACGAACAGCTCGGCGGCGTCGCGGGCGCTCTGGCGATGCACGCCGATACGGTACTGGCCGGCATGTCGTCCACCCAGCAGCGGGTCGCGCGTACCGTCCTTATGCGCCTGGTCACGCCCGAGCGCACGCGCGCTCTGGTGAGCGTGGCCGAGCTGCACACGCTGCAACCGGACTCCGGTCTCGTGGACGACGTGGTCCAGCACCTGACTGAGATGCGCCTCGTGATCGTCGAGCGCGGCACCGATGGCGGTGACATCACCGTGGAGCTGGTGCACGACTCGCTCATCGACTGCTGGCCCACCCTGGTGCGCTGGCTCCACGATCAACAGGACGACGCCGCGATGCTCGCCCGGCTGCGCGCGGGAGCGCGGGATTGGGAGCGCAGCAGCCACGCCCCGGGTCTATTGTGGAGCGGCGAGGTCGCGCAGCAAGCACGTGCCTGGCGACAGCGCTACCGAGGCGAGCTGGCATCGGTCGAACAGCGCTATCTCGCGGCGGTGATCGCTGCGGCCGATCGCATCCGCCGGGCGCGGCTGCTGCTGCTGACCGCGATCGCATCGACCGCCGTGCTGACCGCGATCGCCATGGCATGGCTGGCCTGGAACCAGGCCGACGCTCGCCGGAAAGCGGCCCTGGAGGCGTCGCGCGCCCGGGACGCGACCCGGATGAACGCGATGCGAACGCTGCCCGGGGATCCGACGACCCAGCTCGTGCTGCTGCGCGAGATCGAGGATACACGCGCTCCGCCCGCAGGGGCGATCCAGGAGGTCAAGCGCCTCTTGCTTGCCCGTATCGCTCCCGTCGTCTTGACGATCGACGGCGTCACCGCGGCGGCGTTCAGCCCGGGTGGCCGGCGCATCGTGACCGCGTCCTCGGACAGGACCGTGCGGGTGTGGAATGCCGATGGTAGCGGCCAGCCCCTCGTGCTGCGCGGCCACGACGATGCGGTCGCGTCGGTGGCGTTCAGCCCGGACGGCCAGCACATCGCGTCCGGGTCCTCGGACAAGACCGTGCGGATATGGAATGCCGATGGCAGCGGCCAGCCCTTGGTCCTGCGCGGTCACGATGACATCGTCAGGTCGACGGCGTTCAGCCCGGACGGTCGCCGCGTCGTGTCCGCGTCGTCGGACAGGACCGTGCGGGTGTGGAATGCCGACGGCAGCGGCCCGCCCCTGGTCTTGCGCGGTCACGATGACATCGTCAGGTCGGCGGCGTTCAGCCCGGACGGTCGCCGCATCGTATCCGCGTCGTCGGACAAGACCGTGCGGGTGTGGAATGCCGATGGCAGCGGCCAGCCCCTGGTCCTGCGCGGTCACGACCTCCGGGTGCACTCGGCCGCGTTCAGTCCGGACGGCTGCCGCATCGTGTCGGCATCGCCCGACAAAACAATTCGGATATGGAATGCAGACGGCAGCGGCGAGCCGCTGGTCCTGCGCGGACACGACGATTCGGTGCTGTCGGCGACGTTCAGCCCGGACGGCCAGTACATCGTGTCGGCGTCTTCCGACGAGACGGTGAGGCTGTGGAACGCCGATGGCAGCGGCGAGCCGTTGGTCCTGCGCGGACACGAGGATATCGTCCCGTCGGTAGCGTTCAGCCCGGACGGCCGCCGCATCGTGTCCGCGTCCGATGATGGGACGGCATGGGTGTGGCAGTTGTCCGGAAGTCGCGAGCTGTTGGTCCTGCGCGGACACGACGACGAGGTCTGGTCCGCGGCGTTCAGCCCGGACGGCCGCCGCATCGTGTCCGCGTCGATCGACCACACGGTGCGGGTGTGGAGCGGCGACGGCAGCGGCAAGCCGCTGGTCCTGCGCGGCCACAACGGTCGAGTCCAGTCGGCGGTGTTCAGCCCGGACGGCCGCCGCATCGCCTCCGCATCCTGGGACAGGACGGTGCGGGTGTGGAACGCCGATGGCGTCGGTGAACCGCTCGTGCTGCACCACGAAGAGACGGTGTCCTCGGTGGTGTTCAGCCCGGATGGCCGCCGCATCGCCTCCGCGTCTGGCAGGACGGTACAGCTACGAGGCGCCGACGGCGTCGGCGCACCGCTGGTCCTGCGCGGTCACGAGGATACGGTGTGCTCGGTGGCGTTCAGCCCGGATGGCCGCCGCATCGTCTCGGCATCGTATGACAACACAGCGCGGGTGTGGAACCTCGATCCACCCGGTGAGGCCATGGTCCTGCGCGGTCACGAGGACACGGTGTGCTCGGCGGCGTTCAGCCCTGACGGCCGGCGCATCGTCTCGGCGTCGTACGACAAGACAATGCGGATATGGAATCTCGATCGATCTGGAGAGCCGATGATCCTGCGCGGCCACGACGACTGGGTATTCTCGGCAGAATTCAGCCCTGACGGCCAGCGCATCGTCTCGGCTTCCAAGGACAGAACCGTCCGGATCTGGCAAGCCGACGGCAGGGGCGAGCCCGTCATCCTGATCGGGCACGAGCTCGCGGTCGAGCGAGCCCGGTTTAGCCCGGACGGCCTCAGTGTCGTGTCCGCGTCGCGCGATCGCACCGTACGCGTGTGGCGCGACCTGGCGCCGATCCGACTCGACGACTCACGCCTGTGGACCGCGACCAGCTACTGCATGCCGGTCAAGCGACGCATCCGGCTGCTCGGCGTGTCGCAGGACCAGGCGCTGCGCGATCGCCGTCGCTGCATCGACCGCGTCGAGCATGCCCGCATGGCACAGTGACCCCCCCTGCCCCTCCAGCGCACCGCGACATCACAGCGGCGGACTTATGGTAACCGCGCGATCCGGACGGCCCGGTCCGGCGGGCTGCGCCACGTCGACGCGGCGATCACCACCGACGTCGATCGCAAGGTGGTGCTGCCACAGCTGGAGAGCCCGCCGCTCGTCGTCCTCCGACGCTAAGACCGACCGCGGCCCCAGTCCGCCGGCTTCCTCGGGGACTTGTCGCCGCAGCCGACGGTGTCACCGCGCGGCCCGCCGCCGCGGTCCCGGGTCGTGCTTAAGCTGGCCGCGATCGCCGGCGTCGCCGCGCAGCCCGCGCGGCCCGCCACCACGGTCCCGGTCGTGCTTGAGCTGCCGCTGGCCGAGCGCTGGCATCGCCGCGCGGCCCGCCGCCGCGGCCCTTGGCCGTGGTCATTCTTGAGCTCCCGGTGGCCGCGATCGCCGACGTCGCGGCGGCCGAGCTGGAGTACCGGCCGGTGGCGAGCAGGGCGGCGCCGGCGATCGCCGCGGCGGCCGAGCTGGAGCACCGGTCGGGGCGAGCAGTGCGGCGCCGGCGATCGCCGAGCTCGAGGACCTCGCTGACTTGGGCGACGTCGGCGAGACCCTCGCCCTGACGCACGGACGTCCAGACGTCTGGACGGCAGAACGTCCACTGCGAGCGGCATGCCCTCGCCTGCCGGTGGCGGCGGGCTCGCGGCGCTCGCGTTGGCGGCGACGGCGAGCTGGCGAGGCGCTCGGCCGGGGGCGCGCTTGGCCAGGCGGCCGGGGGCGGCGATCGCAGTGGCCGAGCTGGAGCGTCGGCCGGTGGCGAGCAGTACGGCGCCGGCGACCGCCGCGGCGGCCGAGCTGGCACCAGGTCGGCGGCGAGCAGTGCGGCGCCGGCGATCGCCGAGCTCGAGGGTCTCGCCGACCTGGGCGCCGTCGGCGAGACCCTCGCCCCTGGCGCGCGGATGTCCAGACGTCTGGCCGGCAGAACGTCCACGGTGCTCGCGGCGGCCCGCGTTGGCGACGGCGGCGAGTTGGCGGGGCACTCGGCCGGGGACGCGCTTGGCCAGGCGGCCGGGGCGGCGATCGAGCTGGAGCGTCGGCCGGTGGTAAGTAGCGCAGCGCCGACGACCGCCGCGGCGGCCGAGCTGGCACCAGGTCGGCGGTGAGCAGTGCGGCGCCGGCGATCGCCGAACTCGAGGACCGTCGGCGAGACCCTCGCCCCTTGCGCGCGGACGTCCAGACGTCTGGCCGGCAGAACGTCGGCAGGCGAGCGGCATGCCCTCGCCTGCCGGCGACGGCGAACTCGCGGCGGCCCTGTGTTGGCGGCGGCGAGCTGGCGGGGCGCTCGGCCGGGGGTGCGCTTGGCCAGGCGGCCGGGGCGGCGATCGAGCTGGAGCGTCGACCGGTGGCGAGTAGCGCGGCGCTGGCGATCGCCGCGGCGGCCGAGCTGGAGCACCGGCCGGTGGCGAGCAGCGCGGCGCCGGCGACCGCGGCGGCGGCCGAGCTGGCACCAGGTTAGCGGCGAGCAGCGGCGCCGGCGGGTCGCCGAGCTCGAGGGTCTCGCCGACCCGGCGACGTCGACGAGACCCTCGCCCCAGACGCGTGGACGGCCAGACGTCTGGACGGCAGAACGTCCGCGGCGAGTGGCCATGCCCTCGCCTGCCGGCGGCAGCAAGCTCGCGGGGGCCCGCGTTGGCGGCGGCGGCGACTGGCGGGGCGCTCGGCCGGGGCGCGCTTGGCCAGGTGGCCGGGGCGGCGATCGCGGCGGCCGAGCTGGAGCGCCGGCCGGCGACGAACAGTGCGGCGCCGGCGGCCGGTGGATCCGGAGTACCGGCCGGTGGCGAGTAGCGCGGCGCCAGCGATCGCCGCGGCGGTCGAGCTGGAGCACCGGCCGGTGGCGAGCAGCGCAGCAGCGGCGACTGCGCGGCGGCCGAGCTGGAGCGCCGGCCGGCGACGAACAGTGCGGCGCCGGCGATCGCCGAACTCGAGGACCTCGCCGACTTGGGCGACGTCGGCGAGACCCTCGCCCCTGGCGCGCGGACGTCCAGACGTCTATGGCGAGCGGCATGCCCCTCGCCTGCCGGCGACGGCGAACTCGCGGCGGCCCCGCGTTGGCGGCGGCGGCGAGCTCGCGGGGCGTTCGGCCGGGGGCGTGCTTGGCCAGGCGGCCGGGGCGGCGATCGAGCTGGAGCGCCGGCCGGTGGCGAGTAGCGCGGTGCCCGACGACCGCTGCGGCGGCCGAGCTGGCACCAGGTCGGCGGCGAGCAGTGCGGCGCCGGCGATCGCCGAACTCGAGGACCTCGCCGACCTGGGCGACGTCGGCGAGACCCTCGCCCCTTGCGCGCGGACGGCCAGACGTCTGGACGGCAGAACGTCCACGACGACCGGTATGCCCTCGCCTGCGGGCGGCGGCGAGCTCGCGGCGGCCCGCGTTGGCGGCGGCGGTAAGCTGGCGGGGCGCTCGGCCGGTGGCGCGCTCGGCCAGGCAGCCCGGGGCGGCGATCGCGGCGGTCGAGCCGGAGTACCGGCCGGTGGCGACCAGGGCGGCGCCGGCGATCGCGGCGGCCGAGCTGGAGCACCGGCCGATGGCGAGCAGGGCGGCGCCGGCGACCGCCGAGCTCGAGGATCTCGCCGAGCTGGGGCGATGTCGGCGAGGCCCTCGCTCCTGGCGCGCGGACATCCAGACGTCTGGCCGGCAGAACGTCCACGGCGACCGGCATGCCCTCCCCCTGCGGGCGGCGGCGATCTCGCGGCGGCCCGCGTTGGCGGCGGCGGCAAGCTGGCGGGGCGCTCGGCCGGTGGCGCGCTCGGCCAGGCGGCCGGCGAGCACTCCGGCCGCCGGCGATCGCCGAACTCGAGGACCTCGCCGACCTGGGTGACGTCGGCGAGACCCTCGCCCTTGCGCGTGGACGTCCAGACGTCTTGACGTCAGAACGTCCAGGGCGACCGGCATGCCCTCGCCTGCGGGCGGCAGCGAGCTCGCGGCGGCCCGCGTTGGCGGCGGCAAGCTGGCGGGGCGCTCGGCCGGAGGCGCGCTCGGCCAGGCGGCCGGTGCGGCGATCGCGGCGGTCGAGCCGGAGTACCGGCCGGTGGTGAGCAGTGCGGCGCCGGCGACCGCCGAGCTCGAGGACCTCGCCGACCTGGGCGACGTCGGCGAGGCCCTCGCCGCTGGCGCGCGGACGTCCAGACGTCGGGCTGGCAGAACGCCACGGCGAGCGGCATGCCCTCGCCTGCCGGCGGCGGCGAACTCGCGGCGGCCCGCGTTGGCGGCGGCGGCAAGCTGGCGGGGCGCTCGGCCGGGGGGCGCGCTCGGCCAGGCGGCCGGGCGGCGATCGCGGCGGTCGAGCCGGAGTACCGGCCGGTGGCGAGCAGCGCGGCGCCGGCGATCGCTGCGGCGGCCGAGTTGGAGCACCGGCCGGTGGCGAGCAGTGCGGCGCCGGCGACCGCCGCGGCGGCCGAGCTGGAGTACCGGCCGAGCTGGCACTAGGTCGGCGGCGAGCGGCGCCGGCGATCGCCGAGCTCGAGGACCTCGTTGACTTGGGCGACGTCGGCGAGACCCTCGCCCCCACGCGCGGACGTCCAGACGTCTGGCCGGTAGAACGTTCACGGCGAGCGGCATGCTCTCGCCTGCCGGCGGCGGCTCGCGTTGGCGGCGGCGACGAGCTGGCAGGACGCTCGGCCGCTGGCGCGCTCGGCCGGGCGGCCGGGCGGCCGGGGCGGCGATCGCGGCGGTCGAGCCGAAGTACGGCCGGTGGCGAGCAGGGCGGCGCCGGCGATCGCCGAACTCAAGGACCTCGCCGACCTGGGTGACGTCGGCGAGACCCTCGCCCCTTGCGCGCGGACGGCCAGACGTCTGGACGGCAGAACGTCCACGGCGAGCGGCATGCCCTCGCCTGCCGGCGGCGGCGAGCTCGCGGCGGCCCGCGTTGGCGGCGGCAAGCCGGCGGGGCGCTCGGCTGGGGCCGCGCTCGGCCAGGCGGCCGGGGCGGCGATCGCGGCGGTCGAGCCGGAGTACCGGCCAGTGGCGAGCAGGGCGGCGCCGGCGACCGCCGCCCCGGCCGAGTTGGCACCAGGTCGGCGGCGAGCGGGGCGGCGCCGGCGACCGCCCTGCTCGAGGATCTCGCCGACCTGGGCGACGTCGGCGAGGCCCTCCCCCCTTGCGCGCGGACGTCTGGCCGGCAGAACGGCGACCGACATGCCCTCGCCTGCGGGCGGCGGGGAGCTCGGGGCGGCCCGCGTTTGGCGGCGGCGGCAATCTGGCGGGGCGCTTTGCCGGCGCGCTCGGCCAGGCGGCCGGGCGGCGATCGCGGCGGTCGAGCCGGAGTACCGGCCGATGGCGAGCAGCGCGGCGCCGGCGATCGCCGCGGCGGCGGAGCTGGAGCACCGGCCGGTGGCGAGCAGTGCGGCGCTGGCTATCGCCGCGGCGGCCGAGCTGGAGTACCGGCCGAGCTGGTACCAGGTCGGCGGCGACCAGTGCGGCGCCGGCGATCGCCGAGCTCGAGGACCTCGCTGACTTGGGCGACGTCGGCGAGACCCTCGCCCCTGATGCGCGGGCGTTCAGACGTCTGGCCGGCAGAACGTCCACGGCGACCAGCATGCCCTCGCTTGCCGGCGCCGGCGAACTCGCGGCGGCTCGCGTTGGCTGCGGCGACGAGCTGGCGGGGCGCTCGGCCGGAGGAGCGCTCGGCCAGGCGGCCGGGGCGGCGATCGCGGCGGTCGAGCCGGAATACCGGCCGGTGGCGAGTAACGCGGCGCCAGCGATCAGGGTCTCGCCGACCTGGGCGCCGTCGGCGAGACCCTGGGGCGCTCGGCCGGGGCGCGCTTGGCCAGGCGGCCGGGGTGGTGGTCACGGCGGCCGAGCTGGAGTACCGGTCGAGCTGGAGTACCGGCCGGGCGAGTAGGGCGCGCCGGCGATCGCCGAGCTCGCTGGCGCGCGGACGTCCAGACGTCTGGCCGGTAGAACGTCCACGGCGACCGGCATGACTCGTCTGCCGCCGGCGGCGAGACCCTGGGGCGCTCGGCCGGGGGGGGGGCTTGGCCAGGCGGCCGGGGTGGCGGTTGCGGCGGCCGAGCTGGAGTACCGGTCGAGCTGGAGTACCGGCCAGTGGGCGAGCAGGGCGCGCCGGCGATCGCCGAGCTCGAGGGTCTCGCCGACCTGGGCGCCGTCGGCGAGACCCTCGACCCTCGCCGCTGGCGTGCGGACGTCCAGACGTCGAGACGGCAGAACGTCCACGGCGACCGGCATGCCCTCACCTGCGGGCGGCGGCGCGTTGGCGGCGGCCCGCGTTGGCGGCGGCGGCGAGCTGGCGGGCGCTCGGCCGGGGCGCGCTTGGCCAGGCGGCCGGGCGGCGATCGCGGTGGTCGAGCTGGAGTGCCGGCCGGCGGCGAGCAGCGCGGCGTCGGCGACCGCCGCGGCGGCCGGAGCCGGAGTACCGGCTGGTGGTGAGCAGCGCGGGGCGCGCTCGG
>JAAEAZ010258993.1_pt1 | contig 13403 bp, 10 predicted proteins | sample 7277811 | NCBI WGS metagenome assembly JAAEAZ01 (sample SAMN13876997, study PRJNA601929) | soil metagenome | isolation source: soil | host: Panicum virgatum | place: USA: Fermi National Accelerator Laboratory | collected 2010-11-19 | reverse complement strand
GTGATGGCGCATGAGGCCGGGTTGCAATCCTGGATTCCTTTTTATGAATTTACTCTCCCTGAATACCGGTTGAGGCATTCATTGCCGCAGGACATTTATTGTGCTGAACCGGATTCAAGATATTGTATTCCGGTTGCTTCTGACATCTTCATGGAAAAAAATTATATCGATTCCATGCACTGGGAGATTGTAAATAGTCCGCTCAACCAGGATGGACAGTATGTGTATAGTGATCTTGGATTTATCATGCTGGCGGAAATTATAAAAAATGCAACCGGAGTAACACTTGATAAATATGTGGACAGTGTTTTTTACAAACCGCTTGGACTGAACAGGATTGGGTTTAAACCATTGCTAAGATTTTCTCCCGATGAAATTGTTCCTACTGAAGATGATGATTACTTCCGCTGCCAGCGCATACAGGGTTATGTACATGATATGACTTGTGCGATGCTGGGTGGTGTGAGCGGTCACGCAGGACTTTTTTCGGATGCAGAAGATTTGGCAGTTGTTTTTCAAATGTTGATGAATAAAGGATATTACGGTGGAATCCAATATCTGGATCCAGAAATGATTGACACTTTTACAACTCGATATCAAACTTCAACTCGTCGCGGCATTGGTTTTGACATGAAAGAATTGAACCAGGAAAAAAATCAGCTGACTTCGATCTATTCATCACCGCAAACTTATGGGCACACGGGCTTCACCGGCATTTGTATTTGGAATGATCCCGATTCCAAATTGGAATATATCTTTCTGTCGAACAGGACTTTTCCTACCATGAAAAATACAGAGTTGACTAAATACAATATCAGGGAAAGAATTCATGACAGATGCTATAAAGCCATCGAAGGATACAAGGGATACGTTCATGAGTTGACACCAGGATGAAAATATCCTATACCCTGCTCATCGCCTGGAGGTACATCTTAGGAAAAAAGAGTTTCCAGGCCATCAATATGATTACCGCTATTTCCACTGTTGGGATTGCGATTGGCGCTGCAGCATTGTTATTAATTCTTTCGGTATTCAATGGATTTGAAGATCTGCTCAAAGGGCTTTACAATTCTATTTATACTGATCTGAAAGTTTATCCTGTGGAGGGTAAATTTTTTGTTCCTGATTCTGCGGACCTGGTTACCATCAAGTCCTGGCCTGAGATTGCAGATTTCAGCCTGACACTCGAAGAGACTGCATTGCTTGACTATAAAGGCAACCAGGATATCTGCACATTGAAAGGTGTGGATGATCATTTTAAATCCGTTACTGAAATTGATAGTGTGTTATTGGATGGTGATTTTCTTTTAAAACAAGGCCAGGTTGAGCTGGCGATTATGGGTGCAGGTATTGCGCAACGATTGAATGTAGATCACCTGAACCCTTATGAGCCATTGAAAGTTTATTTACCTAATCGTAAACAGCATGGGCCATTGGATAAGGCATATAACGAGCAACATGCTTATCCTGTCGGAAGATTTTCCATCAAGCAGGATTATGACTATCAATATGTTTTTGTTTCTCTTGATTTTATTCAGTCATTATTAGATGCGCCTGGTGCGGTGTCAGGTATTGAAATTAAACTTGTGCCTGGTGCTGATGCCGGAAAAGTGAAAACCAGGATACATGAGCTGTTGAAAACACCGGTGAACATTAAAAATAAAGACGAGCAGAATGCGGCTTTCTTTCAATTGATGAATATTGAAAAATGGGTGTCTTATGCAGTGGTGTCGCTGACGTTGATCATTGTTTCATTTAACCTGGTCAGTGCATTGTGGATGATTGTATTGGATAAGCGGAAAGATATTTCCATTCTCCAATCGATGGGGGCACCACCCATTGATGTGCGTAAAATATTCTTTCGGGCTGGTTGGTTGATTTGTATTATAGGCCTGGTCATTGGTATTTTTCTCGCAGTAATTTTTTATTTTTTGCAAAAGCAATATGGTATTGTTCCGATCCCCGAGGGATTTGTGGTGGATTCTTATCCGATTCAATTGAGGTGGATTGATGTGTTGATTGTGGGGGCGACTGTTTTTTTGATCGGTTCGTTAGCGTCGTGGATGCCGGCGAGGAAAGCGAGTAAAATTGCAGCTTACATTAGAAAGGAGTAACAGGTATTCGGTATTCGGTATTCGGTATTCGATTTTGAATGGTTGCTGAGCTGCTCGCACTGAGCTGGATGCGCGAATGGAAGCGCGTGTCGAAGTGTAGCACAAGGATGTGTGGAGCAGGTCGAAGCGTTCGATTTTCGATTTTTAGTTAACTGTTATTAAATTTGATACTATGCGCCTTCATTTGATAAAATTAATTTTTACTTGCGCGATACTTTTACAGAAATCATGTAATAACTGCAATCGGGTCGATTGTTATGGAGCTAGTGGGTTCATAAGATTAAAATGGATTGAAAATGGTCACAACGCGCTTTTTGGCCCTGATGCCACCATTAATAGGGACTCAGTAAGGTTCTATTTTCCAGATATCATAGATCATGATTTTTATATTACTTATAACGATGGCACACAGACAATGGATCTTTATTTAGTGAATGGTAATAAATATGTATTGGAAATAAAAAATACAAGAACAGATACAATATTGGGAACAATGAAGTTAATTGAAAAGGGTGAGTGTTGTGATTCTTATCAATTTACAAAAGTGACAATGAATAGTCAGGTCATTTGCCAGGACGGATGTGATGATATCATTGAGGTACAACTTTGACAGGACGCCCCGCCCTTGACAGGTAAATCCGGTCTTTTCATATAAATTCATTAGATTTATTATTATTCCAATTCGACTGATAATATTATTTGATGTTTAAGTATAAAATAAAAAATATGAAACTGATCTTCCTAAATTTATTTTTAGCGTGTTTTGTGCTGACACAGATATCATGCAAATGTCAAGGGGATTATGATTGCACCCCTTACAGCATTTTGAAACTAAGAATATTGAAAGATGGGCAAAATGCTGTATTTAGTTCTCATCCCTTTATCGACAGAAACTCTATTACTTTCATGGTCCAAAGACAGTTTGGAGTCCAGGGTGAGGTAAATTTTGATGAAAATACAGGGACTATACATCTATATGTTTTTATAAGGGAGACATATGTATTAAACATTCAAAATATCAGAATTGACACCATTTCGGCAACTTTTAAGCTTATTGAAAAAGGAGAGTGTTGTGATTCTTATCAATTTGCGAATGTGACGATGAATAGTCAGATCATTTGCCAGGATGGATGTGATGATATCATTGAGGTACAACTTTGAACTCATTTTAAAATATTATTAAACAGATCAATGTGGAGTGAGGGGGTCCGTAATGATTAGGAAGTCCACACCCGGGCAACCGCTGATTAATTGATTACCATGATTTCGCTGATTTCCTTGAATTAGATTTTTTTCAGCTGAGGATTTTTTCCTTGATTTTGTCATTCTGATGGACTAATTTTCTAGTCTTAAATTACCATTCAGTTGAAACCAGTTGTTAACCCGGAATACAAGCATTCTGCTATTACAGGAAAGATCATCGGATGTGCGATGGAAGTGCACCGGTATTTTGGGCCGGGATTCCAGGAAAAAATTTATCAGCGAGCTCTTGCTATTGAGATGAGTCGGCAAGGACTGAGTTTTGCAGAGGAATATGAAATGACTATTTTTTATAAAGGCGAGTATGTGGGCAGGCGGAGAGTTGATTTCCTGGTCGAAGATGAAGTATCAGTAGAAATGAAAGCACAAGTAGATCTGGATAATGGCCACCTCAATCAAGGGATTAATTATCTGGAAGCAATGCACCTTCAAACCGGCTTATTACTCAACTTTGGCACTAAAAGTTTACAATACAAACGCCTGATTAATTCCAGGCCTCCTCTTTTATAATCAAACAACAACCTGCATTTAATAAATGCAGGTTGTTGTCAGAAATAATAATTAAAATCATCAATTAACCAACAATTTCTGAACTTGGGTTTGACCGCCGGATAATATTATTTTTATAAAATACATTTCATCAACCGCATTTGCAGGAAGAGTAATTTGCATCACCTGCTTTCCTTCATCTCTCATTTCTTTCCAGCTTCCTCTCATTTTTCCGGAAATATCCAATAATTGAATTTCCACCACTGATGTTTTTGGTAATTCAAATTGAATATTGATTTCTGAACCTGCAATGGCTGGATTTGGAAATATGCGTGTTTCAAATGAAGATGATGCCCTCACCGTGACGCTATCCATTACGTTTGGAGGTACAAATTCAATGCAGGGATTTTCCAAAAATTCCTGTTGCTGTGCAGCAACGATGAAATTGGACCATGTGCTTGCTGTTTTTTCCCGTTTGATATTTGATGATCTCCCTTCTTCTTTAATATCAGGAGTAAATGGAACCACCGGGCAATCAACATAATTTTGCAGGCCAAGCACATTTAATCGCAAGGCATGCACATCATAATCGCCTGCCGCAGATCCTGGAAGTATTGCTTCCGTGCCGAGAACATATCCGGGATTCGGCCCATCAACTGTTTCAATAGCATCATCACCGAACAAGAATAACTGCGGATCGGAAGCCGTGAAATAATGACAGAAGACAGGAAGAGCTCCGGGTGCAAAAGGCAATTTCATAATGAATGTCCTCACCCCGCCGGCTGCTCCTGCAGTCGGATCAATATCAACAAAACCGGCAATGGTCCCTGAGATTTTGTCCGGACTCAGGCATACATCCCTGGCAAATAAATTGTGATAGGGCGGCAATAAACTATAGGTTGCTCCATTAGTCAGCGCTCCATTGCCACCATTCGCATTAAATGCCCACATAAGCGTACCACCACCGCCGAGATTTTCTGCATGTCCCACAACCATGTAACGTCCATCAGCAGGATTTTGAACTACATCAGTTCCATCATCATGGTATTGCTCGGAAACATATTGACGTCTCCATATCTCCAGTCCATTGCTGGCTTTGATACAGGATAAAAATGTATGCCCGATTCCTGCAGTATGAATGTGTCCAACCACGGCAACGACTTCAGTACCATCTCTAAAACCATTGCAACTTTCATTCGGTAGAAACTGGAGACCCCTGGGAGAACTATATCGATTGCTCCATAGCAAAACACCCGCCGCTGAAAATCTGCTCGCGGTGAAGCGTAAGTCGCCCATCTGATCAGAACGTCCCACTACGATGACATCGGTGTTTCGTTGTCGTTCGATTGAAACACCACATTCAGACATAACATGGTTCGTTATTCCGATCAGGCCATTATCCATTTTCCATGCCCAGGTTGGATTACCGGTTATATCGGTGTGAATAAGGATCATCTGTGTCGGATAGCTTCCCCTGCATCCTGTGATAAAGTATCCAATGTGAATGCCCGCGGTACTCATATCTAATGCTAGGTTAGTACCTGTATACTCCTCATCGGGATTGGTCAGGTTATAAATCGTTTTGAAGAAAATAACATGGCCTAATGGGTCAAGTTCCATCAACAAAATCTTTTTAGCACCAAAGCTGGTCGTGTTAGCCAATACTGCTGTATGCCCATTCGGTAACGGTTTGATATCGGTAGTCTCATCAGAACCTGCGAGATTGCCAATTGTGTTTTCGTATAATTGGCTCGTACAAATTTGTGTAAAAAGGAATGAGAAAAATAAGAGAGAGGAGACGCGGAGAATTAAATTAGATTTCATGTAAAATGAATTAATGAAGGTGAACGGATTCGTTCTGCTCAGTGTGCGATTCGGAGAAATCAGGCGCGGCTAAGAAATATTACTTCCGAAGCAGAGCCAATGCAGGGAAATGTTCAGTGGATGTTTTCAGGGAAAATGCAACGTTGCCTAAACTCCAGGCCTATCGGGGTAGATCGCTGTTCGGGTTTGGACCCGTCTATAAAATGACGGTTCGGGTCAAATACGAGTATAAAAGGAGTGAAAAGAGGTAAACAAATTGCGTTTGTTCATCTCGAATTGGTTCGCAATCTTTTGGTTAGTCTAAATTAGGGAATTATTGGTTACGTCGAGAAAAGATTTTGGTTCACGCCTTACGCCTCAAGATTCACGTCGATTTCCCTTTCGCCTGTCTTACCAATGATTTTTCAAAAACAAAAATGAGAACCAGGTATAGAATAACCAGCACTGTATTGACAAATAAAATAATCGCCATGCGTCCTTCATAGTATGTCCGGAGCCATTCCATAATGAAATAGAAAACTAAAGCGCACACTATCCATCCTATCATCCTGCTTATGTTATAAGGAATTGGAAAATATTTCTGTCCCTGGATATAGGATGCAACGCACATGAATAAATAACAAATCAATGCTGCCCATGCGGAACCGATCACTTCATATTTACTGATCAGGATAATATTCAGTACAATCGTGAGCACTGCACCAATCCCTGCAATCAATGCTCCGAAAAAAGTTTTATCCGCCAACTTGTACCACGTCGAAAAATTATAATATATGCCAAGAAGCAAATAGGAAACAAGAAGGATGGGTACCACCACGTGAATTCCTTCCCTGAAATTTTTTCCTAAAAGCAATTGGACTAAATCCATGTAAGCCAAAATGAACAACATCATCACTGCTCCTACAATCGTGAATGCCAGTGCTACATCCGCATAAACCTGTTTAGCATCCTCCCTGTGCTGGTGTGCAAAAAAGAAAGGTTCCGCGGCATAATTAAAAGCCACTGTAAATAAATTGAGCAATATCGCCAGAGACGCCGCTGCAGCGAACACACCGCCTTCTGAAAGGTTTTCAGTGATAGTGTGGTGCAATAAATATTTTTGAAACGTGATGTAAGAGGATTGATTGATCACACCGGCGATACCGACGATGACTAAGGGCCATGCGTACAATAACATTCTTTTTAAAAACGGTAGATCCCATTTCAATTCATTTGCTTTTATGTAAGGCAGTAGAAATGCTAATGTGATGGCACTCGCCAGCAAGTTTCCAAGGAAAACATAAAAGAGTTTGTCCCCTGGTCTGAATATTGTTTGCCAGAATCCCCCCTGAGCTGCCAGTCCTGGTAAAATTTCAAGAAAGAAAAGTACAAATGCAAGATTTAAAATAATGGAACCTAGTCGCAGAGATAAAAACCTCAAAGGCCTGTTTTTATGTCTTAAACTGGCAAACGGTACTGCACACATCACGTCAAAAAACAATACCCAGGCGAGCATCACGAGATGCGTTGTCATGTTTGGGTAATCCATCACCGAGGCCAACTGTACTTTAAATATCCACACCAATGCCACAAATAATCCTGCAAACCCAGAGAGAAATGCCATGGACATCGTCATCACCGATGATCGATTTTCTTTTGCAAACCTGAAATAAGTCGTCTCCATTCTGAAGGTCAGAATGATCAGAAAAAGCGCCATGTAAAAATAGAGATCCCGGAAAATGCCAAACTGGCTAGGATCATTGTTGAATTTATGGGTCAGGTACCACGTGAAAAGGATATAGTTCAGTATCCGGCTGAGAATAGAACCTAATCCATAGATGGCCGTTTCACCGGCGAGTTTCCTGAGAAGTGTCATTGATCAGGGTGTGAAAATAGAGATTACCTTCGGTTATAAGAATTTTGTGGACAAGAGTTATTAGAAATAATCTCAATCATTATTGCTAACCAGTACGCAAGTTGAAAAATAAATACTCCTTAATAGCGTGCTTCATTTTAAGTTTGATATTACTTCAATATCGGTTATCCTATTCAGGCTATCGTTCCGAAAAACCCTTAGTTATCACCACCTACGATGCTCTTGGTTATTACATGTATCTCCCAGCCATGTTCATTTATCATGATCTCACAGATTTGAAGTGGTTACCGGAAATTGATAAAAAATATTCGGTTTCGGGAGGATGGCTATATCAGGCTTCTAAATTCAAAAACGATAAATATGTTTTTAAATATTTTGGAGGCGTTGCTATTCTTGAAACACCATTTTTCTTAATTGGTCATTGGATCGCAATAATTTTTGGATATGAGGCGGATGGATTTTCTGCACCTTATCAATATACGCTGGGATTTGGAATTGTGTTTTATTGCATTCTTGCTATCTTTTTGCTTAGAAAAATACTTCTTAGATATTTCAGTGACCTAACGACAGCCATAACATTATTTCTGTTGGTTTTGGCCACTAATTTTATTCAATATGCTTCAATTGATTCAGCACTAAGTCACGCTCCCCTTTTCTTGTTGTATGTATTGATCATTTTAGCGACAATAAAATGGCATGAAAAACCGAATATTTTTTGGGCTTGTGCCATTGGTTATATCATTGGACTCGCGACCATTTGCAGGCCGACAGAAGCCATCATGTTCCTGATTCCATTGTTATGGAATACACAATCAAAGGAAAAAGCAAAGGAAAAATGGCAACTGGTAAGGCAATACAGAAATCACCTGGTTTACTCGTTGGTGTTCGTTTTTTTGGGAATCATGCCACAACTCATTTATTGGAAAATCGCATCGGGATCATTTGTTTATGATGTAGGAAGTAAATGGTCTTTTTTTAATCCGTTTTTCCGAGTGTTATTTGGTTTTGAAAAAGGCTGGTTCATCTATACACCGATAACCATCTTTTTTATGATCGGAATGTTTTTTATGAAAAATTATCCTTTCAAAAAATCCGTGATTTGGTTTTGTGCATTGAACATCTGGATCGTGATTTCATGGTATGACTGGAGGTATGGGGCGAGCTATTCAACACGTGCTCTGGTACAATCTTACCCGGTGTTTGCGTTGCCATTTGCAGCCCTCATCGAACATATTTCAAAATTCAGGTGGCGTTATTCATTCTATGCATTGGGGTTGTATTTAGTGTTTGTCAATTTATTCCAAATAAATCAATACAATACAGGCGTGCTTCATTATGATAACATGAACAGGAAGTATTATAACCGGATTTACCTGAATAATCATCCTTCTCCTCTTGATATGAGTTTGCTTGACAATGATGAATTCATAAAAAATGAAAAATTTTTCAAACAAGAAGTTTTATATAAATCAGATAGTATCCAAAATGTAAAATCACTTCCGGATTCAATTGGATTGGTTCGTGAGATTATTTTAAAAGATAGCTCCAAACATTTCACGTCATGGATAAAAATAGAGGCTGCAATTAAAGTCACAAAGGGATTTTATCAAAGTTATTTGGAATCCAGTTTGCAAGCAGATGATACCACAAAATATAATAGAGTGAGGTTGTTTAATGCTATAAGTCATGATCAACTATCAAATGACTATGCATATTATATTGAGATACCTGAATATTTCAAAAATGGAACACTAAAATTATACCTGCATTCGAAAGATGGATTCGATGGAATGGTGGAGAGAGTAAGAATAACAAACTTCATTAAATAATCATATTATCCACAGCTTTTCCTTCGCCTTCTTTGGATGCCGTAGCCATTTTGCGTAGGCATCAGCCTTCGCCTTCTTTGGATGCCGAAGCCATTTTGCGTAGGCATCAGCCTCCGCCTCTTTTCTCTATCTTCATCACAACAATGAACTCCTTCCAATTCCTTTTCGACATCCCTCAATACCAGCTCAGTCAAATTCCTCAAAAAACTGCAGGAGGAATGTGGCGCCAGGGCATCATCAATGAAATGAGTTCCGGTCAACTTGTGAAATTGGTGCAAACTATTGCTACAAAACTTATCCAACAAGGAATTAAAAAAGGAGACAGGATCATCATCTATGCCGATAAATACAGCATGGAATGGCTTGCAACTGATATGGCAATTATGTCCACCGGTGCGATTACAGTTCCAATACAATTACCTGTAAGGGATGAAGAACTTTCGATTATTCTTTCACGCATCGAACCGGCAATGGTAATTCATACTTCTCCGGTTACACTGACAAGTTTGAGTTATTCACCGCTCACAATTCTTCTGGAAGAATTGGTGGAAGGAAATATTTCGATCACTGAAGGTGATTTGAAAAAATTAGAAGATATACGTTCCGGTCTTTCTCAAAATGATATCGCTACCATCGTTCAAACATCCGGTTCATCAGGCGAACCAAGATCTGTAGCCCTCTCGCATCAAAACATCGTATCGAATGTCATGTCTGTTCTTTCACTCGCTCCTTACACTTCCGGAACGAGAGTACTGAGTTTTCTTCCTTTGAGCCACATCTTTCAGCGCGTAGTTTCTTATGTCTACATGGCGTGTGGTGCGAATATTTATTTTCTTGAAAGTTATCGGAATGCCATATTTGCCCTGAAGGATGTGCGTCCCGAATATTTCACAAGTGTACCGTTGATCATGGAACGATTCGCAGCAGTCATGGAAGAAAGAGTCGAAGAAATGTCATGGTTTACGAGATGGGCATACAATTCATGGGAGAAAACAAATCGCGGTATCCTGTCAGAAATCGGAAGCATTATTGCACATCAATGGATCATCAAGCGATGGAAACACCGTATGGGTGGAAGACTAAAAGGTATTGTCTCGGGTGCAGCCTATCTTGATCCGAAAGTTGAACGGTTATATGAACGAAGCGGAATTAAAATCCGCCAAGGCTATGGCCTGACTGAAGCATCTCCTATCGTCACACTTAATCGCTTTGAACCCGGAGGTCACCGCAGAGGTACTGTTGGTCAGCCTATCCCGGGTGTTGAAGTTCATATCGAAGAAAATGGAGAGATTCTGGTGAAGGGACCTAATGTGATGTTAGGTTATTATAAAGATGACGAAGCGACACGTAAAGTTATTCGTGACGGTTGGCTTCACACAGGTGATGTAGGCCATTGGGAAAATGAAAATTTTCTCGTCATCACTGATCGCAAATCAAATATTTACAAGCATGCTTCAGGAAAATTTATTTCTCCGGCATTAATTGAATCAACGCTCACGCATCATCCTTTAATTCAACAAGCGATGATTATCGGCTTTATGAAGCCGTATACGATCGCGTTGATCATCCCCGATTTTGATGCACTGAAAAAAGTATGTGACGAAAAAAATATTCACTGGACCGCTCCGGAATACATGGTGCACAATACACTCGTCCTCGAGATGTATCGAGATATCCTGGACAACCTTGGATTGCAAAGTCATGAACGGATCGAAAAATTTGTTTTGCTCGCCGATGCTTGGACGCCCGAGGACGGATTGTTGACGTCATCGTATAAGTTGAGGAGGAAGGAAATAGAGGGTAAATACTTTAAGGAAGTGGAAGAGATTTATAAATCTTGAACCTGGGCTTCGACGAAAACTGTTTCTAATTATTTTGAGATTTGTAAAAAGAGGAAGTCCTTTTGTCTCCATGATATTACCTGCTCAGCCACCTTTAATTCTCCAATAGATTATGTTTTTGGTAGTTCCTATAAATATTTTTATCTCATTTTCTAGAGTTCAACTTCTTTGTCAATCCCATTCTCTTTCGGTTTCGGGCTAATGGCGGTAAATCAGAATCTCTGCCCTCAATCAGTGCTATTTTTTTCTCTCGGCTCCAACCTTGAACTTGTTTCTCCCTATTAAAAGCATAATCGATCCTCGCATAATATTCACAGTAAACCAATTTCACCGGGAGTCGATATTTAGTATGATTACTACCCTCACCTGCCATATGTTTAATAAATCTTTTAGCTAGATTCCGGGCACTTCCGGTATAAAAACTACCGTCAGCACATTCTAAAATATACATGCTAGGCATAATGGATAATACTTTTCAACTGATGCAAATCGAAAGAATAAAATTAATGGTTTCTAAATTAAAAAATTTATTGAATTTCCATATTGTCCTAATACGAGAATTGATATTTCGAAATCATAAGATCAAATTAACGGAAACAAAGGTAGCTGAGCGTACTATGCACAAATCTGTCTCAGAGCCAGGACTAACAAACATAAAAAAGCTAACCTCAAGGCACAGATCTTGTCGAAGCTAGCGACCCATATGCACCAATAAAACCGAGATATCCGACGGCGATACCCCACTAATCCGGCTCGCTTGTCCGAGGGTACGTGGACGCATACGCGAGAGCTTCTCACGGGATTCCAGGCTCAGCGAACTGATCTTTGAATAATCAATTGAATCATGAAGGTTGAGTGACTCAAGGCGGTTCATCTTATCGACCATCTCTTGTTCGCGCTCGATGTAACCTCTGTATTTGATGTCGACTTCTGCGAGGCTGATCATCTCTTCATCAAAGGATGAAAGTGCAGTTGCTAATTCTGGAAGATATGGTCGCAAGTCATCTAATCCAATATGAGGCCTGCTAAGCAGTAAAGAAACTTTTGTTTTTTGTTGCACCGAAGCACTACCTATTGACTCCAGCAAAGGATTGATCATGTCAGGATCAGCATTCATGGAAGAAAGCAATTGATCAATTTTTTTGATCCCTTCCATTTTTTCATTCACGCGATTCATTCGTTGTTCGATGCCTTGCATTCCGATAGCTTGTGCAAGTGGAGTCAGGCGAATGTCAGCATTATCCTGGCGAAGAAGTATTCTATGTTCCGCTCTTGAAGTAAACATGCGATAAGGTTCAAGCGTGCCTTTGTTGATGAGGTCATCTATCAGCACACCGATATAAGCTTCAGATCGTTTCAAAATAAATGGTGCCTCTTCATGGACGGCAAGATGAGCATTCAATCCTGCAATCAATCCTTGTGAAGCTGCTTCTTCATAACCCGTTGTACCATTGATTTGTCCTGCAAAGAATAAATTCTTTACAAGTCTTGTTTCTAAAGTCGGTTCTAATTGTGTCGGCGGAAAGTAATCATACTCGATCGCATAACCGGGTCTGAACATTTTACAATTTTCAAATCCGGGTACTTTCCGAAGTGCTGCGTATTGCACTTCTTCCGGAAGTGAAGATGAAAATCCATTGACATAAACTTCTATCGTATCCCATCCTTCAGGTTCAATGAAAAGCTGATGTCTTTCTTTATCGGCAAAGCGATCAATCTTGTCTTCGATCGATGGACAGTAACGCGGACCAATGCCCCTGATACGTCCATTGAACATCGGTGACCTGTCAAAACCGGTGCGAAGTGTATCATGTACTGCTTCGGAAGTATACGTGATATGACAAGGCCTTTGTTTTAGTAATGGTGGAGTTTCGGTGTATGAAAAACGACCTGCAGGTTCATCGCCGGGTTGAAGTTCCATCAGATCGTAATTAAGTGATCGACCATCAACACGAGGAGGTGTTCCTGTCTTCATTCTTCCGGCTTCAAAACCGAATTCAACAAGTTGTTCGGTGATTCCTGTTGCTGCTTTTTCTCCTGCGCGTCCGCCGCCAAAATGTTTTTCACCGATGTGAATGACACCGTTGAGAAAAGTACCATTCGTCAGCACAACTGCTTTACCTGGAATTTCTAATCCGAGTCCTGTTCTTACTCCGGTCACTCTTCCAGCTTTCACCACCAAACCTATCAC
>JAAEAZ010496055.1_pt1 | contig 13516 bp, 9 predicted proteins | sample 7277811 | NCBI WGS metagenome assembly JAAEAZ01 (sample SAMN13876997, study PRJNA601929) | soil metagenome | isolation source: soil | host: Panicum virgatum | place: USA: Fermi National Accelerator Laboratory | collected 2010-11-19 | reverse complement strand
CGAGGCCGATGGAAGTCAATGCTTCAGCGACCTGGAGAGGTTCCAGGTTTAATTTTAAATAATCATTAAGCCACAGAAGCGATATGGTCATGTATATTGTTCTTTAAACACTAAGGAATGATTGCAACCGAAGCCGCCTGCAATACCGGTAATATACCGCTTTGCCCTCCCGCAACAAACGCAACGATTTCCATATTCTCAGGAACCCATGCTGAGTCAAGTGTCGTAGAATAACTTTCAGAAAAAGTTTCACCGGACTTTATTGAATTCAAAATCTGTGTACCTAAAGCAGGTGTCAGCATACCTCTCAACACATGATTATGCACATAGTCCGGCACAATACCTCCCGCTTCAAGATCATCCTGGGCATCGACGATTCCACTCTCCGTGAGCATGATGGAAAGATTTATCATTCCATCAAAAGTTTCTTTCCCAATTCCATTGACAGTAACATTTAACTGTCTTGTGCCGGCATTATAATCTTTGACAATACTCAATTCAATAGCCGGTGCTACCTGGATCTCAGTAGTGATAGCAGAAGCCCATGCATTAGAACTCAACAATAAATCGCCACCTGCCGGAGTCCTGTCTATAGTTCCTGCAGGATAACCCACCGGGGGACCTAAATAATTGAAAAGAGTTTCACCTTGTTCTGTCCGCAGATCATATTGACCCAAAGGAAAGAATTGAGGATTAGCAAAAAAACCGGCATGCATGGATACTGCAACAAGATTGTTCGGAAACTGTGTCAGTAAATTTTTAATCTCACGACTTCCTTTCGGACAATTGGTACAACCCTTGCCGGTAAATTCTTCCAACAGAACTACCCTATTGCCGGCAGGAACAAAAGGTACGATCACTCTTTTCTGCTCATCGCAAGATATGATCATTAACAGAAGTCCCAATGCCAAAAACTTCATCAACCTGTTTATTTTTATTTCTTTCATCAGATGCTTCATGATTAAAAGCTTGAGCTGAGTGTAAATTTAAATCCGCTGAATGCAGGCTCCAGCCGGCAAATACCACCGGAACAAACAATTCCTTCAACCTGCTTGACGTACCTGAAATTATAACGAGTAGACCCGGTGGAATACGTTACGCCAACCGTTGGATAATGAAGGGACACAGGCTTTTCCGAACCGCCCACATTTTTTTTCGGATCAAGATTCCACATGTCAGAGAGTTCAAAAAACCAATGTGGTGAAATCGCAAATTCTTCGAGTCCATACATCCAGCTTCCATAATCCTGTTCCGTCTGCATGTATTGCAATTCAGTCCGCAATGATTTCTTTTGATCCAATTTGTATAAGAAGTCCAGGTATGGTGTAACTGCCTGAACATTGGGTGCTCCCGCTTTTCCTTCATACAATTCCTGGTCATATTTTTGAAATTGAACACCGGAGATCAATGTCCATTTTTGTGGTTTTTTCCAAATGACCTGTGTATATAATTCAGTATAGATGTCTTTGTGTTCTGTGGCATGCGGCCTTTTGATATCGGCAAAATTGACGACAACACTTAGATTTTTATTGATCGCATATCTTCCATCAAACTGGTAAGCTTCTTCATCTAATTCCTGTGTGGCAGGACTATAACGGGCTGTGAGACGGTAAGTGTTGATCCTCGACATTGGAGGCAGAAAATTGATCATGCCCTGGTTGAGACTGACGAATGGATCCGTTCTGAAATTAAAATAACTGGTGAGTTTATATTGTCCGGTAAGTCCTAATCCTCCACCAGCGTAGGTCAAAGATGTATAGGCTACGTAACCGGGTTCAAGCACATACTTCCCAAGATTTTTCTCGCCGGTCCATAATGTTTTCACAGCAAAATTATCATACATGACTTCTTCCGTTTTATACGCAGCTTCTAAATACCAGCTGAATCTGCCAACTGAAAGCGTGTTATAAATACTAGCTGCAATGGTATTGTATGGAACCTCCGAAATGAAATCTTCAGGAGTATAGCCTGCAAGTTCATTTGCCAAAGCATCCATTTGTTCGTCGGACAAAGTCTTATGTATAATTCCGGCACCCGGGGCGATTGTTACTTTACCTTCTTTGCCTAAAGCTTTGAATCCTTCAAGGTTAAGTCCGGTCAAAACGGATGGATAAAGGTCGAAGATATCTTTCTGCCTGCCTGCGATGCCTTTTAGGGTCCAGTTAGGAGATATTTGATAAGTAGCGCGCAATCCGACCAGAGCATTGTCAATGAATAATGCCCTTTCTTCATAAGCTTTAAAAATGACACCTCCGCCAAATTGGTCGTAAATATGGCCTCCCATCAGGGAAAGCTTACCTATTTTTTTACCGATATACCAACGTCCGAAGCCCTGATCTGTATAAGAATCCGTTGGGTTGAGGAGGGCGGAATTGGCAAAAATGTCATAGCGGATGCCAAATTCAAATCCGGCTAACTGGGCCCTGACAGACAGCCAGGTATCTGTACCTATCTGCTGATGATCGTACTGTGGAGTATTGGAAGCCCCTATTTTTTCATCTCGTATGTAAAAATTGACATTCGATTCGAGGTTACCTGAAAGGCTTAAATTCTCCTGGGAAAAGCAAATGACCGAGCCTAATGAAAAGATCAGCGCCGAAAGGGTACGGGTTGCTGTCATATACATTATTGGATTAATGATTCGTTAAAAGGACGGACAATTGCCCGTATTTGGGATCAAAAATAGATATTTGAGGGATGGCTGCCCCTATTGTTCCTCAGATAAAGCCACGAATTAAATAAATCAAATATATAGTTAGGTGAAAATTTTATTGTACATCGCTTTCATAGCATCGCTTTCATTTGGGTTCAGGTCTCCGGACAATGACAGGAAATTGCCGAGTATTTCGATTTCGAACCTCCAGGGTAAGCCCATCAACATACAGGAATATGTTCCAAAAGGCAAAATCACCATCCTCAGCTTCTGGGCTACATGGTGTTCACCTTGCAAGAGAGAGTTGGATGCAGTGTCGGAATTGCTACCCACCTGGCAGAAAGATTATAATACTAACCTGATCGCCATTTCCATAGACAATGCGAGGGCATTAACCCAGGTCAAACCAATCATCGAAGAAAAAGGCTGGGAATTTGAGGTTTTGATAGATTCAAAACAGGAGCTTCAGCAAGCTTTGAATTTTCAGGCTATACCTCAGACATTTGTTGTGGATACGGAAGGCAATATCGTGTACCAGCATGAAGGCTACAATCCGGGTGACGAATATGAATTGGAAAAATTCATAAAAAAACTGGCAGGGAAGTAAGACTTCCGTTCACCACATTTCCAAAAAAAATACTCTGTTGATTCAGTGTTGCAGTATGGAGCGGCTTAAAAATTATTTTGTACATTCAAGCAGGAAAATGATGTGTTCACATATCCCCCAGATACCATTAACATCATTTCTTCTTATTTTTAAATATGGTGTTCAATACAACTAAAACTCATCTGTTACGTTCCGGTGCCCTGAAAAAATAAATAAAATTTTCAACCGCCGGATTTCTCTATCCTCTTTATGTTTCTTATATTTAGAAAAATTAGTTTTCATCCATGAGTCAGCCTGTTATAGATTTACAGGAAGCCTTGCGCGAGTATTTTGGCTTCGCGCAGTTTAAAGGTGACCAGGAAGCCATTATCGAGACGGTAATGGAAGGCATTGATTGCCTTGTCATCATGCCGACGGGCGGAGGAAAATCGCTTTGCTATCAATTGCCTGCATTGATGATGGAAGGAACAGCCATCATCATTTCACCACTGATCGCCCTGATGAAAAACCAGGTTGATGCTATACGAGGATATCATGAAGGAGATGTCATCGCACATTTCCTCAATTCATCATTAGGCCGAAAAGAAATTGCACAAGTCAAAGAAGATATTGAAAGCGGTGTCACCAAACTTTTATACGTAGCGCCAGAAACACTGACGAAAGATGAAAATCTTGAGTTTTTCAGTAATGCCAATATTTCTTTCGTTGCCGTAGATGAAGCACATTGTATTTCAGAATGGGGTCATGATTTCCGTCCGGAATACAGGAATATCCGCTCAATGATCGAGCGCATCGGTACGAACATTCCAGCTATGGCACTTACTGCCACAGCTACACCAAAAGTTCAGTCCGACATTGTCAAGAGTCTTGAGATGCGTAACGAGCGGAAATTTATTTCGAGTTTCAACCGGCCAAATCTTTATTATGAAGTTCGACCAAAACTCAATAAAGATCAAACTGTAAAAGAAATACTTCAAATTCTCAAAGGCGCTGGTGGTCCATCTGCCATCATTTATGTTCAGGCGAGGAAAACCACTGAAGAATTAGCGGAAGTATTGAATCTGAATGGTATATCCGCAGCACCTTATCATGCCGGAATGGATTCTAAATCCAGGGCGAGCGTTCAGGATAATTTCCTGAGCGAAGAAGTGAAAGTGATATGTGCCACTATCGCTTTTGGAATGGGCATTGATAAGCCGGATGTAAGAGCAGTCATTCACTACGATATTCCAAAGAGTATAGAAAATTATTACCAGGAAACTGGACGAGGCGGACGCGATGGTCTTGAAGGATCATGTTATGCATTCTATGCGCCAAAGGATATTTATAAACTTGAAAAATTTCTAAGGGATAAGCCTGTAGCAGAACGTGAAATGGGAGGACAACTCCTGGAAGAAGTTGTGGCTTATGCAGAGACCAGTGGATGTCGTCGCAAATTCCTTCTTCATTATTTCGGTGAAGAATATGATGACAGCCATTGTGAAGGATTTTGTGATAACTGCAGGTTCCCGAAAGAAAAGCATGAAGTCAAAAATGAAGTCAAGAAAGCACTTGAAGTCATCTTAAAACTGAAAGAAGGATATTCAACGAAGGTGATTGTCGACTTCATGATGGGTAAGTCGAGCAAGGAAATGAATGAATATGCTTTCAACCAACTCGAAGGTTACGGTACCGGTGTTGAGAAAGGAGATGTGTTTTGGTATTCCATCGTAAGACAAGCTTTGTTGGCTGGCCTGTTGGAAAAAGAAATTGAGAATTACGGTGTATTAAAATTGACGGCGCAAGGCAAGGCATATATTCAAAAACCAAAGAGCCTTAAGATTCCGCTCAATCGTGATTTCTCCATCGAAAAGAATACTGACGATGATGGTCCGACCAAGATGGTGGCCCTCGATGAAGTTCTTGTTGCGCAGCTAGAAGATCTGCGAAGAAAAGAAGCAAAAAAGAAAGGCGTACCTACCTGGGCCGTATTCCAGGATGTGTCGCTGCAGGAAATGGCAACAGAATATCCAATCACGATGGAAGAGTTGTCGAATATCAGCGGAGTCTCTTTAGGAAAAGCAAATAAATACGGAAAGGCATTTATTGAGCTGATCAAAAAGTATGTTGAGGAAAATGAAATTGAACGTCCTACTGAATTTATCGTCCGCCAGGTAGCTAATAAATCGAGGACCAAGGTTCAGATCATTCAAGCCATTGATAAAAAATTACCATTTGAAGATATTCAGCGTCAAAACCAATTGTCACGGGATGAATTGCTCGAAGAACTGGATATCATTGTTTGCAGCGGTACTAAACTTGACCTTCAGTATTATATCGATACGATGATCGATGAAAATATCCAGGAGGAGATCTATGATTATTTTATGAAAGCCACTACCGATTCATTCAATGAAGCATACCTGGCGCTGAAGGATGATGACTTTACTGTGGAAGAAATACAATTGGTGCGCTTGAAGTTTTTGAGTAATGTGGCGAATTGACGGTGGCTTCGACCGCTGCTTTCCTGCGCGCAAACCTGCTCAGCCACCTTTGTTTCTACATTTGAGCGAATTGAAGGTGGCTTCGACTGAAGCTCTCCCAGGCACAAATCTGCTCAGTACCTTTGTTCATACTTTTTGACAACTGATTACTCACGCCTGACGATTCACGATTCACGAACATGATTAACACCATTCACATCATCAACGGGCCTAATCTGAATCTTCTCGGAATTCGCAATCCTGAAATGTATGGTTCTGTTCCTTTTGAATCTTATTTCATGGAATTGAAAAAGAAATATGCTGCACTGGATTTAGCTTATTTTCAATCGAATCATGAGGGAGAGATTATTGATTACCTGCATAAAAATGGTTTTGAAACCAAAACCGGTATCATCTTAAATGCGGGAGGCCTATCACATACTTCAATATCACTGAGAGATGCAGTAGAGTCAATTATAGCACCTGTGATCGAAGTGCATATAACCGATATTTCTAAAAGAGAACCATTTCGTCAGCACAGTTTTCTGACAGACGTATGTGTGGAAAATTATATCGGGAAAGGATTGGAAGGATATGATTTGGCAATTGAATACCTAATTAACAGTAAGTAGATCTGTAAACAAATCATAAAAGAGCAAGACTTTCCAAATTACGACTTACGAGTTACGAGTTACGACATTACTATATCAAGATCGTAACTCGTGATTCGTAATTCGTAATTCGTAATTAGAAGTTATACCTTAATCCCAACTGTGCCTGCCACCTGCTATTGGTACTGAAGTCATCAAATATGGCGGTCTTCTGTGCTGTATCAAAACTGTAAGTAGGTATACCTCCAGCCACTGTAACACCAATCGGTTGAACTAATCCTGTATTCGTTGCAATCTGGCGTACACCCCAACTTGAGCTGATCAGGTTTCCAAAATTGAGAATGTCGAGACTGAGTTGGAAATTGCTTCCGTTTTTCAGACCGTATTCCTCCATGAGACGTACATCCCAACGAGAGTACCATGGGCTAACTGAACCATATTTTTCAGCGATTTCACCACGGTGTTTATTTAAATAATCATCCTGGGCAATGTAGGAATCGAATGCAGCGCGCTGAGCATCTTGGGCAGCAGCATCTCCGGCAAAAGTCATTTGTGCTAAATCACTTTGCGTAGGAATATAGATCAGGTCATTGAGTGCGGAACCATCATTGTTGATATCGCCGGAATACGTAAAACTGTATCTTCCACCTTGTACATACTCAGCGAAAATAGCGACGTGAGTGGCCCATGATTGCCCCTCATTAAATCTCTTATACAAAGATCCCACAACCCGGTGCTTATTCCCATACAAAGAAGGGGCTAATTCTGGCGTGTTGGAATGCATGACATTGGCTGGGTTGCGATCATAAGCATCGGATGAAATCTCCGCATCGATGGAAGCAGCATCTTTCGAATCGAGATAATTATATCCGACCATCCAGCCAAAATTATTTTCATAATCCTTCCTGATGATCACTGAAGCATTGAAAGAACTTCCTAAATCTGTATTCGTGAAAACGTATGCATTCGTAGGTGCACCAAATACAAGGACCCTGTCTTCCAATCCATAAATTGGCCTTGAACCAACCCCCTCAAGTGTATTTGTCGGTGGTTTTAATCCATAATTCCGAACCATAGCAGCATGAACATCTTTGGTATAAATAAGATCCGCGGTAAATGTCCATCCTTCACCTATTTTCTGATCATAACCAAGATTTGATCTCCACACCTGCGGATATTTGAAATGAGGATCTGTCACACAATAGAAAAAGAAATTAGGATTAGCTACCTGGTTACCTACCCATACAAATGGAAACCTTCCAGTAAACAATCCGGAACCTCCGCGCAATTGAGAAGTTTTATCTCCGGTGAGATCTAAATTAAAACCAAGTCTTGGCGACCAAAGCGGATCAGATGCAGGCAATACTGTATGGTCAAATGTCGTAGGGTTCCCATGTTCATCAGAATAAATAATGGTAGGATCGTAGCAGCAATTGCGATCAATATTTTCCTGCACTTTCTCCGGAGTATCAAAATATAAAGGAATATCAGCGCGCAGTCCAATGGTTAAACTAAAATTATCATCTACTGCCCACTCATCCTGTCCATAAAATGCTAATTGTCCCATGTCGGTTTCAGCAAGCGCCCAGGTGTTGTTGGCATTATTTGCCTTAAATGTTGAATCCGCATCACTCACTTCTTTATGAAATTCCGGCGAAGTAAAAACACTCTGAACATCGCTGATGGGAATATCAGGGAAGAAAACCCTGTTACCGTAGCCTGTCAGGTTAAATGAATTGTCAAAAGAAAATTTTTCAAAACTAGCTCCTAATGTTAACGTATGTCCCTTCAGGTAATAGTTGAAATTATCTGATAACTGGATCACATCCTGGTCAAGGGTATTGTGAATGGAAAATGGTTCATGTCCTGCGACAATATATCGAACACCATCTTTACCTATGTTCACTACAGGAAATGGAGCTGAGAAAGGATCACGACTGTCTTTAAAAGAAGTGAATCCGGCCTGTAATTTATTAGCTGATTTATTTCCAAAAATGGATTTCAATTCAATGATGCCGGATAATAATTTATTATTGATGGTATATCCTGAATTGTAGAATTGAAGCGTCTGGAAATCAGGTCCTCGTCGCCCAATGGCTGAGGGGTGTGCAGGTTTGTCTTTTGATGCATTGAGGTAATTGAACGTCGCTGTCAGTTTTTGAGATTTACTCAGGTTGAAGTCGAGCTTGAAAATTCCTTTTTGATTGTCTGTATTGTGTTTGAAATCTTCATAGGGCCCTGTCTTATACCCGTAAATACTGTCTAGCAAAAATGAAACTCTGTCCAGATCAGAGGCAGAAACTCTTGAAACATTCGATCCTGTTTCTCCGCGATTAGCGAGATAATAGGAACCGAGATCAGATCTGCTTTCCAACTCAAAATTGGCGAAGAAGAATAATTTGTCTTTGATAATTGGTCCACCGAGACTAAAGCCTGTCTGAAGTGAAGACAGGTCACCGCGAGTTACTTTGGTATCCTTCACTTTTACGCCTAGCATATCTTTATTCCGATAATAGCCAAAGACAGAGCCACCGAATTTGTTCGTTCCGGATTTAGTGACCATGTTTATTGATGCCCCGGTAAAACCGGACTGAGATACATCGTAAGGTGCTATATTGACTACAATCTGATCAATAGCGTCAAGCGAAACAGGCTGTGCTTCAGTTTGTCCGCCAGGTGTAGCCGCATCAAGACCAAACGGGTTATTGAAAATTGAACCATCCAGAGAATAATTATTGAACTGATCATTACGGCCCGCGAATGAACCACCTTCAGCAGCAAGGGGACTGAGCCGGGTCAAATCTGCGGTCGATCTTGTAATGGTCGGCATAGTCTTTATTTGCTGGCTATTGATAAATGAAGCTGCACCGGTGCGGTCTTTATTGATGGTTGTATTGACGGATCCCACGACCTGGACTTCATTCAATTGAGTATTGGATTCTTTTAAGGTAAAATCCCTTCTTAATTTTTCGCCAAGCTTGAGATAGATCTCATCTGCTGAATCATTCTCATATCCTAAAAACGTAACTTCTACTTTATATGGCCCACCGATCCGCATATTCGGGATTGTGTAGGCACCATCTTCACGTGCAATCACTCCGTAAACTGTACCTGATGGAACGTGAGTCGCTATAACGTTAGCTCCGGGAAGTGGTTTATTGGAAGCATCCATCACATAACCTGCCAATGCAGACGTAGTGACCTGGGCACCAAGGGGAAGTGCTGCAATAACAATAGCACACAAAAGGGTGAGGAATAGTCTTTTCATAAGGTTGGCTTTAGTTTGTAAACTTTGGGTTAGTTATTTGTCACCCACAAGTTAAATCATAATGTGCCACCCAGATAAAAAAAACATATATAAAAAACCTGGTTTTGAAAAATTTACATCGAGGCAGACTTTTACGGTTTGCCCCCACCCCTGCGTTTCTCCATTCATCTCATTCCACTGCGCTACATTCGATTTCATTTCGAAAACGCCGGGGCGAATGATTTTTTTATGGTGGTTTGTTTTGATAAAACTGCTTTTTTAATGCAATCTAGTTTGCAGCAATTTTAGATAGTAAAACTTAATCGGGTTATAATCATTCGCCCCGGCGTTTCCGTGCGACGGAAGTGCGGGTGCGGAACGCAGGGGTCGGGGGCAATATGGAAACTATGAAGAAACAGGTCTCTTCGGAACAGGATCATGTCCATGTCCGCCCCATGGTGCGCAGCGGCTTATACGCTTAAGCCCAAGCCACGTACCCTTGATGGGTCCCCACTCTTCTATCGCACCGATCATATAATTACTACATGAAGGAGTGTATCGGCAACCATTGCCAACCAGCGGAGAAAGTGTCAACTGGTATAATTTGACAAGCCAGATAAGGAGTTTGCTGATCATGATTTAAAAAGTATAACTCCATGAAGGATTGCCGCTATCCAGGATCGTGTAATCTTTTTGTGTCTTGCTCATTTTGATGTCCATGATATTTTTCTGGTCACTGTACATATCCAGTAAAATCTTGTTGGTGACAGTACATTTCTCTGACCTGGTGACCGGGGCATCATATTCGATGTAACACCAAATGGCCAGGAAGTCATCACTCATTTCTTTGCCAACAAAACGAGGAGTTAGTTTTTGACCGTCCACTTCAATGAAGAAATAATGATCGAGATAGGATGTTAAATGCTCACCGGCTAATGTATCTTCTTTGTTTGAACCTAGATTCAATGGTTGATATCCTCCATTTTTCATAGAGGCATCAAGGTCATCAATAAATATTTTCAATGATACCTGGAAGGATGATGTTTCTTCATTGCAGGTCAATTCGCACATGCTGACATGGATGGGATGGACATCCGTTATCACGAACGTATGAAACGGAATTAATAATTTAAAAAACAGGATACAAATAGAATTCATGCTTCAAAAAGTGTGAACGTGACACTTCGACACGTCCGGATAAATCCGATGACATTGCTCAGTGCAAGGAACGTGAGAGGCGCGAGAAAGTGAGAGAAATCTTCACCAAAACACCTTACCAACAACTTCTAACAACCAACAACCTGTCCACTTTCCAACAACCAACAACCTAATCCTCCTAAAGCCTAAGACCTTAGACCAAACTGGCTACCCGGACCTAACCCCTCAGACCAATTTTAATATCTGTAGTATTCCGGTTTGAACGGTCCATCCGGTGTAACACCAATATACGAGGCCTGATCAGGAGTTAGAACTTCCAGGTCAACACCAAGTTTTTCAAGGTGCAGACGGGCAACAAGTTCATCTAGATGTTTTGGAAGGACATAGACTTTATGATCATATTGATCACCTTTCATCCACAATTCCATTTGAGCCAGTGTCTGATTGGTAAACGAAGTAGACATCACAAACGATGGATGGCCCATCGCGCAACCCAGGTTGACCAAACGGCCTTCTGCGAGCAGAATGAGATCTTTCCCGTTGATTGTGTATTTATCGACCTGTGGTTTGATTTCCACTTTTGTATTTCCTGAATTTGAATTCAACCAGGCTACATCGATTTCGTTGTCGAAGTGTCCGATGTTGCAGACGATTACTTTGTCTTTCATCAACTTGAAATGCTGAGCATTCAAAACATTTTTACAACCTGTAGCTGTAACGATGATGTCTGCTTCAGGAACTGCATCGACCATTTTCTTCACTTCGAAACCTTCCATCGCTGCCTGCAATGCGCAGATAGGATCAATCTCCGTGACAATCACTCTGCAACCTGCAGATCTCAGAGATGCAGATGATCCTTTTCCTACATCTCCGTAACCGGCAACTACTGCAACTTTTCCGGCCATCATCACATCAGTAGCTCTCCTGATCGCATCAACACAACTTTCCCTGCAGCCGTATTTATTATCAAATTTTGATTTGGTCACTGAATCATTGACGTTGATGGCGGGCATCGGAAGTGTTCCCATTTTTTCGCGCTCATACAAGCGGTGCACACCTGTGGTAGTTTCTTCTGTGATGCCTCTGACAGAAGCAACGAGTTCGGGATATTTATCAAGGACGATATTGGTGAGGTCACCGCCATCATCGAGGATCATATTGAGTGGTTGATTATCGCTGAACGCAAAAAGGGTTTGTTCGATACACCAGTCATATTCTTCGAGTGACATTCCTTTCCATGCATAGACAGGAATTCCTGCTGCTGCAATAGCTGCTGCTGCGTGATCCTGTGTGGAAAAAATATTACATGATGACCAGGAGACTTCAGCTCCGAGTTCGAGGAGTGTTTCGATGAGAACAGCTGTCTGGATAGTCATATGAAGACATCCGGCGATCCGGGCGCCTTTTAGTGGTTTGGAATGGCTGTATTCTTTTCGAAGGGCCATTAACCCTGGCATTTCGGCCTCGGCTAATTCTATCTCCATTCGACCCCATTTGGCGAGGTTGATGTCTTTTACCTTGTACTTTAAAGTTTGTGCAACCAATTGATCCTGCATGATTTAGATGTTTCTTTTTAAATATTTTACAATACAGTGCAAAGATAAGGAATACAGATAAGGAATAACGAATAATGAATGATGAAGTTTATAAATGAGGCACCTTGTTTCCACAAACATTCCTGAATTCTTTTGACAAGAATCCGTTATTTTCAAAGTTCTTTTTGAAAAAATGCAATGAAAAAAATCATCACCAACAAAGCCCCTGGCGCAGGCGGCCACTATAGCCAGGCAGTTAGCCATAATGGACTTGTATTTGTTGCCGGACAATTGCCTCTTGATCCGGATACAGGAAAGCTTGTGGAAGGAGGAATTGAAGCACAGGTGAGAAGAACCATTCAAAATGTCGAAGCCATACTTCATGCTTCAAACTCAGGTTTAAGTCATATTCTGAAAGCCACCATTTTTATCACCGATATCAAACACTGGCCCGAAGTCAATCGCGTCTATGCTGAATGTCTCGGTGATCACAAACCTGCACGTGCAGTGATTCCGTGCGGTGAATTGCATGACGGTGCATTATTGGAAATGGAAGTTATCGCAAGAGAAGAAGAGGAAATCCCTAACTGATTATTTGATCTTGAAGATAAAGGTGAGATTACCACATTGCTCAACCGGTGCTAAAGGATCTTCTGCGAATACATAAGTTGCTGCACATGCTTCAGCTTTCCTGATCAGATCGGGTTCCCTGATGTTAGAACTCATCGGGTTATATTTTTGGCGAATCACTTTACCACTGCGGTCCACACAAATGCTCACTGTGATGTGGCCTTCCTTCACAGCTATACTTCCGACGTTTCCTCTTGAAACAAGTTTTCGATCAAAACCTTTTCCTAAACCCACCTGCCAACCAAGGCCATTACCATCATTTCCAACTCCTGTATTCTTTCCGGCACTACCGACCCCGGTACCACCGCCAGGACCCGAGCCCGCTCCGGTTGTATTTCCAGTTCCTGTCCCTGTACCGCCTGTTCCTCCGGGTTTAGTACCAAAACCTTCACTTGTCACACCGGAATCATCATCACCGGGCTCTGAACCGCCTACATTTTTTGTGCCTGATCCGTCAGACCAATCGACGATATTCAATTCGGGCACGGCATCAGGTTCGAAAGAGCTGCTTTCATTGACTGACTGCCAGGCCTGGTGTGTTTCAATTTTAGGAGTAGGTAAAGGAATATCTGAAGCCTTGGAAGACAATAATGGACTGCTGGTTCTGTTGACT
>JAAEAZ010163811.1_pt1 | contig 13600 bp, 11 predicted proteins | sample 7277811 | NCBI WGS metagenome assembly JAAEAZ01 (sample SAMN13876997, study PRJNA601929) | soil metagenome | isolation source: soil | host: Panicum virgatum | place: USA: Fermi National Accelerator Laboratory | collected 2010-11-19 | reverse complement strand
TTGCCGCTAATCCGGATTTAGCTCCGACCGCCATTCCATTAGGATATCCGGTAAATATTCCGATTTATCCCAATTCAATATCTTTTACAACTCCGGAATCTGCCGAACCAGGGATGGGGTTGTATTATCATGTACAGCCAAAGGAAACGCTTTACCACATCTCTAAGGTGGTACTTGGGGTTCAACCGGAAACAATATCAAATCTGAATCCGTCGGTTCAACAGGGTTTATCCATTGGGCAGACCCTATATATCGGATGGTATATTCCTTCATCCATCAAACCTCCTTTTTCATCGTCTCCCTCCAGTATTGGCAGGGACACTACTCTATTCAAGCCAAAAGATTATATGCTTGAAGCGCACATGGAGGGGAATAAAATTCATGAACAGAAAGGCCTCGCCGTCTGGAAACCAGGGAATGTGAATGCTCATTTTTATGTTCTACATCCCTCTGCAAGAGTCGGATCATACATGGAGATCACGAATCCCATGCTGAACAGAACGATTACGGCTAAGGTAGCAGGTCATTTCCCTCCCGGACTCTATCAATCGAATGTCGGGATAGTCGTTTCACCCTCAACTGCGAGGGCACTAGGTGTGCTTGATCAGCAGTTCTACGCTCACTGGCGTTACGTCGAGTAAGGCCTAATTTTCGCATCTTTGCCCGTCATGAAAATTGCCGACAATGTCCTCCAGACGATAGGAAATACTCCCCTGATCAAGCTCAATAAGGTCGTCCATGGTGTAAAAGCTCTCGTCCTGGCTAAAGTTGAGACTTTCAATCCGGGTCATTCGATCAAGGACAGGATGGCTGTTCAGATGATCGACGATGCCGAGGCAGCAGGCAGACTTTCACCCGGAGGAACTATCATTGAATGCACATCCGGAAATACCGGAATGGGAATAGCTTTGGTGGCTGCTGTGAGAGGATATAAATGCATTTTCACCACAAGTGATAAACAGAGCAAGGAGAAGATCGACATGCTGAAAGCTCTTGGCGCCGAAGTGATCGTGTGCCCGACAAATGTGGAACCTACAGATCCGCGTTCCTATTATTCAGTAGCTGAAAGATTGAGCAAACAAATCCCGAATTCATATTGGTGTAATCAATACGACAATCTCTCCAACACCAAAGCTCATTACATGACAACTGGTCCTGAGATTTGGGATCAAACAGATGGAAAAATCACGCACCTGGTGGTTGGTGTTGGTACAGGAGGCACAGTGTCCGGAGTGGCAAAATATCTCAAAGAAAGAAACCCTGATATCAAAGTGTGGGGCATTGATACCTATGGAAGTGTTTTCAAAAAATACAAGGAGACAGGAATATTTGATGAAAAAGAAATCTATCCGTACATCACAGAAGGCATTGGTGAAGATATCCTGCCAAAGAATGTTGATTTCTCATTGATTGATCATTTTGAAAAAGTAACTGATGCAGATGGAGCACTCGCCGCACGTCGCCTGGCTCGTGAAGAAGGATTATTAATGGGTTATTCTGCAGGCAGTGCACTTGCCGGTTTACTTCAGATGAAGGATCAACTGACTTCAAAAGATGTAGTGGTGATTATTTTCCATGATCACGGAAGCAGGTATGTAGGGAAAATCTATAATGATGATTGGATGAGAGAAAGAGGATTTCTCGATAAAGAGCTAATGGTGAGAGATTTAATAAAAGCTAACACAAACAGGGTTCTCATCACTGTCAATTCGGATGACAAAGTGCGCCATGCATTAGGGCTCATGAAAGAATACGATATTTCTCAAATACCCGTTATGAAAGGAGATGAAATCGTAGGCTCAGTGTCTGAAAATACAATCCTGACTTTTATTCTTGAAAATCCCATGAAACACGCTGAAAAGCCTGTCTCTGATATCATGGATGATCCGTTTCCATTGGTCAGTGAAGATCTTCCGATCAGCAAGCTCAATAAATACATCACAAAAAAGATTCCCGCCGTCATGGCAAAAGACCAGGCAGGAAATATTCACATACTGACAAAGTATGATATTCTGCAAATGATTTGATATGAAGCATTGGTTGATCCTTTTATGGTTAGGCATTTCTTTTTGTTCTCCGCTGATATCGACAGCGCAGGATAAATTGTTGACGCAGGCCTTTGCACATCCAACTGATTTGAATCCCGCATTCTCCGGTGACCTGGATGGCAGATACAGGATATCACTTGCATACAGGGATCAATGGCAAAGTATCATTGACAGTCCATTCAAGACCATGTCCATCTATGGTGATTTCAAAATACCGAAGGGAAAAGGAAAGGATGATTATTTCGGTGCAGGATTTACATTCATGACCGACCGGACAAATATTTATAATGTCAATCAGAACATGTTATCGCTCACCGGAAGTTTTCATAAGGCACTTAATGCAGACAAGGGCCAGTATTTGTCGGCCGGAATGAACATGGGTGTGACACAGCGAAGCATTAACTATGAATATATTTATTTCAATGATCAATTCAATGGCTTGGATCAATACTCATTGCCAACGGCAGAAAATCTTCCCTCCAACAATTTTGGATTTATGGAACTTGGACTTGGTGTTAGTTACAAGACAAGTTTAAATCGGTATTCCGGTTTTTCAGGTGGATTTTCAGTGGATCATATCCTTGGTAATTCCATTTCGTTTTACAACCATTCGCTCGATCCTGATCCTTTAATTCCGGATTTGAGTATTGACAGAAAATATACCGGGTATATTTCAATGGAACTTGCATCAAATGAAACAGTATCTTTTTTACCCAGGTTATTATGGCAAAAACAAGGACCACATCAGATGATTGCTGCGACAGCTCTCGTCAAATTTGGTCTCACCAACTATGATAACCAGGCATTTCATTTTGGAGGCGGTATACGCTTAAATCAAACCGCAACTTCCAGCTTGAACCCATCTGCATTGTATCTACTCACAGCTTACGAAGTCAAAGGATTATTGATCGGGCTGAGTCATGACATCATGCTCAACGGATTAAATGCTGATAGTCCGGGTAGAGGTGCTTTTGAACTCTCTATAAGTTTTACAGGGTTCTATGAAAATTCGGAAACGATGTGCCCGACTTTTTAAGACATAAATTCTTTCGTAAAGAATTAAATTTTCACATTCTCTACAATCTCCAATCCAAATCCTATCAGTCCGATACGCGGGATAGGATGATTTGTCATCAATCTCATCCTGGTAATCCCAAGATCTCTCAATATCTGGGCTCCTACTCCAATATCTCTCTGTTGCTGCGCTGAAACAGGATCTGCATCTTGAGAATATGCTTTTAATACTTCAAGAACATTGTCAAGATTTTCGTGATGACGCATTAATAAAAATACACCAGTGCCATCTTTGGATATCGAAGACAACGCATGATCTATTTCTTTAGCAGTTTCGCCAAATATCAGTCCCAGTAAATCACCTGTTCTCGACATGCTGTGGACTCTGACTAAAACCGGATCTTCAGTTTCCAAATGGCCCTTCACTATAGCGAGATGTATATCATCATTGGTCAGTTGCCTGTAAGGAATAACTTCCCATTTGCCATGTTTGGAAGTTAATTCATAAGAGGGCAATCGTTCCACAATTCGTTCCTTCTCCATCCTGTATGCAATCAGGTCCTGGATAGAGATGAGTTTCAGATCATGTTTTTTTGCAATTTCCATTAATTGCGGAAGCCTCGCCATGGTACCGTCCTGATTTAGAATTTCCACAAGGACGCCGGCGGGATAATAACCTGCCAAACGTGCAAGATCGATGGCAGCTTCAGTGTGACCGCTCCTTCGAAGTACACCTCCTGTCTTAGCTCTTAATGGAAAAATATGTCCGGGACGTGCAAAATCTTCCGCTTTAATTTTTGGATCCACTAAAGCTCTGATTCCTGTTGCACGATCGTGTGCTGAAATTCCGGTGGTACATCCTCTTCCGATTAAATCAATCGAAACAGTAAAAGCGGTTTCATGCAAAGCTGTATTGTCTCTCACCATCATCTGCAACTTCAATTCATCTACTCTGGCTTCATCAAGAGGTGCACAAATTAAACCACGTCCATGGGTGGCCATGAAATTGATGATCTCCGGTGTCACACATTCAGCGGCGCAGATAAAATCACCTTCGTTTTCGCGGTCTTCGTCATCCACGACAATGACAATTTTCCCTAAGCGGATATCTTCGATTGCAGAAGCAATTGAATCCAGCTGTGAGGTTGCATTTATCACTTCCATTTCAGGATTTATCATTTAATCTGATATACATTTTTTGAATTAATATAATTCTCCAGTTTACCTGCCTGGTCATCCCAGTTAAAATGCGAAACAACAAAATCACGTCCTGCATTTGCGATTTGTTCATACCGGTCAGGGTGATCCAATAAAAATTCAATATGGTCAGCGATGCCTTCAACCGAATCAGCCACCAGGATATGTATACCCGGAGTCGCTCCGATAGCATTGTTGACCATCGATGTCGTCACGCATGGCAACCGCATGGACATTGCTTCAAGTATTTTATTTTGCAAGCCAAGACCTGAAAACATCGGTGCTACAAAGATACGACCATCCTGATAAGCCTCGCGTATGTCTTCTACCCAGCCTCTCACCGTAACTTCTTCATGATTATTCAATTCCCTGATCTGATTTCCGGGACGGGCTCCGGCAATGAGGACTTTTACCTTCCTGTTCCTTTTTCTCAATTCAGGAAGAACTTTGCTCACGATATACAAAGCAGTTGATTTATTCGGACCATAACCAAGATTGCCTACAAAGACAAGATCATGATGAGCCACAACAGGTTCCTGCTTATTCCAGTAATCGCTATCAACGCCGTTGGGAATAACAGCAATGTGTTGTTTTGAAGGTAACTTTAAACGATCCCTGTCTTGTGCAGAAATGATGATATGGTGATCAAAATCTTTATAGATCGTCCGTTCATAAGCAGCCAGTCTTTTAGCTTCTATGTTGAAGAATGATTTGAAAAATTTATGCTGCCCTGCAAGTTGATTCATGCCTACAGAAAACACGTCCATATAATCCAGTGTCTTATGAAAAGGCAGCGCTCTCACATAACCTGCCGCACGGATCAACTGACATATGACATGATCCGGTTCAAGGTGAATGATGTGATATTGAACTTGTCGTTTAATCGTTCTGTCCAGGAAATAACTTACCTGTAAAGGCAGACCTTCTAACCATCCGCCAAGAATCTGAATGGGAAGCAGCCATTCCCTTATTCTGTAAACTTTAATTGTTTTGCAATACGGAGACATAGCATCAAGTGCTTCCTGGTTCACTTCATTATGGGAAATGGCAACGAGATGAATTTCGTGGCGTTGGCTCAGTATCCTGATCTGGTGGAAGGCACGAAGTTTATCGCCTTTCTCGACCGGATAAGGGAACCGCGATGTAACGTATACTATTCGCACGCCTGTGTCAGGTAATTATGTCAATACTCTTCAATGAAGGGACTTCAGTTTGTTTTTTTTCGTAGACCAACAATGATTGATAGATATCCATGATCTGCTGTGCCGCTTCTTTCTTTTCAAATTGTGCTGAAGCTTTTTCCATAGCCTTTTGACCGATCAATACTGCCTCATCAGTATGATCCACACAATATTGAATCGCATCGATAAATTGGTCTGCAGTATTTGATACAAGAAGGTGTTGTCTGTCAACGGCATCAATACCTTCTTTTCCCAGTGAAGTTGTAATGATTACTTTTCCCATCACCATACCCTCGACAATTTTCACACGCATACCACTACCTGAAAAAAGTGGAACAATCATCACTGAATTCCTGCTGATAAATTCTGCAGCATCGGTGACTTCACCATGGATGACAACATTTGGAAAACGTCTTTCCAAAAGAGACATAGGTGTATTTCGTCCTGCTATGTGAAAACTGATTTTAGGCCATTTCTTGTGGATCTTTGGCCAGCAATTCGTAAGAAACCATTCCAGTCCTTCCATATTTGGCCTCCAGTCCAGTGAACCGATAAAACACAATGACATCTCCTTTCCAAATTTTGGAGTAGAATATGGATACAGATTTGGATCAAAACCAATAGGCGCTGCAGAAGCACCATTTTTGTAACCTTTCTCTCTGAATTGTTGGAGGTCCCTCTCAGTCAAAGTGACCAGGTAATCATATACTGGAAATTGATCAATCTCGTATTGACGGAGTTTGCGGGTCAGGTAAGCGAGGTACCACTTCTTCAGGTTCGAACCGGTGTTTTCTGTGATGCGCTCCCATATTTCGTGCTCAATGTTGTGAGCTCTCATGACAATTCTTGCATCAGAGTGTCTTCTTATCGTGTCTACGTAAGGTGCGAGATAAAGTGTTTCTAACTGGACGATATCAAACTTTTCTTCACTCAGAATTTGTATCAATTTTGTGCGAAACAAGCTTGATTTGAATCTCCTGATATGATATGATTCACCTGAAACAAAGCTGGCAATTGCTTTCCAGGGCTTTAGTGAATTGTCAAGATCTACAGAATGGATTTTAGTGAAGTAATTGTATTCTGGTGGAAGAGCGCCCGGATCCATGTAATGCTTGCTGGTGTTCATGCAAAGCAATGTGATATCACAACCCATCGCTTTTAATTCCTTGCACAAGTAGCTTACCGCGATGGATTCACCATCTTTTAAAGGGTAAGGAAACTTTTTGCAGAGGAATAAGACCTTCATACGATCATTCTAGATTGGCGGACCACAAAAGTAGTCTTTTTAACAGTGTCTTCCTAGGTTTCAGGGCTTCAAATCAGGTCTTTAGGCAGGCGATTGACACATATTTTGCAATTTTGAGCCCGGATGAAGGAAAATGACAATTATCAATGGGCTATATCTGCTAATAATGTCCATCGGCGATATGGTTCACTTGAAGTGCTGAAAGGAGTAAGTCTTACAGTGGCTAAAGGCAAAATGGTAGCTATAGTTGGAAAATCAGGATCAGGTAAAAGCACTCTTCTCCACATTCTCGGCACCCTCGATAGTCCGGATACAGGGAATGTCATGATTTGTGATATTCCGGTTACGGGCCTCAATCCAAAAAAACTCGCCAGTCTTCGCAGCAAATACCTTGGATTCGTATTTCAGTTTCATCATCTTTTACCTGAGTTTACGGCACTTGAAAACATAGCCATGCCGGCTTTAATAACAGGCATGGGAAAGAAAGATGCTTTTAAAAGAGCCAATGAACTACTTGGATATCTTCAATTGAGTGAACGCTCCACTCATAAGCCTAATCAACTGTCAGGTGGGGAACAACAACGTGTGGCCATCGGAAGAGCTCTCATGAATGAACCTGATATCATTCTTGCTGACGAACCATCCGGTAACCTGGACACAGAAACATCTTTACAAGTGCATAATCTTTTGAGGAGGATCACCACTGACATGGGCAAAAGCCTTGTCATTGTGACTCATAATACAGAACTGGCTGCTTTAAGCGATACTATTTATGAGATGAAAGATGGAATACTGACCAGTGAAAAATAGATCATCAAAACTCAATGCTGATCTACAGGTGGTATGATATTCCGGAAATGCCCTTAACATATCTTTCAATTCTCCGGGGCCGGGATTCCGATTTAACAGGGTTCTGCGGCTTATCTTTGTGCACACATTTTCAATATATTAAACCATGAAATTTTTTATAATCATATTCTTTTCCGGCATGTTGATGATTTCCTGCAAACCGAAATCAGGAACAGAAGAACCAATCACCTCACTCCCGGCCAACGCCGATACGACTGCGTACGAAGCTGAGATCATGAAAATTCATGATTCGATCATGCCCAAAATGACAGATCTAAATCACCTGGAATCACAATTGAGAGAGATCCGCAAAGCCGCCAGTCAATCAGACATAGGAAGTGCCGCTATTCCTGAAGGCATAGATGATACGATTGCTGCATTAAAAGCTTCACAAGCCGGTATGCTCGATTGGATGGAATATTACAGCGCTATGAGATCTAAACTTCAGAAGGATGTCATGCTGGAATTTATGAAACAGGAACTTGTCAAGATCAATGAAGTCAAAGACAACGTAAACGGTACAATTGAGAAAGCTACGACCTGGTTAGCTGCACATCCCAGTAAATAAAGATGAATAAAACAATTTTCAATTTTTCCTTCATTGTCACCATACTGTTCATTTTAAGTACCGGTTGCGAGAAAGACAAAAAGACTCTTCCTTACCTGGGCAATAAAGATGTAGTCAATGGAGACACAGTCGTGCATATTGTTCCTGATTATTTATTGACAGATCAGGATAGCCAGCAAATACGCCTGTCATCACAGGGCAATAAAATTTTTATCGCTGATTTTTTCTTTGTATCCTGTCCCAGCATTTGTCCCAGAGTTCAGAAACAGATGCTTCGCCTGTATGAAAAATATAAAGATGATGACCGTGTCATGCTCTTGTCTCATACGATAGATCAAAGGAATGATTCTGTAGCTGTGTTGAACCGCTATGCAAAGAATCTCGGAGTCGATGCTAAAAAATGGAAATTCCTCACAGCGGAAAAAGATTCAATATTCTACCTGGCTGATCAGTATTTTGTGAGTGTTGTGGATGATCCATCAGCTCCAAAGGGCTTTGATCATAGCGGAAGAATAATTCTCCTGGACAATAGCCGGCATGTGCGGGGATTTTGCGAAGGGACTGATCCGGAATCTGTCACTGCTTTCTTCGCCACTGTAGATGAGTTACTAAAAGAACAATTCCAAAAGTCGAATTAGCGACTAATTAAAATGTTGACAGCCGTTGTTGGAGTTTGCTCCAACAACTTACTGAGATCATACCAACTGCAGGAGCAAACTCCATGCAGCGGCTATTTTTCCAAAGTTTAATTTTGCATTCTAAATTTTTATCCATTGACCTTCTTCCTAAGCTTTCGTTTTAAATTTCATTTCTTTTTGATTTCCACTGTATTTGTTTTTCTTAATTCCTGCCAATCAAACCCCTACCGTCAGGGTCATGAATTATACAGGATCCACTGTGAAGGGTGCCATATGGAAGATGGAAGCGGTCTTGTCAAACTAATCCCGTCACTTGCAAAATCGGAGTTGTTAAGATCCACCCCTGACTGCCTGATTTGCCTGATCAGGCATGGTTTGGATAAAAATGAGCTTACCGGGCAGCAGATGCCTGCCAATACCAAGCTTAATGAGGTCGAGATTGCTAACCTGGTGAATTATTTAAGGCAGGAGTATGCTCCTGGTTCTGAAGCTGTAAAGACCTCGGAGGTCAAAAACTATCTGACTAATTGCAATCCGGCTGATTAGGAAAAGGGACCTATCTAAAAAAGATTATTTTTACCGTTCTTAGAAATGGGTTCATACTATGTCAATAAAAATGGCCAAAAACTCCTTTATCAAAATATTCCTTTCAATGGTACTGATCAGTACCTTGACAATACTTCAGGGACAAACCTTACTAACTGCTACGCTGAATACCCCTGGTGGAGCAGGCATTCTTTCCGAATCTTGCGGCGGACCGTATGAACTGGTCATTCATCGTGGAAGCGACAACAAGGATACTACCTATGTTTTTATAAGCGATTTTGGAAATGCTCATATCGTAGCAGATTACAACTTTCCGGTCGGTTCATTCCCGATTACAATGCTTCCCGGTGACTCTGTAGTAGTGATCCCAATCACTGTAGTCAACGATGGCCTTCCTGAAGGATTTGAAACTTTATTCTGGGAAATAGCTTTCCTGGCAGGCACTGAATCAGGAACCATCACCCTGGAGACTGGCATAATAGATCAATATAATGTTGAAATCCAATCTGCGACAGATACAATAGTTTGGTGCAGTGACATTCCTCATATTCTTCTTGCAAATTCTGACGCTGAGATTCACTGGTCACCCTCTTCTGAGTTTGATGATTCTACAGGTACTGCAGCAACAGTAAGGCCTCATCATTCAGGTTGGTATTACGCTACTGTCGGAGATGAAGATTGTGGTGCTAAAGACAGTATTTATTTTAACCTGGCTGTTGTGGACATCATGGATCCTGATACCCTTTATATCTGCCTCGATGGACCGGGCGCAGTGTTACATGGAACTATCAGTGGGCTTGCAACAGATTTTACCTGGATTCCTGCTGACGGCACACTCAACAATCCGAATATTCTTACACCGACAGCAACACCAAAAATCACCACAACATATATACTCCAATCAAAAATTGGGGTTTGCACTGCATCTGACAGAGTCGTCGTAAGAGTTGATTCTATTCCTGATGATTTACATATTGATATAGCTCCCTTTAAGCCTTATTACTGTGCGGGTGAAATCGTAGCTCTTTTTTCTCCATCATATGATACACTTGATTTTCCGGATCTGACATATAACTGGACTCCATACAATTCGACATTCACTTCTGATCAGCATCTGTTAAATGCAGCATTGATTCTCCAGGATACCACTTTATATATCAGAGAAAATATAAATCATGCCTGCAGAAGTTCTGACTCTATCCATATCGATGTCGTGCCATCACAAGTGCCACTTTCGGTAAATGATACCACTCTTTGCCCTGGTGAAAGCTTTACAGTCAGAATATTGTGGAATAATGTAACTGATCCTGAATGGACACCCAAAGAGGGATTAAGTTGTGATAAATGTTTTAATCCAACAGTAACAGTAGCAGGAATGCCAGGCTCAACTTTATCTTACCAGTTTGCCGGAAAGGTTGGTAATTGTCCTGTAAGCGCTCACTTATTTATTCAAATTCCACCTCTTGAAATTATTAATTTACAAGGTGATCAGATAGTTTGTGGTGGAGATACTACAACTGTTACTGTCCTCAATCCGGATGGATTAACTAATTTCCATTGGATAGTTGATGCCGGAGATGCTTCCTTAAGCTGTGATAATTGTACAAGCCCACTGGTTACTGTACATTCAGATGGAGTCGTCAACCTGATCGTTACCGCTAATAATACTGATCATACCCAGTTTTGCGGTGCACAAGGTTTCATTCAGTTGGCTGCCGGCGTAGTTAAACAAGATAATTCATTTGATTTTCAGGCTTGCCTTGGTGGATCAGTAGTCGTCACCACCAATCCGGATTATTCAGACTTTCACTGGGATGTAAATAATGGACAATTAACCCTAAGTTGCAATACTTGTCCAAATCCAACCGTGACCGTCAATTCTGCCGGTCAGCTTCAATTTACAGCTGAGACGAGTCATGCTGATACCTGCCAGGTAAAAGGACTTGTGCCCATCAATTTTTTTCAAAGAGATAATTCAAGTATAGTGTTGACGCCTGATCCATTTCAGATGGATATTGGCCAGGGTGCCAATGTAACTGCATTGCTCAGTTTCACACCTCAACCTGCCACAGTCCATTGGACGGTAAATGGAGTTGCCATTTCTTCAACCTTACCCACCATCACTTTCAATGCAAGTGATAAAATGAATTTTGTAATAGCTGAGTTTATCAATACGAAAGGGTGTGATCAAATTGATACCATTTCCTTCAAGACGGTTCCCCCGGATTATAAAATACCAAATGCATTCACTCCCGATAATGGTGATGACGTCAATGATAATTTTAAAATCATCATTAATGGAAATATCAGTATTGCAGAGTTCTTAATTTTTAACCGGTGGGGTCAGCTGGTGTATCAAGCTCCGAGTGGCGATGAGACAGGATGGGATGGAAGATTCAAAGGTGAACCTGCGACTTCAGATACCTATGTGTATTCAGCAAAATTAAGATTCCCGGATGGCACGGTTCAACTCGTGAAAGGCGATCTCATTCTGCTGAGATAGATCAGATGATAACATAGATCATTGTCTTCCCTGGTGGATTCCTTTCTGTGAATCTCTTTGGACAAACTTAATTGTGACATCACATGTGCTCCATAGTAGGAATACTCAATATTAAATCAGGTCACCAGGAACTGCGGGCCCGGGCACTGCTCATGAGTAAACTTCAACGTCACCGTGGACCTGACTGGAGTGGAATCTATGATCACGACCAGGCTATCCTCGCACATGAGCGATTGTCAATCGTTGACATCAATACCGGTGCGCAGCCATTACTCAATTCGGATCAGACACATATACTGGCTGTCAACGGAGAGATCTATAATCATAAAGAACTTGAACAAGGATTGAAGGTTCCTTTTGAATTCCAGACGAAATCTGATTGTGAAATAATTCTGGCCAAGTACCAGGAAAAGGGAGTTGATTTTCTTGATGAACTTCTGGGGATGTTTGCTTTTGTGCTTTATGATAAGGTTAAAAATGAATGGTTAATTGGCAGGGACCATATCGGCATCATTCCATTGTACACCGGGTATGATGAGGCTGGAAATCTCTATGTAGCTTCAGAATTAAAGGCCCTTGTTCAATATTGTAAAACCTTTAAAGAATTTCCGCCAGGACATTATTGGTCTAGCCGGGACGAAGCTCCTGTAAAATATTATGAGCGGGACTGGATGTCTTATGATGCTGTAAAAGATAATGTGAGTGGTACTGACTTACTTCGCCATTCACTCGAGCATAGTGTCAGGAGTCACCTGATGACAGACGTGCCTTATGGAGTTTTACTATCGGGTGGACTTGATTCCTCGATCATTGCTGCAGTGGCTAAACATTTTGTAAAGAAGAGAATTGAAGATGATGATCTGACGGAAGCGTGGTGGCCGCAGCTACATTCCTTTGCCATTGGATTAAAAGATTCTACTGATCTCGTTGCGGCAAAAAAAGTTGCAGAATATATTGGGACGATCCATCATGAAATGAATTTCACTGTTCAGGAAGGCATTGATGCTTTGTCCGATGTCATTTATCATTTGGAAACATTTGATGTGACAACTGTCAGAGCTTCCACTCCGATGTATCTCATGGCCAGGAGAATAAAAGCGATGGGAATCAAAATGGTGTTATCGGGAGAAGGTTCAGATGAAATTTTTGGTGGTTATTTATATTTTCACAAAGCACCCAATCCACAGGAATTCCATGAAGAGACTGTGCGCAAATTGAATAGCCTTCATCTTTATGATTGTCTCCGTGCAAACAAGTCAATGGCTGCATGGGGTGTAGAAGCCAGGGTGCCATTCCTCGACAAAGCATTTATGGATGTGGCGATGCGTCTCAATCCGTCAGATAAAATGGCCGGCAATGGTAAGATGGAAAAATTTATTCTTCGCAAAACATTTGAGCATTATCTGCCTGCAGAGATTGCGTGGAGACAGAAAGAACAATTTTCAGACGGAGTAGGATATACATGGATTGATAGTCTGAAAGCACTGGCCAATGAAAAAATCAGTGACCAGCAAATGGCGAATGCTAAATTCCGGTTTCCCGTAAATACACCGATGACTAAAGAAGCCTATAACTATCGTGAAATTTTCGAATCCCATTTTCCTCATCCTTCTGCTATTGATTGTATTCCTGGCGGACCTTCAGTGGCATGCAGTACACCGCAGGCTATACTGTGGGATAAATCGTTGAGTGAGATTACTGATCCTTCTGGAAGAGCTGTGAGGTCAGTGCATAATAAAGCATATTGACAACTGTCTTAATCTATGATATAGAATTCAAGAACAGTTTTTTTATTTTTCTTCAGGATTTT
>JAAEAZ010072924.1_pt1 | contig 13720 bp, 7 predicted proteins | sample 7277811 | NCBI WGS metagenome assembly JAAEAZ01 (sample SAMN13876997, study PRJNA601929) | soil metagenome | isolation source: soil | host: Panicum virgatum | place: USA: Fermi National Accelerator Laboratory | collected 2010-11-19 | reverse complement strand
GGAACTCCGGCTCTCGACGGTGACTATACCGTATTTGGCCGTGTGATTTCAGGATTAGATGTGATTGATAAGATTGCCGCAGTACAAAAAGATGCGCGTGACAGACCGCTGAAGGATGTCAAAATGAATATTACAGCAATTAAATAAACGAATAAACCAACATTGAATTCACCCGCTCTAGGAATCGATATCGGTGGATCTGGAATTAAAGCCGGACTTATTGATCTTGATGCAGGTGAGATGATAGGAGAGAGAATCAAAATTGATACGCCTCAACCTTCTACTCCTGATGCAGTAGCTGCAGCGATAAAAGAAATGCTTTCCGGAATTGACTGGCATGGTGATAAAATCGGAGTTGGATTCCCGGCCATTATCCAGGATGGAGTTGCTTTTTCGGCAGCCAATATCGATAAATCATGGATGGGAGTTAATGTCGAAGAATTGCTGCATCGATATACAGGCCATCAATATTCTGTCATCAATGATGCTGATGCAGCAGGGATGGCAGAGCGAATGTTTGGCAGGATTAAGAATGTCAAAGGCACTGTTCTTCTGTTGACACTTGGAACAGGCATCGGGTCCGCACTTTTTTATGATGGTATCCTTATTCCGAATACCGAATTCGGTCACATTGAATACAAAGGAAAAATATCAGAAGATTGGGTCAGTAACAGGGCCAGGAAAGATCGTCAGCTTGAGTATGATGCATGGGCTATTGAGTTGGCTGATTTCCTTAATTATTTGATTCTTCTTTTTTCTCCACGCCTCTTTGTCCTCGGTGGTGGAATCAGTTTCAGGTTCGATGAATTTTCACATCACTTTGATCATCTTCGAACTCCTGTCGTCAGCGCATCAGCATTTAATGATGCAGGAATTATCGGTGCAGCCGTTGCGGCGTATCCGGAGTTGATGGCACCGTTCACGTAAAAAAAAATACGATTTACGATTTACGAATTACGATTTACTTTATTATTAAATCCAAAATCGTTATTCGTTATTCGTAATTCGTAAATCATTTGATCGGTATTCTGATTTCGTATTTCTTACCACTCGAGTTATTTAGTGAAGAACCTACCAGCCATGGATTAAAAACTTTCAGCATCCTGTAGCTGGTGCCATACTGTTGTGCAAGGCTGGCAAGATCAGGAATGGATTCAGTGACGATGAGTGTGCTATATTTTTGAAAAGGGGGATAAAGCTCATTACTGTCGACATAAAATCCATACTTCTCCGGGTTCTGCATGATCTCTTTGATCGCGATGATGCGGAACACATAGCGGGATGTTTCTTCATTGAGATTGAGGTCATAATAATTTCCTGCTTTTTGTTCTTCTATGCGTTTGGCAATAGCAGCGTCACCCATGTTGTATGCAGCAGCAGCCATGGTCCAGGTACCGAATCTTTTTTTGAGATAAAGAAAAAATTTGCATGCGGCTTCGGTTGATTTTTCCACATCATATCGTTCATCTACATCAGCATTCACTTCAAGTCCATACGCAGTAGCAGTCCCTTCAAGAAATTGCCAAAGGCCTTTTGCGCCGGCAGAAGAAGTAGCCATTCGGAGATTACTCTCAGCGACAGATAAATATTTAAAATCTTCCGGAATACCATTTTTCTTCAGTATCGGCTCTATCACCGGAAAATACCTGTTGGCAGTTTTGATATTGAGCAGCGTGATAGCATGCAGATAAGTATTGACGGTCAGCTCACGATCGAGACGTTCCCTGGCATCAAAATTATCCCCGGGCATGGCTTCATCCGCGAAAGTATATCGTGCATCCAGGTTAAATTCAATGGTTCGCGGCGTGATACCGGTTGAATCCGGATGCATGCCGGTGTCTTTCGTTGACGCTCTTTCATTGAAAGAACTAAAGATGATGAGGCAAAAAAAGCCTGCCATCAATGAGGTAAATGCGTACATTTTCTTTTCCATAAGAGGACATTTAGACTAACTATCAATATAGCTCAAAATTCAGGCCATTTAAGATATTGAGGAATAACGGATTGGCTTTGTTAACCAATATACGTCGAAACGGAAAGAAATATTTTTTAATGCTGGTAATGCTTTATTGCCATATTGCCATATTGCCACATTCTCACATTATCAATTCTCACAAGTCAAAGCCTATATCCCTTCTGAAATACTTTCCTTCAAAATGGATCGTCTTTGCATTGACCAGGGATTTATCGATGGCTCTTCGCATATTGCCGGCCAAACTGGTGACTGCCATGACACGTCCTCCCGAAGTAATGACTGAACCATTATAAATGCTCGTACCGGCATGGTAGATCCTACTGCCATCTACTTTGTCCAGGCCGTTTACGATTTTTCCCTTCTCGAATGGTCCGGGGTAGCCGCCGGAGACAAGCATGATCGTAGCAGCAGTCCTTGAGTCAATGTCCAGTTGAATTCCTTCCAGGTTTTTAACCCAGGCTTTCCTTAGGATTTCGACGAAATCTGATTGGATACGGGGAAGGATCACTTCCGTCTCCGGATCACCAAGCCGGCAATTGTATTCAATCACATAAGGATCACCCTTGACGTTGATCAATCCAAAGAAAATAAAACCTGTATACTTTATTTTTTCATCATCGATTCCTTTGACTGTTGGATCGATTATCCGGGTCTTCACTTTTTTCCATAATGCATCATCCACAAATGGTACAGGTGAAACGGCTCCCATTCCGCCGGTATTCAGACCTGTATCACCAATCCCGATCCGCTTATAATCTTTCGCCTCAGGAAGAAGGATATAATCTTTTCCATCCGTCAGTACAAAGACTGAAAATTCAATACCTGAAAGAAATTGTTCGATGACAACAGTTGCACTTGCAACTCCGAATTTACCGGAGAGCATTTCTTTGATTTCATTTTTTGCTTCATCAATCGTTTCACAGATCACCACTCCTTTTCCTGCAGCGAGACCGTCAGCCTTAAGAACAATAGGTATGCTATGTGAGTCAAGATATTGCAGGGCACTATTCAACTCATTTTTTTGAAAAGATTTATAAGTTGCAGTCGGAATATTGTGCCTCTGCATAAATTCTTTTGCAAATGCTTTGCTTCCCTCAAGATTGGCTCCTTGTTTGGATGGCCCGATGATTGGAATGTTTTTTAATGATTCATCTTCTGAAAAAAAATCTACGATCCCTGCGACAAGTGGTATTTCCGGTCCTACCATCACCAACTGAATATTCTCAGTCAAAACAAGTGACTTGATTGCTTCGAAATCATTTGTATCAAGTGGTACATTTTTTCCGAGCATGGCAGTACCAGCATTTCCCGGACAAATAAAAAGTTGATCGCATTGTGGACTGGAAGCTATTTTATCTGCAAGAGCATGCTCCCTTCCTCCACTGCCGATGATGAGAATATTCATAGATTTTTATTAAAAATAAAGCTTGAGCATAAAGGTAGACTATTGAATCACCTTCTATAAAGACTGGTTATCAAGTTTGAGGAATGCAATTTGAAAATATCCTTCCTTCGCCTTCGCCTCGGCCTTCGCCTCCTTTTTTAACATACTTTATATATATTTGCTTTTTTTATAATATGTACGAATACATCCGGGGCAAAGTCGTCACCAGGCATCCAACTCATATCGTCATCGAGACAGGAGGCATAGGCTATTTCCTCCACATCACCCTCCAAAGCTATGACCAGGTCAAAGAAGGATCGGAGCAAATGGTCTATACATGGCTCCAGGTCCGTGAGGATATCCAGCAATTGTGGGGATTTATTGACCCGGCAGAAAGGGAAATTTTTCTCCACCTGGTCAGTATTTCCGGCATAGGACCCAATACTGCCAGGCTTATCCTTTCCGGTATGACACCGGATGAATGCAGGCAAGCCATTTTGACAGACAATGAAGTAGCCTTTAAGCAAGTTAAAGGGGTCGGGCCTAAAACAGCCAAGAGGGTAATCATAGAATTGAAAGATAAAATGCTTAAAACCGCTGGAGATCAGCTCATCATCAAATCAGGAGGGTCAAAAAACCAAGCTGTGGCTGAAGCATTATCTGCCCTGATCACTTTAGGTTTTATCAAAAGCCATGCTGAAAAGGCTCTCCAGCAAATCATAAAAGACGAAGGCAGAGAACTTCCCACAGAAACCCTTGTAAGGCTCGCATTACGTCATTTATCAGCCTGATTTTGCATAATTCAAAACTGATTGTATCGTTATACAACCTGATTGTTCAAATGAGTGCCCCTCTTAGGGGTTTTAAGAGGGACCAAACCAACCCTCGATTGCGTATAGAAGGCATAATAGTACATGAATAGAAGTGTGTCGTATTTTTTGGGTGTACCCCTTGTTTTGGTCTCTTTCCTCTTCATTGCAGTAAAGGCTAATGCCTCGTACAATCTACCGGACCCTTACCAATTTATTTCTCAGCAACAAAATTCAATTGATACACTTCCTCCCATCCAGGACAGAAATGGTAACTGGATAGAAGACCCAAATAATAATCCATTCGATCTGCTCGATCCGGACGAAGTCGTAAAAAATGTTGAATACGATCCGGCCACCAATACTTACATCCTGACAGAAAAAATAGGAAATGAAGATTACAGGCCTCCGACCGTCATGACCTATGATGAATATCTCAATTGGGATACGCACAAAGCGGAAGGTGATTATTTCAAACAACTTGCAGGAGCTTCTTCAGGAAATAGAAGTAAAAATGGACACATTGATCCTGTTTCGCAGGTAGATGTTTCCAAGGATATCATCGATCGACTTTTTGGTGGAACAAAAGTAGACATCAGGCCCCAGGGCAATGTGGACCTTACATTTGGATTCGATTATTATCGCCAGGATAATCCCATCTTACCCGTCCAGCAACAACGCAGGGGACCGGCTTTTGATTTTAATATGGACATACAAGTCGATGTCAATGGCCAGATCGGTGAAAAATTAAAAACATCATTCAATTACAATACTTCACGAACTTTTGATTTTCAAAACAGGCTAAAGCTGGAATATAATGCAGAGAAATTCGGCGAAGATGATATCATCAAATCGATTGAAGCAGGTGATGTCAGTTTGCCACTGAAGTCTACGCTCATCAAAGGAAGCCAGGCATTGTTTGGAATAAAAACAGAATTGCAATTCGGACACCTTCGTCTGACCGCTATTGCATCGCAACAAAATTCAAAACAGAATGATATCAAAATCCAGGGCGGTAGCACTGTACAGGAATTTGAAATCAAAGCAGATCAATATGATGAGAACAGGCATTTTTTCCTTTCTCACTACAACCGCAATACGTTTGAAAAATCATTAAAGAATTTACCGCAGATCAATACCCTGTTTCATATTACGCGATTGGAAGTTTGGGTGACGAATGATCGCAATCAGACAACCGATGTACGTGATATCGTAGCTCTCTCAGATCTCGGGGAATGGACTTACATGAGTAATGATCATCCGCAAGATTTTAGAAACCCCCATCCTCAAAGGGATATCTGCATGACAGATACTCTTCCTTATAATAATGCTAACACCATCCTGGGTCAAATACACGCAGCAGGGGACATCAGAGATATCGACAATGCTGTAAAGCAGCTCCAGGAACCACCTTTCAACTTCCGGTCACCAAGAGATTTTGAGAAAGTACAAGCACGGAAATTGAGTTCGTCTGAATACAAGTATCATCCGGAACTTGGATTCATTTCTCTTAATATCCGACTCGATCAGGATGAAGTCCTGGGTGTTGCTTATGAATACACATACAATGGAAAAGTATACCAGGTAGGCGAGCTTTCCCAGGATGTAGAAAATTCGGATACATCAGGAAATCAAAAAGTTCTTTTTGTCAAATTATTGAAAGGGACCAATCAACGTGTGGATCTTCCGATATGGGACCTGATGATGAAAAACGTATATCGCATTGGTGCCGGCGAAATAAATCCTGCAGAATTTGAATTAGATGTTTTCTATGAAGATCCCGGAAAAGGATTTAAACGATTCCTTCCGGAGAATGCCAATCTTCAGAATGTTCCTTTGCTCAATATATTTAATCTGGACAAACTCAATGTGACGGGAGATCCGCAACCGGATGGAAGATTTGACTTCATCACAGGGCTTACGATCAATCCACCATTAGGCATAGTGATGTTTCCGGTACTGGAGCCATTTGGTAAAACGCTGAAGGATTCCATTGATAAAGTCGGCGGAGTTGATACCGCTTATGTATATCAACAGCTCTACGATAGTACCATCGTTAAGGCGAGGGAATATCCCGAATTGAACCGATATACCCTGAAAGGCAAAGCGAAGACAAGTTCTCAATCTGATATTTCACTTGGTGCATTTAATATTCCTCCCGGTTCGGTGCGTGTGACTGCAGGCGGACAGGTGTTGAAGGAAAATGAAGACTATACGATCGATTATAATATCGGCCGTATCAAAATCATCAATCAAACATATCTGCAGGGCAATACACCCATCAATGTGTCTTTCGAGGATAATGCGTTGTTTAGTTTTAATAAGAAAACCATGCTCGGGCTCCGGGCGGATTATCAGCTCAATAAGCATAATAGTTTTGGAGCCACGTACATGCACCTCTTCGAAAAACCTTACACGCAAAAGGTTAATATCGGTGATGATCCGATCAACAACAGGATCTATGGCCTCGACTATAATTTCAGTAATGAATCACCATGGCTGACCAAACTGGTGGATAAAATTCCATTGATCAATACCACTGCACCTTCGAAGGTTACATTTGAAGCGGAAGGTGCTGCATTAAGACCGGGTCATGCCAAAGCGATCGATGCAAATAACAAGGACAAAGAAGGTGTGGTATACATCGATGACTTCGAGGGTACGACCAGTAATTTTGATTTGCGCACTCCTACTACAGCATGGGTTCTTGCATCAACACCTCAGGATGCGGAGATTGATGGTGCACCTGTGTTCACTGAATCTGCCAAAATCAATGACCTGGAATATGGAATGAATCGGGCGCACCTCAATTGGTATAGAATTGACCAGGGTGTTCGGAATGAAAGTGCAGGTGCAAGTTCATTTCCATATTCACGTGTAGTAGACCAACATGAGATCTATAAAAATAAAACTCCTACGTATGGATTAAATGATTTCCGCACGTTTGATTTAACTTATTTACCGGACGAACGTGGACCTTATAATTTTGATCCGCCGGACGGATCTCCTTATAGCGCAGGAATAGATCCTCATACATGCAAACTCAATGCACCCGAAACCCGCTGGGGTGGGATCATGCGCAGCCTCAATCAGACCAATTTCGAACAAGCCAATATCGAAGCTATAGAGTTCTGGGTCATGGATCCGTTCATGGTGGATACGATGGGTGCAGAAGGAAAAATTGTTTTCCAACTAGGTAATGTTTCAGAAGATGTATTGCGCGATAGTCGTAAGTTTTTTGAACATGGAATGCCACTTAGCGCCAAAGATTCACCTGTGGATACAACAAAATGGGGCTTGGTTCCCCGAATACCTGCAACAATCAATGCATTTTCAAATGCGCCGGGTGCCAGGGAAATTCAAGATGTTGGTCTGGATGGTTTAAATGACTCCAAGGAAAAAGTTTTTTTTAATGATTATATACAAAAATTAAATGCTGCTAATGCAATTCCACAATGTGTCATTGATGCAGAAAAAGATGCCAGCAAAGATGACTTTGAGTATTTTCTGGATGATAACGTCTATCCTCCGGGCACAAATCTTTTTACACGGTACTACAAGTATAACGGACCTGAAAGAAACTCTCCGCCGCCTGCATCAGGTGCGGACAGAATAAATGCGTCTACAAATATTCCTGACCAGGAAGATATCAACAACGATAATACGATGAGTGAGAATGAATCTTACTATGAGTATGTCGTTGATATTCAAAAGAACCCTGACCCGGGCGGAGGTTTGAATCCCAACAACCCGGAGATCACAGATATCGTCACTTCTCCTTTAGGTACGTGGTATAGATTTAAAATTCCGCTGGAAAAATATACAAGAGCAGTCAACGGTATCCAGGATTTCAGATCCATCAGATTCATGCGGATGTATATGACAGGATTTAATCGCCGGACTACCATGCGATTTGCAACCCTGGACCTGGTCAGAAATCAATGGAGAAAAATCACACGGGAAATGAATTGCGGTACAGACAACCAGGCTGCTGTCATCATTGATGCCGTCAATATTGAAGAACATTCGGACCGTGTTCCATTCCATTATGACATCCCTTTAGGTATCCAGCGTGAACGTATCAGCAGCGCTACTTACAGCCAGGATGTATATCAGAATGAACAATCATTGGTGATCCGATATAATGCTCTTGAAGATGGTTGCCAGCGTGGCATCTACAAAGGTCTTGATCTTGACCTCAGGGTATTCAAGAAGATCCAGATGTTTGTTCATGCTGAAGCAAGAGATACAAGTCTTCCGGAAAAACGAGTGCCTGACAACGCTGTCCAACTTTTTATGCGTTTGGGTTCTGACTTTACTGAAAACTATTACGAATATGAAGTTCCGCTTATTCAATCAAAAGACCCGAATATAAAACCGGCTGATGCCTATAAGGCAGAATTGTGGCGCCCGGAAAATGAGGTGAATTTCGCGCTGGAAGATTTAACAAATTTAAAAATTGAACGCAACAAGGCAGGTTGGCCCCTAACCGAACCGTATTACAAAACAGTTACCGTGATGATTAACGGTATTCCTGTCGAGCGAACATTTAGTATAAAAGGAAATCCGACATTGGGATATGTAAGAAATGTGGTCATCGGTGTGCGCAACAAGGATGGGGATGATTTTGTCAACACGTATTATGGTGAAGTCTGGGTGAATGAATTACGACTGGTGGGACTTGAGGAAAAGGGTGGTGTTGCAGGTATTGCAAGACTAGATGCTGACCTCGCCGATTTTGGAAATGTAGGAATCTCCGGAAATTATTCAAGTATCGGATGGGGTGCTATAGATCAAAAACTTGATGATCGCGCGAAAGAGAGCATTACGCAGATGGATTTCTCCACAAACCTGCAGCTTGGAAAGTTTTTTGGTAACAATTCTAAAATTCAAATTCCTTTTTACTATCAATACAGCCAGACTGTCCACCGGCCAAAATATGATCCGCTCGACCTTGACCTCCTGCTAAAAGATAAATTGAACAGTGCCCCAAATAGCCATGTAAAAGACAGCCTCAAGTCACAAGCGATTGACTTTAGTTCAATTAAACAATTGAGTTTTACTAATGTCCGAAAAGAGAAAGGGGGCACGGGTAAAGTGATGCCTTGGGATATTTCAAACTTTACTTTTAGCTTTTCGCATTCGAAATCACTGATCCATAATGAAGTGGTGGAAAAAGATGAGCTCAAGGAAAACAGGGGTGCGATAGATTATTCTTTTACAACGCAGGGAAAATCAATTCAACCATTTAAGAGTCTGTCAAAAAGTATCTGGCTGAAATGGATTACTGATTTTAATTTCAATCCGTTGCCCAATAGTTTCACTTTTGGAACAGTGCTGGACAGGAAATTCGGAGAGAGATCTTATCGTTTTTCGGATGCGATTTTTAAAACATGGTTTGATAAACGATTTACCTGGGACAGAACTTATTCCCTCAGATGGGATTTCACCAAAGCGCTTAAGTTCAATTTCAATGCCACGAATTACTCAGTGGTGGATGAACCTAATGAATATGTCACCCGAAATCCGCTTGAGCGAATAGAATCAAGGGTCAGAAATGATTCTATCTGGAATAACATTAAAAAAGGTGGTCGAACAAAAGATTATTCTCATCAATTCAGACTTACCTATAGTGTTCCATTTAAAGAATTCCCTTTTCTCGATTGGGTGAGAACAGATATCAGCATAGATGCTAATTACCGTTGGTCAGCAGCGTCTATCAATACTGACTCATTGGGGAATGTCATACAGAACGGACAGAACCGGCAGATTTCTGCAGATCTTGATTTTACAAGACTGTATGGGAAAATTCCATTGTTGGCGAAAGTGAATCGAACAGGAGGTGGTCCATCCACTCATCCTACGGCGCATCCGCCTCCAAAGCCCGGACCTCCTAATCCAAATAAAATTGATCAAACTAAAAATCCACCTAAGGATCAATCCAAGAATAATAAAAATTCTAAGGATGCTAACAATCCTAAGGACAACAAGAATCTTAAGGACAGTACGAATCTGAAGGTCAATGCTATTCCATTAGATAGCGTGAAAGTAAAAGGTCATGTAAGTGCAAAAGATAGCGCGAATGTAAAGGGTCATGTAAATCCAAAGGATACCAAGAATCAAAAGGGTACTACAACTACAAAGACTACCAAGCCTAAAAAAGGTAATGGTACTAATGATGTTGAACCCGTTCTCAAAGCAATCCTGCGTCCGCTAATGGCTGTCAGGAAGCTTAGGATTAATTATGGAAATGATGTAGGCACTACAATTCCCGGGTATACTCCAACATCAGGTTTGTTGGGGATGAGCCGGAGTTTCACGGCACCGGGATTAGACTTTATCACCGGGATTCAACCTAACATCAACAGAAGAGCAGAACAGGAACAAGGGGACTGGCTGGCGGACTCACGAAGTAAGGGCTGGATCACCGTTAATCCATTCCAGGCTAACCCCGTATTGCAATCAAGTGCGGTGAATGTTGATGGAAAGTTGACGTTGGAACCGTTCAACGATTTCAAAATCGATGTCGATGCAAACAGAAGTCTAACAAAGAATTTCTCTGTATTCTTCAAGACTTATAATAAAGGTGTACAAACTCTTGACAGTATTCAGCGTCGTTCTCCAAGGGAAATAGGAAGCTTTACGATGTCTTATTTCTCACTCCAGACTTTGTTTATGGGAGATTCGATTCAATTGGAGAATCTCTTTGACAAATTTGAAGCTAACCGCAGTATCATTTCAAAAGAAAGGGGATCAGGTTATCACCCGATTGACGGAGATCCATATGCTTATGGATTTGGACGAAAACAACAGGATATTCTTGTCCCTGCATTTCTTTCTGCTTACACGAATAAGGATCCGAAAAATTTTGAATTGGCGGATATGTTTAACTGGTTCCCCCGACCCAACTGGACACTTAATTACAATGGATTGAGCAAGCTCAAGTTTTTAAGCAATATATTTTCCAATATCAGGATCACTCATGGATACAAGTCATCACTGACGGTGAATTCATTTGAATCTGATCTGAATTACACAGATTATGATCCCCATACGCAAAGCATCGTCGGGCAGCAAAACAGCCGCAACCTGGATACTTTAAATTATAATTATTATTCCCAGTATCTCCTGCCTTCTGTCATCATCGATGAAGCATTTAATCCGCTGATCGGGATTGATATCAAGACTAAGAGTGACATGAATTTCAGCTTCACTTACACGAAGAAAAGAACACTGTCAATGGGATTCATTTCATATGAGTTGGCAGAAGTGCGATCAACGACAGTTGATTTCGGTTTTGACTGGAAATTGAAAAATGTAAGGCTGGGTTTCTTGCCGGGATTTAACTCCGCTGCGAACAAGAAAAAATCAAGTAATGCAAAACCGGGAGGCAAAACCACTACCAGGCAGGGAAATGATCTCGATATGTTATTCGATTTGTCCTTCGCTGATAATCTCACAGTCAATCACCTGCTGGATCAACAAGCCGGTGTGCGTCCGACGAGGGGATCAAAAGATCTCTCCATTTCTCCTGCAATACGATATGACGTCAATAAGAATGTCAATCTCAGGTTCTTTGTGGATTTCAGAAGACAGGAACCCTACGTAAGTAATTCATACAAGGTCGTCACCACAAATGGAGGTGTCACTGTGCGGATCTCGTTGGAATAGAAAAAAGAGCTACTTTTTAAATTTTAGAATTTGGATTTTAGAATTTGGATTTTTTCATTTCCAATTACAGGTTGCAGATTAAGGATTATTATTTTCTTCAATTTAAAATCGCCAATCGCCATTCCCAATTTTCCAAATCCAAAATCCAAAATCTAAAATCCAAAATATTATTTCAAAAAGATATCCAATACCTGTCCTGTCTCGATAAGGAATCCATCATGGCCATATAAGGAATGGATAACATGAAGTTCTGCATTAGGTAAATGTGCAGCCAGGTATTGTTGCTCAGGCACCGGGATCAAACGATCAGAATCAATGCCGATGATGGTGGCTTTCATCGTGAGTTTACTCAACACATCCGGAATGCTTCCGCGCCCTCTGCCGATGTGATGAGTATCCAGCGTCTTGGTCAGATTCCAGTAACAATGAGGATAAAAACGTTTGACAAGTTTTTCTCCCTGGTGCCGAATATAGGTCGATGCCAGGTGATCATTGACAATAGCATCATCATCCGTTTGAGTAGCGATATAAGATTCGATGGTACGGTATCCTAATAGTGCCATGCCGCGAGCTGCTCTCATTCCATCATCACCAGAATGGTTGTCATTACCTTCCAATGTTGGATCTGCCTGCATGGCCAGTCGTTGTGCTTCATGTCCCGCAATCACCCATGCGATTTCCCTCGCACTTGTCATGAGCAATCCCATATGTTTGATCTTGTCAGGAATCAAGCAAGCATATTCTAATACCTGGTGGCCACCGCATGAACCGCCAATGCACAAACTTATTTCTTCAATGCCCAATTCAATTCGTAACCTGTCATGTGCGCTCACCCAATCACGTATTGTGATCAGAGGCCAAGTCATTCCAAAAGGTTCTCCTTCTGATTTTTCCATGCTTCGCGGACCTGTTGAACCATAACATGATCCGAGGACATTAGCACAAACAATAAAATATTTAGATGGATCAAGAAGTTTGCCTTCTCCGAAAAGTCCTTCCCACCAATCAGCAACATTACTATTGGCGGTGAGCGCATGACAAACCCAGATGACATTATTTTTTTTTGTATTCAATTCACCCCACGTGTGGTAGGCTATGACAATCCCGTTTTCAAGCGTACCTCTTAATTCCAGTTTAAATGGCCGTTTGTCTTTAAAATATTTAATCCCGGGAATGTCAATGGGGAGAGTGTACTCAGGTCCGTTCATCATCGGGCGCTTGATGTCAATGCCTGATCAATATCACTGATGATGTCATCAATGTGTTCCAGGCCTGTGGATATCCGAATAAGGCCATCGGTGATTCCGGTCTCAGCACGTCCTTCAGGTGTAAGTTTTGCATGTGTTGTGGAGGCCGGGTGAGTAGCAATGCTTCGTGTATCACCCAAGTTCGCTGTGAGTGACAACATTTTCAATGCATCAAGAAAACGTCGTCCTTGTTCAAGCCCTCCTTTAATGTCAAAAGTCACAAGGCCACCACCGCGCTTCATCTGGCGTACAGCAACATTGTATGAAGGATGAGTTTTCAGAAATGGATATGTAACAGTTGATACCTGTTTATGACTAACTAAAAAATCAGCTAATCGTTCTGCATTATCACAATGGCGGTCCATTCTTACAGCAAGGGTTTCGAGACTCTTTGATAATATCCATGCATTGAAAGGTGAAAGTGCGGGGCCGGTGCTTCTGCATAGTTTTTTGACCTGGGCAATTAAATTATTTTTTCCAGCCACTATACCACCCATGACTCTGCCTTGTCCATCAATATATTTTGTAGCGCTGTGTGTGATCAGGTCTGCACCAAAGTTAGCGGGTTGCTGAAGGTAGGGTGTAGCAAAACAATTATCGACATTTAACAGAAGCCCGTTTGTTTCACAAAATG
>JAAEAZ010186511.1_pt1 | contig 13803 bp, 13 predicted proteins | sample 7277811 | NCBI WGS metagenome assembly JAAEAZ01 (sample SAMN13876997, study PRJNA601929) | soil metagenome | isolation source: soil | host: Panicum virgatum | place: USA: Fermi National Accelerator Laboratory | collected 2010-11-19 | reverse complement strand
GAGAATCATTTCAGAAGCTGTTCCATTTAATCTTGAAGCAGATTCACTCAACTGCACGGTATTGGGTGCAGATGCTGTCCCGGGGACTGAAGAGTTTGACCTCTTCATCAAAGAAATCCGCAAAGAAATGACGACCAAGTGTGGTCAACGTTGTACAGGAATCAGGCGTGCAATTGTACCTTCTAAACATCTCGATGATGTGCAAATCGCTTTGGGAAAAGCACTCTCACAAACCGTCATCGGTGATCCTCATGTTGAAGGTGTTCGCATGGGTGCCCTTGCCGGAAAAGTACAGGTAGAGGAAGTTCGAAATCAAATAAAAAAATTATTAAAGGAAACTACTATCGCATATGGCGATCCCGATAAAGTAGAATTAGTCGGTGCAGATGCTTCGAAAGGCGCTTTTCTTTCACCATTGTTGCTCGTCAATGAGAATCCATTGTCGTCGACATTGATCCATGAAATTGAGGCTTTTGGACCGGTGTGTACACTGATGCCTTATCATGATCTTGATGAAGCGATTGAAATTTCAAAAATGGGCAAAGGATCTCTATGCTCTTCCATCACCACACATCGCGATGACATCGCCAAACATTTTGTGTTAGGTGCAGCTTCGCATCATGGAAGGATTTTAATTCTTAACCGCGATTGTGCGAAAGAAAATACAGGACATGGCTCACCACTTCCTATGTTGACACACGGAGGCCCAGGCAGAGCTGGTGGAGGTGAAGAGATGGGAGGCGTACGCGGAGTATTGCATTACCTGCAACGGTGTGCCATCCAGGGAACTCCTACAACCATCACAGAAATCACTTCCGCGTATCAATATGGCGGTCATTACAAAGATCCGGGAGTACATCTTTTCCGGAAATATTTTGAAGATCTTGAAATCGGAGAGACCGTCATCACCCATCATCGCACTGTGACTGAAGCTGACATTGTCAATTTTGCAAATGTCAGCTGGGATCATTTTTATGCACACACCGATGCCACATCGCTTGAAGGAACCATATTCACGCAACGGGTCGCACATGGCTATTTTGTTTTGTCCATGGCAGCTGGGTTATTTGTTGACCCTGCAAAAGGACCTGTTATTCTCAATTATGGTCTCGATGAATGTCGTTTTACAAAACCTGTTTATCCGGGCATGACACTTGGCGTCAGGTTAAGCGTAAAAGAAAAATTACCTGTCGATCCGAAAGACGAAGACGATATTCCAAAAGGCATTGTGAAATTCCTTGTCGATGTCTATGACGAAACCGGTGAGACGGTTGCAATCGCAACTATCTTAACGATGGTGAGGAAAAAGGCTGAGAGCTAAGGGCAAAGGGCAGAGAATTTCACGCAAAACAAAGTTTTGCTGACACCAGAACGTCGGTCAACCGACGCTCAACGATGATAGTCAATAAACAATAAATATCGTAATTCGTAAATCGTAAATCGTAAATTTCCAATGGAAGGATCTGTTACCACAAATTTGAATAAAGGCCTCGCTACCATCACCTTCTCCCATCCTGCACACAATTCATTGCCGGGATATTTATTGGCGGAACTGGCAAAACAAATAAAGGAAAACGGAGAATCTCCTGATGTTCATCTCATTTTACTCCAATCATCAGGTGACCGGACATTTTGCGCCGGGGCTAGTTTCGATGAGTTGATGACGATCAGGAATTCAGAGGATGGAAAGAAATTCTTTTTAGGTTTTGCCAATGTGATTAATGCCATTCGCAAATGCCATAAACTCGTTATCGGTCGTGTTCAGGGTAAAGTGATCGGAGGAGGCGTCGGTATTGCTGCTGCTGCAGATTACTGCCTTGCAACCTTACAAGCTTCAGTCAAATTAAGCGAACTGGCATTAGGATTGGGCCCTTTTGTTGTTGGTCCGCCGATCGAAAGGAAAATCGGAATTAGCGCACTTAGCCAGTTAGCAATCAATGCGACAGAGTGGCAAACAGCTGATTGGGCAAAACAAAAAGGTTTGTTTCATGAAGTCTTTGATTCCATCCCACAACTCGATGCCTACCTGGAAAACTTTTGTCATCAGCTCTTATCCTCCAGCCCGGCGGCATTAAATGCTCTGAAACAAATGTTGTGGCACGATACTCAGCATTGGGATGAATTACTCGATGAGCGGGCCGGAATAAGCGGACGTCTCGTCATCACCGAAGCTGCACAACAGGCTATTAACCGTGCACGAATTGCCTAAAAACCGAATATCGATTGAAAATCCGTTGCCACACCGAACCTAACGGCAAAATTCTGATACTTATAATCCTGCCAATTGGTGACAAATTCAATTCTAAAAAACCGTAATATATAATTGATCGAATAACCGACTTCAGCATACTTCTGCGATTCATCTGTCAGCAACACATTGAACAACACATTTTCCCTGATCCCCTGCCTTCTGAAATAATCAAACTGTGTAAGTCCAAATCGCCTGAATTGATAATTAAGTAACCCGTAAAAATATTTATCGTCCGTACTGTATGCATAATAGTCCAGCATCCGGAATGCAGCAACAGGATTAACCGGTGTACCGATCAATCGATTACCCGGGAAGTGGATGAAATCATGAAAATATTTAGGCGTATTGTCTCCAAAAAAAGTACCTCCTGACATATTTACACTCATCATACTACCGGCACCAATCGGAAATTTATATTCAAAATCAGCAGATGCGAAATCAAAAGGATCATAATCATCTCCCCATCCTTTCCGGTACCGAAGTGTCAGCACGGGAGATCGGCTATAATCTTTTCTTTTCGTTCTATTCTGAATCTTGTATTTCCAAAAAGGTCTTATCCACCAGGATGCATCAGTCACAATAGCTTTATTATCATTAAAAACATCCGGACCTCCTACAAGGTGATAAGGATCATTGGAAGTGTATAAAAGATTTTTACTATCGAAGAAAACTAAATCAGTAGTATTTTCCAACCGCTGACGATCGTCATATTCTCCGCTCACATCAATGCCCATGACTCCTGCGATAGTCTCTTCATATCGGGCTTTAAAGAATTTTTGCTCATATTCCTTAAGGTAATTCCGGTTGGCAAATAATGTCCATAACGTATTCGACCATAGGGACATGGGATTATCATAATCAAATTGCTTCACCTGGTCACCTCCCATAAGCTGAACTCTCCAGCCAATTCCATGAAGCTTAATTGTCCCTTCATAATTAAATGCTTCTCTTGAGAAAGCATATCTCACACTTGGGGTGACCTCCCAGTTTATTTTTTGCCTTGATATATTTCCGACCCCGATTTCATATCCTAAATGAAAACCATCAACTGTATTAAAATTTCCTGTTTGCAATGGCGCTTTCAGTTGAAGAAAAGTTTTATCGTTCAGGCTATACCGTCCACCTGTGATTAAATTTGATATATCGAATTTCTTTCTTGATTTCACTTTACCAGCGAATCCATCCTGTCCCATACTCAAAGCCATCGTATCAGGAGTCTCTGTTTTATCTTCTGCTTTTGGAGGCAAAGCCGCAATGCTGTCCTGTCTCACATAGCCTTTCACCTCGTATGAAGTGAGTGGCATGGGCCTGATCGTATCCCAATAAGAAGAATCGCGTTTGTACGCCGAGCTGTCAATGACCTGGTTGCTCACATCAATCTTTGCTAAAGTATCAGTGTCCGGCAATGACTCAATCTCCTGCTTCTCATATTCTTTCATCATTTTGCGGAGCTTTTTAGCGCTGACTTCTTCCCCTGGATCAAGACCTGTAAGACCATTCTCGAATGTCTTGTTTTCCATTTTTGCATCAGAGGCTTTTGCATCTTCAGTTTCCACTTTTGAATCAAGAACTACCACCGGCACTTCCAGATCAGGATTCAACTTGATATCGTAATCACTGAGTTTTGCAAAATATCGGTACTCAAATGAAAAACCAAACACGGAACCGCCGACATCATAAATCTCATGAATAGGCATCCACACATCAGCTATAACCGGGGAAAATTGCTGTTGCATTTCAAACTTGATGCCCCACACATAAGTAGTAAGGTCCAGACTGTGAATACTCCATTCATTATCGACGATATAAATGATGCCTTCAAATACCTGGTCACCTTTTCCACGTGGTGTTACTTTTATTTTATTGATCACCTGGCCATCTTCTTCGATGAAGCCCAGGTATTCAAATTTATAATGATTAAATGCATCAGGTGCTAATGGAGATATAGCATTGACCACAAGCGGTTCATAAAAACTGCTATAAATAAATTCCATTGGACTGGTGTTATTATCCTCCCCTATCGTCCTTATTGAAATAACAGTATCCTGGTATTGATCCGGGCGAAGGAAATGTAGTTTGCTGACCGATTCCTGGGTGAATGCGACTGTCGAATCGATTCCCTCTTCCTTAAGTGCATTTGTAATTTTCTTTCTAAACAAAAAAGGAACTTTCAATAATCTTCCGCTGCCTTTGACATAAACTTTGGCATTGTATTCATCTACCTGCATCGAATGATATTTTGCCTTAGCAATCGCGCGTCGCATGATGGTGTAAGCTGGGTCTTCACTATTGCCTGATACAGTAGCTTCTTTAAGTGCAACGACTTCTACCGATAGCCTGGCATTAAAAGTGATCATGGACTTCTCAATGACAAATGTTGTATCCAGTATCTTAAATCCCAAATATTGAAATCTGATCTTATGTTTTCCAGGAGATAAATTGAGAATATAATCTCCTTCAACATTGGTCGCTATTCCCTGGCTCGTCCCCATGAGGATGATACTTGCAAAGGGAAGGGGCTCTCCCTGCATATCTGTCACTTTACCTTTAATCCCCTGAGCCTCAAGTGAACAGCCAGAAAGTAAAATGAAGACGAATACATAATTTCGCAGTATTAAATCGTTTTTAAGTCTCCTGATCATGAATTAAAGATATTATCCTAGACTACTTTAAACGAATCTTTGTTACAGGATTATTATTCTTTTAACGCCAGCCGGGAAATCGATCCTCAAAATGGCAATTCGCTTATCTTGCCTGCCGGACAATGGAACCTCAAAACCGTCTTTATAAAATCCTGGTGATAAGCGATTATCGCGATGCCAACTCATCAAGACCTGAGGCTGAAATTTTTGTAGCGCTGGCCGGACTGGGCCATAACATTCATATCCTATCTTATCCTGATGCTGAATATTATAATGAACGATTTCGATCTAATGGCATAAAGGTGATTGAAGCCCATCCTACACGCAAAGCATCACTTTCATATATAAAATACTTAAGGCGATTATTACAGGATGAGCAATACGATTTTGTTCACGTTTTTAATAGTTACGGACTGACGAATGCAGTTTGGGCAATGCGGGGTCTTGCATCAAAACTGATCGCTTACAGAGGCTATGCCGGGCAGACACATTGGTATGATCCGGTGATGTACTTTAAATATTTTCATCCGCGTGTGGATCAAATTATCTGCCTTAGTGAGGATACCAGGATTCACCTTGCGAGGAATATGCTCGGGTCAAAAAGTAAATTGACGATTATCTATAAAGGCCATGATCCTGAGTGGTATCAATCCATTGTTCCGGCTAACAGGTCAGAACTGGGCTTCAAAGAAGACGACATATTGTTATGCTGTGTTGCAAATGCCAGGCCATTTAAAGGTATTCCTTATTTAATTGAAGCCATGAATTATGTGGACCATCTTCCGCCTGTTAAATTACTTCTGATAGGACGTGATTATGATAAGGAACCTATTCATTATTTAATTTCAAAAAGTCTTTATTCAAAAAATATTTACAGGCTTGGTTTTAGAGAAGATAGCTTGTCCATTGTAAAGACATGTGATGCTTCGGTCCTTGCCTCAACTCATGGGGAAGCCCTGACAAAAGCTGTTACGGAAGCAATGTGTCTTGGTATTCCACCCATCATAACCGAAATAGGAGGCAATCATGGACTCGTCATTGATGGTGATTCAGGTTGGGTAGTTCTCCCGGCAGATCCAAATTCATTAGCCAGGGCGATTGAAGAAATGGCTGGAAATAAAGATGAAAGAAAAAGAAGAGGTCAAAATGCGAAAGAACATATTCTCCATCATTTTCATACGGATAATACAGTCGCAGAATTCATCAAACTATATCATCGTATGATGCCCGAGGGTCCGGTCCGGTAATTCTTTCAATTTCTTCTTTTACCACAGGTACGGATTGATATAGCTGTTCATAGGAATCAATAACAAAATAAGTATTCTGAATTTGATCATTCCTGTAGGGAGTGTTCACAATCTTTCTGATATCAAAGGGAATGACTTCAACTTTTTCATTTAGACAATGAACCGTTTCGCCAAAGGAAGAGATGATACCGGCACCGAATATTTTAAGCCTGTTTTCTTCTGAAATTAAACCAAACTCGATGGTAAACCAATAAATTCTTCCCAGCAATTCAATAAAAACTTCACGATGAATATTCTCAAGTGCAATAGCGGCTATTCCCCTGAAGAAATCTGTATAAGCTTTATTCACCAATAATGGAACATGGCCAAAGACGTCATGAAACATATCAGGTTCTTCAATATAATCCAACTGGCTGAGTTTTCGCAACCAGGTAGTGGCCGTAAATTTTTTTTCAGATAAAGAATAGAAAAATTCATTTAGCGGAGAAATATTTGGAACCACCGTTAAAGACCATCCTGTATGGCACGCCAATATCCTGTCTATCTCGTCAAAATTGGGTATTCGATCAGCATTGAAACCTATAGTTTCAAGCCCATTCAAATATTCATTCGATATGTTTCCATCCAGATTTTTAATTTGTCTTTCAAACAGGGTTTTCCAAACAAGAAAATCTTCTGCTGCGTAATGGTCATAGATCTGTTTTAATGGTCTCATTTTTTTATTTTTTAATAAAATAAAAAAGGCCGGTTGTACACCGGCCTTTTGCATATTTAGAATGAAAGTATTATCGATTATTTACGATGCACAGCCGATGTGGGATGAGTGAAATAATAGTAATAATATGACCGGCTATTTTGCATCATTGAGTATGAAGATAAAGGATTATTTAATGCTTAATGGCTTTTGGCCACTTTGTATCGCCTGTTGACTTCTTTCCAATTGACTACATTCCAAAACGCGGAGATATAATCCGGCCTCCTGTTTTGATAATTGAGATAGTAAGCATGCTCCCATACATCCAGACCCAGAATGGGTATACCACGAATAGCACTGACATTCATGATCGGGTTGTCCTGGTTAGGAGTGTTTATTACGGCCAGTTCGCCTGCGGGATCAACAATGAGCCAGGCCCAACCTGAACCAAATTGCGTAGTTCCTGCCCTGCTCAATGCTTCCTTAAATTCTGCAAAACTGCCGAATCTTGTATCAATATCCTTTGCCAGGTCACCGGTCGGTTCACCTCCTCCTGATGGAGACATGATTTCCCAGAATAAATTGTGATTGTAATATCCGCCTCCGTTATTCCTTACTGCCGGACTATGATTGGAGACATGTCCAAGGATTTCTTCAATTGACTTTCCCTCAAGACTTGTACCCTCAATAGCTGCGTTGAGATTATTCGTATAAGCAGCATGGTGTTTGTCATGATGGATTTCCATCGTACGGGCATCAATGTGAGGCTCAAGAGCATTGAAGTCGTAAGGCAGCGGAGCTAAGGTAAATGACATTTTCAGAGCTATTTTAATGGTTAAATCAGGATGTAATTATACAATTTCAATATCATTGAACCCTAAAAATAACTAAAGGTTCACCCGTGACGTAAATTGCCTTTTACATTCGTGGTGACTATCACTTACCTTTGTACAGAACAGGATTTACCAACGTATGACCATTTGATTAAGATTCACCCGGTCTGATTCTGTTTGTACATCAAAATCATTTTTCAAGCTTCGTAATTTTAAATCATGAAAGATCGATCAGGCTTTTTAATCATTAGCGTCCTTTCCTTTCTATCCCTTGTGGTGCTGACAGGATGTGGAGATATCATCCAGGATTTGAAGATCAATCCTGACGGTTCCGGGAGACTTGAGACTTCATTTGATGTGGGGGACCTCATGAGCATGTCAAAAGGCTTTGAAGGATTAGGTGCTGATAGTACCGGCTTTTCAGATGATACTCTGCCTGATTCAACAACCGTCATTAAAAAAGATACCCTTAAAGATCCGATGCAATTATTGATTGCAAAAGTAACTGACCCTTCCTATAGCAGGAATTTTGATACGACGATGTCATTTCTAAGCATAATGCCGGATAGTATAAGGGCAAAAGAAACACATATTGAACTGGCTCAAAAACTTTCTTTACATATGGTCTCCCCAGCGAATAGTCCCAATCTGACGATAGGATTGGTAGCAGATTTTGATAGTCCACAGCAACTAAAGGATATCATGCATTATATGGAAAATCTGGATAAACAACCTGAAATGCTGTCAGCAACCGGTCCGGGTGGTCTACAGACGAAATCATTTTTAATTTTTGAAGCTGATATGAAGGCAGGATGGATTAAAATTGATTCGATTAAATACGGAGATGTCGCTGCTCAATTTGGAATGTCCCAGGACAGTACATCAGGTAGTGAAAATCAGGGAATGATGCAAATGATGTTTGGCAACAGCAAAATTAAATCCATCATCCACGTTCCCGGTGAAGTTTTGTCCTGTACAAACCAGGACGCAATTCTGACGAAAGACGATAAAGTGATGCTGGAATATAATTTCCTTGACGTGATTCAGAAAGGAAGTATACCCGGATTTACCATTCATTTTAAACCCGGTAAATAGCTCCTAAACTTTGACTGTCGGGACAGGTGTCTTTTTTCTAAAGACGAGTTGATCCATGGATATTCTTCCCGGACCTGTGATCAGCAATACAACAAACGGAATCAGATATAATAAACCGGACTCCTTGTCACCAAGTGGATGTTGCCCATTGACAACAAAAACAACAACACTCATCGCAATGATCAATGGGACTAATGCAAATCTTGTGACAAGCCCAAGGATCACCAGCAAACTACAAACGACCTCAGCAAAAATGATCAATACCATGGAAAATTTACTTCCAAGGTTCAGAAAATTATAGAAACTTTCTGCTTTATCATTGAAATGCTGCAGTTTGTTAAGCCCATGTGGCAACATTAACAAAGCAGTTCCGCATCTCAGGATAAGCAATCCAATGTCAAGCGCGATCTTTTTCATGGAGAGTTATTTAGGAATTTGAAGAGAAGATCAATTTACAATAAACTGGTATAAAAATCAATTGTTCAGGTCATGGCACAAAATTTGATATATTAAATAAATATTTAATATGTTTGTACCCAATTATAGTGCCCATGATCCTGTTTTTGTTCTTATTGCTGATACTTTTATGTATCGGGGGTGAATATGTCTCTAAAGCCTAAAGCTTTTAACAGCTAGTCCTGAAGTATTTTCTTCAGTTCATTTAAGTGTGAGATCGTGTAATCCGGCTCTTGAGCCAGGTGGTTGATTTCTGCATTTGGGTTGTACCAACATGTCCTGTACCCGAATGAGGCTGCGCCATCAATGTCTGCCGTAAGGCTGTCTCCAACCACCAGGACTTCATTCCTGTTTGGTTTACCGATTTCCTGGTGAACAAAGTTGAAATAGTCAAAATGTGGTTTAGAATATCCGATTTCACCCGCGATCACAATCAGGTCAAATTTTAAATGCCACCCTATTTTCTCCAATCGTGGTCTTTGTACTGCACTCATACCGTTTGTGATATAACCTATTCGCTTCTTACCGTTTAACCACTTCATCATTTCTTCTGCACCAGGCATCAGGTACGGTTTGGTTCCAAGGTGTTGCAGATATTCCTGCTGAGTAGTGATAGGATCAAGATCCAACTGCATAAAATCAAAATATCTTTTAAATCGCTCATAGACCAGGGTATCCCTGTTGATCTTGCCTTGTTCATGTTCCAGCCAGCACTGCACATTGATCCGTTTATAATCAGCATACATTCCCCCCTTCCAGTCAATTCCATGTTCACTTAAAACTTCGGAAAGCGCCTCCTCACTTGCTTTGTCAAAATCGAACAATGTGTGATCAGCATCAAATAGTACCCAGTGATACGTACTCATAATGATCAAAGATACCCTACTCCTATTCTTATCTTAGCGCCGTGAAGATTTATTCATGTTTATTTTTTGTGTTTTACGTGTCCGTCGCATGGTCGCAACATCAAGTGAGTATTCCCTTATGTGGCACTGATATTTATTTGTCTACCATCGGGTTCAATGACTCACCGGTCATGCTGTACAATATGCATGACAACGAAAACACTGCAGCCGTTGCCGGCCGTCTCATGGCCGCAAAATACGGAGGTCAATATTTTGAATTAGTGCATAGTGGCGAACGCAATATTTCCTTCTTCTTTGGTGGTGATTCCATTGCCATTGATCCCAACAGGATCTATACGAATGCGGGTATTTGGCAACAAATGGCAAAAAACAAATCAGATGACACCTTGCTGTTTGATGAAATATCGATCTGGAGAGATTCACTGCTGGCGATTCTTCATGTCAATGATAGATCGCTTGTCATTGCACTGCATAACAATACAAATAAAAATTATAGTTTCTCGAGCTATTTACAAGGAGGCGAATTTGAAAACGAGGCCGATACTACCCACCAGGGGCAGATCAGGGATATGGATGATTTTTATTTTGTGACTGATCGAAAAATTTTTAACTCTCTTTCTGCAGGAAGATATCATGTAGTGTTACAAAACAATGAAATGATGACGGATGATGGAAGCCTTTCCGTTTACTGTGGACAACTTGGCATTCGATATATAAACGTGGAAGCACAACAAGCGCATTTGATTCGACAGATCAAGATGCTGATTTATGCTTATCAGCGATTGGTGATTCATTGATGCAAAAACAATGTGACAATGTGGTAATGTGGTAATGTGAGAATTTCCTTCGCCTTCTTTGGATGACATAACTTATCAGCGGAGGCATCAGCCTTCGTCCACCAAATCATCTGCGAAATCTCCTAAATCTGGTGCATTTGTCGACTTTCTTCAAAATTCCTTGCTTTTTGACCTCAGCCATGATATATTTGTGATATCAATTTAATATCAAAACCTAAATCAAATGGAAAAATCATATAAACCTTTCTCAGGTTACATCATGCTGATTGTTCTTTTAGTTCTCATTGTCCTGTGTTATGTGGGGCTGATCGGGATGACCTATTGGATCACCATCCTGGCGTTCTTTACTTTTATACTAGTCGTTTCCGGCTTTTTCTACATTAATCCAAATGGATCAAGGGTATTGACCTTATTTGGAAAATATAAAGGCACGGTAAAAGAGAATGGCTTTTACTGGACAAATCCTTTTTTTGCAAAAAGAGCGATCTCGCTTCGGGCACGCAATTTCGAAAGCGATAAGGTGAAAGTCAACGATAAGAGAGGTAACCCCATCCTTATTAGCGTTATCACAGTATGGCGTGTAAAGGATTCCTATAAAGCTGCCTTTGAAGTTGATGACTACACCACGTTTGTAAAGTTGCAGAGTTATTCAGCTGTGCGGAATCTTGCAGGTCAATATTGTTATGACAATTTCGATGATGAGCAAAAGGAAATCACATTGCGATCCGGCATGCAGGAAATCAATCATGCTCTTGAACATGAGTTATCCGAAAGATTGGCCATCGCAGGCATAGAAGTGATGGAAGCCAGGATAGGCCACCTTGCTTATGCTGAAGAAATAGCAGGAGCCATGCTCAAACGTCAACAGGCAGAAGCCATTGTTGCAGCCAGGTTTAAAATAGTGGAAGGAGCAGTGAGTATGGTGGAGATGGCTTTAAAAGATCTCTCCGGAAAAAATATCATTGACCTCGACGAAGAACGCAAAGCCCAAATGGTCAGCAATCTTATGATTGTGCTGTGTGGAGATAAAGATATTTCCCCAGTGATCAACACAGGTTCATTGTACTAATGTTCTCTCTCTATTTAAACCTGCCGTTGTTGGAGTTTGCTCCAACAACATGCAATAAATCTACCTGGCTGCAGGAGCAAACTCCATGCAGCGGCAAACAAATGCCGTTGTTGGAGTTCGCTCCAACAACATGTAGAAATTCTCCCTTACTGCTGGAGATAACTCCATGCAGCGGCAAATTTCATCTCTTATTAAATTATCAATGAAAAAGAAATTTGTTCTCCGCATTGATGAAGATGTCTACCAGGCACTCGAGAAGTGGGCTGCTGATGAGTTCCGCAGTGTGAATGGGCAAATAGAATGGATCCTCTTTGATCGTTTAAAAGAAAGCAAAAGGCTGAAAAAGAATTCTATCGAAAAGCCGGAGGATGAAAAGAAAAAGGAATCATTAAAATAAAGCATGCGTACATAAAAAAAGGCGTCATCGGTTTGATGACGCCTCTCTCATGCATAATAGACTGAAAAACCAATCCCATCTATGTCTTTACTTTAATTGTACACCCGATGGCCTTTGTTTCTGAAGGATCCGGATTATTTCCGGCCTTAAGAGCGGCAATCGCATTCTCAAGGTATTTCACTGTTACCTCTGATGGATTCTGTGCATTATCATCGATCGCGCCGATATAACGAACATACCTGTTGGCATCTAACAGAAATACATGCGGTGTACGTGTAGCGCCAAAAGCAGGATATACTTTCTGGCCTTCATCATATAAATATTTGAAAGGGAAATTTTTCTCTTTTGCCCTGGCCTGCATTCCGGCAAAGTCATCTCCCGGTTTTACTGAAGGATCATTTGGATTGATCGCCACTACAGGATATCCCATCGGAGCATACTTGTTATGAAGGGCAATGATGCGGTCTTCATACATGACGGCATAAGGACATGTATTACACGTGAAGACCACGATATAACCATTCACTCCTTTGTAATCCTTTAAGGAAACCATTGTGCCATCCACATTTTTCAGCGAAAAATCACTGGCCTGTTCACCGACTTTATAACCGTCATCTACAGGTGAGACCGCACTGATCAAGGTGATGGAAAAAAGGGCAATAAAAGCTATGCCAATTACATGTTTCATAATTATAGGTTTAAATATGGTTTTACAATATCTTTTAACTCATCTACGTGGTGAAAAGTTCGCTCATAAAAATCCCTTTTCTTGCCTTTAAAGACCAAAGTGGCAGGTATTGAACCGCTCCAGGACTTGTCAATGTCATCAATCCAGAAGCTTGAATGGTTGTCTTCAAGTACGACGACATTCGACTCAAGGTCCCTTTCCTGCACAAAAGGCTGAAGCTTATGCAAATAGTCCTTTTTGAAGTCAAGACTCACCAGCATAAGTCTAAACGCTTTATCCTTGTAGGCATTATTAAGCTCGACAAAATAGGGAAGTTCCTGCACGCAAGGGGTACACCAGGTAGCCCAGAAATTAACCACATAAGTCGTGTCATTGTCTTTTTGCAACATCGGTTTTAACTCATCGTAGTTGTAAACCGGGATTTTTAAAGAATCTTTCTCTACTCTGGCATATCCTTCGATAGTCCTGTTTTGAGTAGGATGAGCGAAAAGACTAAGGAATAATAATACCGAATAAAACATACCTTAATGATAACCTGCAACCGATATTGATTGATTTAAAAGCGGGAGTTTATAACATTTATTTAACAGATGGAATCAGTATTTGGAGATGCCAGATTACCAGATGCCAGATATTAGACTCAAGGTTCTTACATATTTATTTCCACCATTAAAGGAACTAAATAGCAATTCACTTTTCATTATTCACTTTTCACTTTTCACTTTTCACTTTTCACTTTTCACTTTTCAGTTCAACTTATACTTCACT
>JAAEAZ010550325.1_pt1 | contig 14209 bp, 5 predicted proteins | sample 7277811 | NCBI WGS metagenome assembly JAAEAZ01 (sample SAMN13876997, study PRJNA601929) | soil metagenome | isolation source: soil | host: Panicum virgatum | place: USA: Fermi National Accelerator Laboratory | collected 2010-11-19 | reverse complement strand
GGTCTCCGGGTAGGTGCGGCGCAGGGTCTCGCGCAGCATCCGGACGTAGTCCTCGGTCGGGCGATGGCCCGGCTGGAGCGAGATCAGGATCTGGCCGTCGGCCGGCGAGATCGCCGCACCCTCGCTGAGCGACAGGTTGACGCCCGAGTACGGCGTGCCCAGGACATCGAGCATCGTCTCGATCTCGTCGCTCGGGATCACGCCGCGGATGGTCCGCTCGATGTCCGCGATCCGCTTCTCGGTCTCCTCGAGCCGCGTCCCGGGAGCGCCGCGCACGTGCAGCTTGATGAGGCCGGCGTCGACGGTGGGAAAGAAGTCGCGACCGACCAGCAACAGCAGCGCGAGCGAGCCGGCGACGAACACCGTGAACGTCGCGACCACGAACCCGCGGTGCTGCAGCGCCCACGCCAGCCCGCGCCCGTAGCCGTCGCGCAGCCGCGAGAACCCGCGCTCGAACGCCACGGTGAACCGGTTCGGTCCGCCCGCTTCGCGCTTGAGCAGGTAGTGCACCATGGTCGGTACCAGCGTCCGCGACAGCAGGTAGGACATCAGCATCGCGAACACGACGGCCAGCGCCATCGGGACGAACAGCGAGCGCGCCGCGCCGGTCAGGAACGCGATCGGCGCGAACACGATGCAGATGCACAAGGTCGAGACGAACGCCGGGATCGCGATCTGCTGGGCGCCGTCGATGATCGCCCGGGTGAACGGCTTGCGCTGGTGCATGTTGCGATGGATGTTCTCGATCGCCACGGTCGCGTCATCGACCAGGATGCCGACCGCGAGCGCGAGTCCGCCGAGCGTCATCACGTTGAGCGTCTCGCCGAGCACGTACAGCACGATGGTCGAGAACAGGATCGACAGCGGGATCGAGATCACGACGGTCAAGGTCGAGCGCCAGCTGCCGAGGAACATCAAGATCATCAGGGCGGTCAGCCCCGCGGCGATCAGCGCCTCGCGCACCACGCCGTCGATCGACGCGCGCACGAAGATCGACTGATCGAACAGCATCTTCACCTGGATCTTGCCCTGCGCCTCCTTCGGCAGCCGCTCGAGCACCTTCGGGAGCGCCTCGCGGATCCGCGCGTTGACCTCGAGCGTCGACGCGTCGCCGTTCTTCAGGATCGACATCAGCACCGAGCGCCGGCCCTCGACGTGGACCAGGTTGGTCTGCGGCGTGTTGCCGTCGCGGATGCTGGCGACGTCGCGGATGTAGACCGTGCGGCCATCGACCGTCTTGATCGGCACGCCGGCGAGCTCGTCCAGGGTCTCGGGGCTCGAGCGCACGAGGATCGGGTACTCGTTGGTGCCGAGCTTCGCGGTGCCCGACGGAAGGATCACGTTCTGGTTGGTCAGCGCGTTCTGCACGTCGCGCGGCGACAGCCCGAGCCCGTGCAGCCGCCGCGGATCGATGTCGACCATGACATTGCGCTGCTTGCCGCCGTACGGATACGGGATCTGCGCGCCCGGGATATTCGCGATCTCCGAGCGGATGAAGTTGACGCCGTAGTCGAACAGCTGCTGCTCCGACAGCGTGTCGCTCTCGAACGCGAGCTGCATGATCGGCACGCTGGTCGCGCTGTACTGCATGATCAGCGGCGGGACCGCTCCCGGGGGCATCGTTCGCACCGCGGTCTGCGCGATCGCGGTGGTCTGCGCGATCGCCTGCGCGACGTTGGCGCCGGGCTGCAGATAGATCTTGATGACCGCGATGCCGGTCAGCGTCTGGCTCTCCGTGTGATCGATGTTGCTGACGATCGTCGTGAGGAAGCGCTCGAAGTTGGTGACGATGCGCTTCTCCATCTCCTCGGGCTGCAGCCCCGCGTAGTTCCAGATCACCGACACCACGGGGATGTTGATGTTCGGGAAGATGTCGGTCGGCGTCTTGCGGATCGAGAACACGCCGCCGATCGCGATCAGCATCGCCATCACGACGAAGGTGTAGGGTCGCCGGAGCGCCGTGCGGATCAGCCACATCGACGGGGTCCAGTGTGGCGCCAATCACCGCGGTGTCCAGAGACACCGGCGGTGTCGCACCGGCTGGTTAACAGTTCGTCGTACGCCCCAGCGGCACCGGCACCGGCGGCTCGCGCACAGAAGTCAATCCTAAACGCCGGCACAGGACCGTCGGGGCCGCTCACAAGACCTGCACATGGGGGCTACGGTACGCTGGTTTGGAGCGTCAGGCACGGCTGATAGCTGAGGCTGGGAACACCCCGGGTCGGCTCGCTGGTTATTTCAGTCGACCACATCAAGGCTGTTGAAATCGCCCGCAAACTGGTGTGTGTTGTCATCATGCGGCGAGTCCTGGCGGCGTTGTCGGCTTGCCTGGGGGCATGCGGCGACAACTCGATCCCGACGCCCGACGCCAACGAGGGCCCGCCGCCGTTCGAGACCGCGCCCCACGTGGCGATGCCGCGGGTGTTCGGACACAGCAACACCGTGCTGTCGAACGTCCAGCTCGTCACGCTCACGTTCCAGGACTACCCCGATCGCGAGAACGTCGAGGCGTTCGGCGACATGGTCGTCAACTCGAGCTGGCTCAGGTCGGTCGGGTTCGAATACGACGTGCTCGCCGGTACCCACCTGCAGAAGGTGGTGCTCGGACCTGCGCCCGCCTCGGTCACTCGCGACGAAATCGCGACCCTGATCAAGAACGCGCTGATGACCCACGCGGCGCCGCCGCCGGCCCCGACCGGCAACCAGGTCCTCTACCTGCTCTACGTCCCGCCCACCGTGACGCGCGGCGTCGATCTCACCGGTCTGCGCGGCTATCACGACGTCATCATGCTCGATCGCGTCCAGGTGCCGATCGCGGTCGTGCTCGACGATGGCACCGGCCTGGCGGCGCTGACCCGGACGGCCGGGCACCAGCTGATCGAGGCCGCCACCAATCCGTACAGTCCGCCGACCGACGGCTACTATGCCGATCTGCCGATCAGCGATCCGTGGTCGCTCGTCACCGGTGAGCTCGCGGATCTATGCGACGGCGAGCCGCCGGTCGCGATGGAGGGCAGCGGCTTCATGGTCCCGCGCGTCTACTCGAACCAGGCCGCGAGCTCCGGCGCTCCGCCGTGCACGCCGGCCGAGCCCGGCCAGCCGTGGTTCGACGTCTCCGCCGATCCGGCGAGGATGCAGGTGGTCCACCGAGGCGGGTCGGTGACGTTCGTGCTCACGGGCTGGTCGACCCAGCCGGTGCCGGACTGGGGGCTGCGCACCCGGGCCGCCGACTTCTCGAAGCTCACCGAGGACGAGCTCCGCCCCGAGTTCAGCAGCACCACGATCAACAACAACGTGAAGGTGACGCTGACGCTGCATGCCCCGCTCGGTGCGGACTACGGTGCGGCCTCCGGCGTCTACGTGCTGTCGGGGCCCGACGCGCACCCGTGGACGGTCGGGTTCGTCGTGCAGTAGCCGTCGCCCCCGCGGTCCCGCCGCGTTATCGTCGGATCAGGTCCAGATCTCGCGGTCGCCGGCGAGCAGCGCGGCGCGCTCGACCATGCTCACCAGCTCGCGCACGTTGCCCGGCCAGCCGTAGCCGACCAGCTTCTCGAGCACGGCCGGCGTGAGCCGGAGCCCCTGGCGTCCACTGGAAACACTACAGGAGCGGTGGTCGACCCGGTGATGAGTCTTTGGATTTGCAAATCCTTCTGATTAGTTGTGGCCGTTGTCGCGGGGGGAGCCGGCCCCCGAAATCGTCCGTGCTTTGCACAGCCAGTGGATGGAAAATGAAACATAGCATCGGCGGCAATTTCTGCTGATACTGAATAATTTTCCATAGTCAGCCATCGCCGTGCGTTGGCGCTCTCCATGCGGCGTCCTGCGGCATGCTCAAAGCTGTTCGGTTCCGCCTTGCCGATGATGCTGGTGAGGTGCGCGGTCGTGGACGGATCCGCGCTACAGGCCATCCAGGTCGACGATCCCGCGATCACGGTGATCGAGCACCATCACATCGGCCGCCTACTCGACCACGTCCCGTTCCCGGACGCGACCGGAACGATCATGACGGTGAGCACCACCGACCGGATCGATCTCGGCAACGAGTTCTTTCAGGATCTCGGCACCAACGGACGGCGCTGCATCAGCTGTCACCTGCCGTCGGCGGGCTGGACCATCACGCCGAGCCGTCAAGAAGCAGCTCACCGCCGATTGCAAGTACGAGAATGCGGGCCACGCGACGATCAACACGCCCGTGAAACCGTCCGATCGGAGCCGCGATCATGTGGTGATGCAGGTCCGCAAGCCTCCGAGGCCGTACGCGACCGAGACGATGAGCTTCCGGGAGGTGCCGCTCAAGCACAAGCGCAATGGGTAAGCCGAGTTAGAACCGGCGCGGAAGGACCTGGCGGGGAGCATGCACCGCCTGCCAGCAAGAGGTCGGCCAATCGAGCATGACGAGATCTCACGCGGTTGGAGGCGCAAGTGTCCGATGATCGATGATCGGCCACCGTGTCCGAATCCCGGACGTGCGACTCCACCGAGCTCACCGGCCGATCTGCACGTCCTCCAGCACGCCGAGCGCGTCGGGGACCAGCACCGCGACCGAGAAATACACGCTGACCAGGTACGAGGTGATCGCTTGGCCATTGATCGTCATCCGGCGCACCGACACGCCGGGCTCGACCTCGTCGGGAAGCCCGGTGTGGCGCAGGCCGATCACGCCCTGGTGATCGGCGCCGAGCCGCAGCGCCAGGATCGAGCTGGTCCCGGCGCGGCTGATCGGCAGCTTGTCGCACGGCAGCACCGGGACGCCGCGCCAGGCCGTCACCCGGCGGCCGTGGAGCTCGACCGGGGTCGGGTACAGCCCGCGCCGGTTGCACTCACGGTGGAACGCCGCGATCGTCCGCGGGTGGGCGAGGAACAGCCCGGTCCGCCGGCGCCGCGACAGCAGCTCGTCCATGTCATCGGGAGTCGGCGGTCCGCTGCGCGGATGGATTCGCTGCTTGAGATCGGCATTGTGGAGCAGACCGAACTCACGGTTGTTGATCAGCTCGTGGTCTTGCTGCTCGCGCACCGCCTCGAGGGTCAAGCGCAGCTGCTGTTCGAGCTGCTGGTGGGGGACGTTGTAGATGTCCGATACCCGGGTGTGGAGCTTGACCACGGTCTGGACCACGCCGAGCTCGTACTCGCGGGGCGCGAGGTCGTAGTCGACGAACGCGCCGTGCAGCGCGGGCTCGCCGGTGTGGCCGGAGGACATCTCGATCGCGGCCTGGCCGTACTTGTCCTGCGGCCGGGCGAGCTGGGCGGCGAGCTGCGCGAGGTGGGCGCGCAGCCCGGCGTGCTGCTCGATCAGCTGGGCGAGCACCGGGCCGGGCAGCGCGAGCACCGTGCACGCGGTGACCGCCCGGAGCGAGAACGCCCAGGCCTCGCCGGGCGTGATCACCGCGCGGTCGCCGACGTGGTCGCCATCGGACAGCACCTCGAGAATGGTGTCGTCGCCGTACTCGCCCGCACCGAGCTTGTGGGCCCGGCCGTGCGCGATCGCGACGAGGTGATCGGCGGGGTGGCCGCGCGCCACGATCAGATCGCCGGCGGCGACCTCGCGCGCGACGAACCGGCCGGTCAGCGCGCCGAGCGCGGCATCGTCGTCGAACCCGCGCAGCAGCGGCAGCTCGGCGAGCGTCGGCGCGACGACCTCGACGCGGCCGCCGGTGACGGTGAACTGCAGCCGGCCGCTGCCGACGGCGTGGCTGAGCCGGCGGTTGACCCGGTACACGCCGCCGTTGACCTGTTCCCACGGCAGCATCTGGAGCAGCCATCGCGGCGAGATGCCCTGCATCTGGGGCACCGACTTGATCGTGTGCGCCAGCTGGCGGGCACCCGCCGTCGACAGACTGGTCGGTTCGGCGTCGCCGGACGGACCGGAGGGAGTGGTTGCGCCGGGAATCACTCGGACGTCCTGCCGATCTCGACGTTCTCCAGGATGCCGAGCGCGTCGGGGACCAGCACCGCCGTTGAGAAGTAGCAGCTGACCAGGTACGAGATGATCGCCTTCTCGTTGATCCCCATGAGCCGGACCGACAGGCTGGGCTCGATCTCATCGGGGATGCCGGCCTGGTGCAGGCCGATCACGCCCTGGTTCTTCTCACCGGTCCGCATCAGCACGATCGAGCTCGTGCGCGACGCGCTGACCGGGATCTTGGTGCATGGAAGGATCGGGATGCCGCGCCACGCCGGCACCATGTTGCCGCCGAGATCGATGCTGGTCGGGTAGATGCCGCGCCGGCTGCACTCCTGGCCGAACGCGGCGATCGTGCGCGGGTGGGCGAGGAACACCGTCGGATCCTTCCACACCGTGGCCAGCAGCTCGTCCATATCATCGGGCGTCGGCGGGCCGCTGCGGGTGTGGATGCGCTGCTTGAGATCGGCGTTGTGGAGCAGCCCGAACTCGCGGTTGTTGACCAGCTCGTCCTCCTGGCGCTCCTTGAGCGCCTCGACGGTCAGCCGCAGCTGCTGCTCGGTCTGGTTCATCGGCTCGTTGAACAGGTCGGCGACGCGGGTGTGGATCTGCAGCACCGTCTGCACGACGCTGAGCTCGTACTCGCGGGGCGCGGTCTCGTAGTCCACGTAGGTCGCGGGTAGTACCGGCTCGCCGCTGTGGCCGGCGGCGAGCTCGATCGCGGCCTGGCCGGTCCCGTCCTGCTTCTTCGCGAAGCGCTGCTTGAACTGCTCGAGGTGGGTGCGCAGCGACGGCGACTGCGCGACGATCGCCTCGAACGCGTCCTGCTGCAGGATCAGCACGGTGCACGGCGTGGCCGCCCGGGCGGTGTACGGCCAGGTATCGTGCGACTCGAGCAGCGCCTGCCAGCTGTAGGAGTCGCCGTCGGCCAGCACGTCGAGCGTGGTGTCGTCGCCGTACTTGCCCTTGCCGATCCGGTTGACCTTGCCGTGCGCGATCAGACAGATCGAGTCGGCCGGCTTGCCTTGCTCGGTGATGACCTCGCCGGGCTGGAGCTCGCGCTGGACGAACCGATCGGCGAGCGCTTGGAGCACGGTCACGTCGTCGAACCCGCGCAGCATCGGCAGCTCGCACAGCTCCTGCGGGATGACCTGGACGCGCGCGCCCGTGGTGGTGAACGTCAGGCGGCCGTCGCCGACCGCGTAGCTCAGCCGCCGGTTGACGCGGTACACGCCGCCCTGGACCTGGACCCACGGCAGCACCCGGAGCAGCCACCGCGACGAGATCCCCTGCATCTGGGGGACCGACTTGGTGGTGTGGGCCAGCTTGCGCGCGGCATCGGTGCCCAGGCTGGTCTGCGGATTCTCGATGTCGCTTCCCGGTCTCGTAGTCATCGCCATGAATCACCCCGATTGGCTTGAAGGGCCCGGTACAGCGCAGCGAGCCGTGTCGCCGACGTGCCGAGCCCGGATGGTGCACCGAACCGCGGTGCCGGCAGCCGGCGGTCTGCGTTCAGCTCCGGCTCCCTGTAGCGATCGACGGCGTGGTGCCAGGTGAGGATGCCAGCCATCCAGTGCTGGCATCCCGTGAGGTAGGTCTGGACGGAGTCGCGGACCGCGGGACCCGCGCCGAACTCGTCGAGCACGATCGGCAGCTCGTCGGCTACCAGGTGCTCGAACTGCCGCAGTCGCGAGGTGATCAGGTCGTTGACCACGCGGACCGCGTCAGCCGGGCTGCAGTCGAGGAAGTTCTCGATCACCAGCACGGCGTTGTGGAACTCGCCCTCGTACTCGATCTCCTTCTGGTAGGAGAAGATGTCGTTGGTCAGGCCGCCGACGTCGGTCGTCGACAGCTCGATCTCGCGCATCGTCCGGGTCCGGAGCAGATCGGCGGGGATGTCGACGTCGCGGGTCAGCCGGAACAAACTCGCGGTCAGCTCCGATCCGAACGTCTTGCGCCGCATCTCGATGTAGTCGACCGGGTCGGGAATCCGGTGCTGGATGTGATTGGCCAGCTCCCACACCCAGCTCGTCGTCATGTCCCAGATCGCCGTGCGGAACTGGCGGCGTATGGCCTGCGACAGCCCGCCCGCGGTGCGCGTCCACAGATCAGCCAGCCCGCGCTCGATCGGAGTGAGCGGCGGCGGGATCGGCGCGGCGTCGAGCGGCATGAACAGCAGCAGGCGCGCGTTGAACGCCTTCGCGCCCGCCATGTCGCGGGTCCGGAAGTAGATCAGGGGGAAGTAGTCGTCGAAGTAGGTTCCCCACACCAGCCAGCTGGCGGTGATGTCGAGCTGGGGCCCGCTGGCGTCGGGGTGGATCATCGCGGCGCACAGCGTGACGTCGGCGGCGTCGAACTTGCGGTCGTTCCACACGTAGCCACCGGGGACGCCGAGCAATTCATCGAGCATGCCCATCCGACGCGCCCCACACCTTGCTGCTGCGCCGGGCGGCGTCGAGGTGCGGGTTGTAGCGCACCGGGTACGGCATGTAGAACTCGGGCAGCGCGACCGCCCCGACCCGCCGGTGCGGCTCGAACCGGAAGCTCTTGATCCGATCGGCCCCCAGGTTGGTCGGGGTCAGCCGGATCTGCGACGCGAGCGGTGCCAGCGGTCCGGTCGCGAGGCCGGCCAGCGGGCTCGCGCCCTGGGCCGCGCCGGCGCGGTTCATGTAGCGGCTCGACCGCAGGTGCCACTCGTGGCCGCCGGACTGCCAGTCCTGGAGGCCCTTGGTGTAGCGTGCGACCCGCGCGCGCTCGGCCGGGTTCAGGTGGTGCTCGTCGCACACCGCGGGCACCTCGGTCAGCGCGGTGTGCTCGAACTGGTGCAGCCGCGAGGTCAGGATGTCGTTGGTGAGATCCGCGGCGCGCTGGGGGCCGACGCCGAGGAACCGCTCGAGCACCAGCACGCAGTTGGCGTTCTCGCCCTCGTCCTCGACCTCGCGCTGGTAGGAGAACAGGTCGTTGCGCAGGTGAACGCCGTCGGCGAACGTGTCGCGCAGCACCTGCAGCGCCCGGCTCGCCGCGATCTCGGCCGGGACCTCGCCGTCGACCGCGTGCTCGACCAGGTTGGCCGACCACGGCGCGCCCCCGACCTTGCGCCGCATCTCGATGTACTCGATCGGATTGGCGATCCGGTCGCGCTGGATGTTGGCGAGCTCCCACAGCGACTCGTCGAGCAGGGCCTGCGTGCTCGCGGCGAACCGGGCCCGCCACGCCACCGACGCTCCCGGGATCGTGCGCGGCCACAGGTCGGCGAGGCCGCGCTCGACCGGGTTGGTCACCGGCGGCGGTGGTCCGGATGGCGTGATCGGCATGAACGCGCGCAGCCGGGCCAGATACTGCTTGGCGCCGGCCATATCCTTGGTGCGCTTGAAAACCTCCAGAAAGTGATCGTCAAAGAAAAACACCCAGACATACCAGTCGGTGACCAGATCGAGCTCCGGAGCGGAGGCATCCGGATGCGTGTATGCACATAAAAGTGCATAGTCATGAGAATCGAGATCGTGCTCGTCCCAGATCGGGTCTTCGCTCGCCCCGGCGGCCGTTCCCGACGGCGCGCCGATGATGCCCATATCGCGCGCCCATGCCTTGGAGTGGACGCGGGCTCCTTCGAGATGCGGATTGAGCCGCGCCGGATACGGCATGTAAAAATCTGGTAATTGAAACGGCTGCATTGCCGCGCCAGACAATGCAGGTATCGTTGTCAATACACAATATCTCGATCCGTGAGATGTGCGTTAACGCTCAGGGTCAAGGAAGGACAAGCGCCGTTTCGCCGGTGCTCCACCACGTCACGACGACCCGCGTCGGTCTTCCAGGCGGCGAGCGAGATCAGAGAGGAGGGAACGCATCGCCGCGAGTGCAACAAATGGCTGCACTGGCCGCGCTTGACAGCGGCGCGCCGCGGCTCCGAGCTCGCCGCGATCGGCGCGCTCGTGGCCGGCGCTGTACCACGGTCACGCGGCACGGAGGGTCGGCGTGCGCACCGCGGGGGACGTGAGAGGCCCTCGACCAATGGAGATCGTGGTCGGACCGATCACTCGTATCTCACGTGTCTCCGCGACATCGATCACGATTGGTCGTCGTTACCCGACCGATACCTCGGATGCGTTCGCAATGGCCGCAGAGGTCCTTTTCAGCAATTTCGACTGGTGGTAGTGTGCTGAAACTTCCGAGCTGCGGGATAGATAGTAAATATATCGCAATCATCTGTGCCTATTTCGCGTCGGCAGAGACTCATCCGGTGCGGTTGTACCGCCAGCGAACCTCGCTGGCTGGAAACATTGAAAAGTAAGGGGAAATATACAATGAGTGTCCAAGGAAGAAACATGTCGAGATCGGTCCTGGCCAGGGCTTTCCGGTTGGCGGCACTGGCGCTGCTGGTCATGGTGCTCGGCTCCGGCGCCCGCGCTCATGCCGCGCAGGCAGCTATCAACGTGTACGTGGCAAATGCAAACAACAACACGATTTCCGTGATCGACACGGCGAGCAATACCATCGTCGCCAACGTCCCGGTAGGACACGCCCCTGTGAGCCTGGCGATCACTCCGGACGGGGCCTTCCTGTACGTTGCCAATGCCAGTGACAATACGGTCTCGGTCGTCGACGCGGCGACCAATACGGTGGTCGCGACCGTGCCGGTCGGAACCATACCGGTCGGGGTAACGATGGCTCCGAGTGGAGCCTTCGTGTATGTCGTCAACGTGCGAAGCAACAGTGTTTCCGTGATAAACACGGCGACCAATACCGTGAGTGCCACGGTGCCGGTGGGAAGCTTCCCCATCCAGGCGGCAATCACTCCCGATGGGGCCTTCGCTTACGTCGCGAATGAAGGGGGTAATAACGTCTCGGTGATAGATACGGCAACCAATACGGTGGTCGCGACCGTGCCGGTCGGCGTCGTTCCCGATGCGGTGGCGGTCTCTCCTGATGGTGCCCTCGTCTACGTGGGGAACAACATCGCGCAGGCCGTCGGAGGAATCTCGGTGATCGCCACGGCGACGAACACCGTGATCGCGACCGTGGCGACCTCGAACCAGCCCATTGGAATTGCCTTCACCCCCAGTGGAGCCTTCGCATACGTGGCCAATTTCGTCGGCAGCTCGGTCTCGGTGATCGACACGGCAACCACCACGGTGATCGCCACCATCAGTGACGCACAGGCGCGCACCCCGGCCGGTATAGCCATCACCTCGGATGGGGCCTTCGCGTACACTGCGAATTTCAACAGCAACAACGTCTCCGTGATCGACACGGCGACCAACACCATCGTCGCGATCATCCCCGGGTTGGTCGGTCCGGAGGGCATCGCCATCACGCCGAAGCCCAATGCCCCCACCAGCAAGGACCAGTGCAAGGATGATGGCTGGAAGACCTTCACCAACCCGACCTTCCAGAACCAGGGCGATTGCGTATCCTTCGTGGAGCACCTGCCTCCGCAATAGCAACGGAACTCGGGCCCCGGCGCGCGCGCCTCCTCGTGGTCGCTCACTGTGACCGAATCGCGCCGCCCCGGAGGCCGGAGGGGATACGCGGTGCGGCCAGCCGCCGGAGCCGCTGTCGCAGCCCCGCTCGCTTCGCCGGCCTGCTGCCGCGCTGACTACCTCGGCTTGGGCGCTCGCGTGGATCGCGCGGGCGGTGACATCTCCGTCAAGAGCCGCAGGATCTCGTCGAGCTTGAGGCCTTGCTCGGCCACCTGCTCCTCGAGCGCGGTGAGCCGGTCGTCGATCGTCGGCGCGCTCTGGGTGGTGCCCTGCGCGGTGCCGGGCTCCTGGCCGAGGTTCATCAGGGCGGGGCGCTCGACGTAGGTCACGCGGTGGAGCACCCGCCAGCACCGGTTGGGCTTGCCGGCCTGGGTCTGGCGCAGCGCGCGGGCCTCCTCGTCGTTGCTGATCAGCCACTCGGGGTCGACGACCTGCGCGAAGAAGTCGTGGAAGTGATCGGTGCTGCCCTCAAGGTAGTAGCTCATGAAGCGGTAGCGATCGACCTTCTCGCCCGGCACGAGCGGGTTGTCGCGGAGATCGGTGATCCCCCGCTGCTCGATCCCGGAGAGGTCGATCGCGAGCTGCAGCGTCCGACCCTGACTCAGCATCTTGCCGCCGGCATCGGCCTTGCTGAGCGATCCTATGAGGGACAGCTCGCCCCTGAACCAGGAGAACGCCAGGTCGAACATTTCGCCAAGCCAACCGGAATGGCTCGTCGCCACGCCGAGCGAGTGCTCCACGGTGTTCGCGAAGCTCTGCTCCTTGGCGCGCAGCCCACCATCGCCGTCCCAGATGTAGGTGTTGACCACGTTACGCTTGCCAGCATGGGTCTGGATCTTCGTCATCTGGACCTGCCACTGGGCGAACGCCTGGCTGGCGCGGACGCGATCCTCGAGATGCAGGTAGCTGGCCTTGATGTCCTCCTGCCGCTGCTTCGCCTCCTGGAACAGCCGATCGCGCTCGGTCTCGGGGTCATCGTCCTCCTCGGCATCTGGCTCGCCGGTGCGGGACGCGGCCGCGGGGGTGAAGCTCCCGAGGTTCTCCGCATCGAAGTTGTAGAAGTAGCTCTCGCGCTCCCGGTCCATGCGGACGATCCGCTCCGCGAGCGCGTACGCCTCCTCCATCCGGAAATAGCTCGCCGGATACTTCGACCCGTACTGCGCGCGCATGCTCGGCACGTGCGGGTAGAACGTCGGATCGGCCGGCATCGATCCCACCAGGCCGTCGAGCGTGCCGTTCAGGGAGTACGCCGGGTTCATGAGGAACGTGATCGTGTTGACGTCGAGCGGCACGCCCTCCACCGGCCGGACGTCGTAGCCGACCATCCGCCCGCTGCGCACGAGCTTGGTCACGAACACGTCGGCCGTCCCGGACACCACCAGCGCGTAACCCACGTTCTTCGGCACGAAGCGCGGCCCGACCGCCACGTTCATCGCCTTGTCCTCGACCCGCCCCGACAGGGTCAGCCGGTCCGTGGTCGCGTACGTCGACGACGACTCGGTGGTGCTCCGGTTGAGCTCCGTCTCGTCGTAGAGATAGCTCCAGCCCGTGCCGAGATCACCCTCGGTAAGCCCCTTGTCGAGGAGCCTGCCAGCGTCCTCCAGGTACCACCCAGCGCCGAGGTACCCCGATTGCTCGAGCGACTGACCCTGGGTCGCCACGCGCTGGAACGTGTACACGGTGTCGACCGCTTGCATCAGCGAGACCGTGGCGGCGCCGCGGTAGTCGTCCCCGACGGTCAGGTTCTCCGACGGCACGGGCGGCGCACCCTCGATGTAGCCGACCAGCGTCGGGTTGATCTGCGTGTTGCCGATCCACTGCAGGAGCAGCTCCTCGATCCGCAGCTCGGCGCCCAGGCCCACCTGACCTCCGGAGGCGTAGGCGACACAGCGCCGCATCACCGCCTGCTGCGTGCCGTCCGCGGTCGCCCCGACGGTGCTGTACTCCGTGGCCACCAGATCGCTCGCGCCGGCCGCTGGCAGCGCGGTCGTCAAGAGCACGCGCGCGGTGCCGTGCAGCGTCCCGATCGCACCGGTGACCTTGTCGCGGACCTGGCCGCTGCCGGCGTGCGCGGCATCGAGCGGGTAGTAGGCGATGAGCCCGGGCTCACGGCCGGTGAGCCGCAGGCGGAAGTCCGCGCGCAGCTCGGCCTCGGTGCGCGCGCGGTTCCAGATCCGCACGTCGGACAGCTCGCCGAGGAAGTAATCTGTGCTGACCACACCGCGACCGATCTGCAGCTCCCCCGTGCCGGTGAAGTCCCCGGTCGCCGTGCGCTCGGCCACCTTCACACCGTCGCGGTAGATCCGTTGAGCGCGGGTGGGCTGGTCGTACATGCAGCACCAGTGGTGCCAGTCGGTGTCGGTGTAGGCCTCAGGCGTATCCACATCGTTATTGTAGAACGCCATCGTGAAGACGTTGGTATTGCGGAATCCGATGTGAAGCCCCTGGTTGGTCGTCTTCGTGCCCATGCCCATCACGTAGTGGGACACGGTCTGGTTCGCGCCGCTGCGCCGTGCCCACAGCTCGACGGTGAAGCTCGTACTGGCGATCGCGACGGTGGGACAGATGACGCAGGCGCTGCCGCGGTCGGGCAGGCCCAGCACCGCGCCGCCGAGGTTGCCGAGGTTCGCCGTGCAGCCGGCCCAGTCTGCGCCGGCGATGCTGCCGTCCATCGTGCCACCCGCGACCCGATCGTGCGCGGCCGCGCCGGCGCCCTCGTCGAGCGGCCAGTACGCAAGCAGCCCTGGCTCACGGCCGGTGAGCACCACCCGCGCGTTCATCGCGATCTCGTCGTCGGACAAGGGCGCGCTCCACAGCCGCACCTCGG
>JAAEAZ010346073.1_pt1 | contig 14343 bp, 10 predicted proteins | sample 7277811 | NCBI WGS metagenome assembly JAAEAZ01 (sample SAMN13876997, study PRJNA601929) | soil metagenome | isolation source: soil | host: Panicum virgatum | place: USA: Fermi National Accelerator Laboratory | collected 2010-11-19 | reverse complement strand
GCTAAAGCTTCAGGACTAAATTTATGCTTATTAAATTTTAATAATGTTTATGTTAAATGTTTAAATCCCCAACTAGAACCTGCTAGACTCAATATATTGTATTCTGGTTTAAACAAATATACATAATATTGTTTTCTATTTTAATATTTATTTATTAAATTTATTATGACCATGTAATAACAAAGCTTTATATATATGACTATTCAGAGTAAGTAATATTTTATTTAAATAATTTATATAATAATAACTTTAAAGTCTATAATATAAATCCAATGAACCTAATTTAAACTTTTATTCTTTTTTTATTAACTAATCTGTAAATACCACTCTTACCTTTATTATCTTTTAAAACATATGATTTATTAAATAAAAAATTTTTATAAATAATAACAAGCTTAAAAGTTAAAAAATGAAAAAAAAAATTATTATAGGCGAAAATAAATATTTTGAAAAAAAAATATTTTTTATTAAATCACTTTGTCATGGCCTGAGGAGAAACTCGAATTCTCATTCTTAATTCATGAAATTATTGTTCTACCTTTAAACTACTCGGGCTAATATATATACTAATATATATATATATATATTTCTTATGTTGGAGCGATTCGAACACTCAATAATAAATACCAAAAATTTAGGACTTACCAATTAGTCGACAACATAACTTTTTAAAAATTAAAAATAAAATTTAATTAAAAAAAAAAATAATATGGGTAACAAGACTTGAACTTGTAAAGTTAAAACTATTCCATCCTAAGTGGAACCTGGTTACCAAATTTCAGCATACCCATATATAGTATAGATTGAAAAAATGAAATATAATAAAAGAAAAATTGCCCAGAGTAAGACTTGAACTTACAACAGGAAAATCTTCAGTTTTCTGCTCTACCAATTGAGCTTTCTGAGCTTTATTAAATATTTGATACTAAATATTTTCCTTTTATAAGTTTATTTGGTTTTTTATACCTACGTAATGTAGATTCTCCTATATTTAAATATTTGGCTGCTTGTACATTACCTACAAGAATTTTGTCAATACCTATTTCAATATCTGTAATTTTAACCAAAATAGATTTGTTAACAGAAATCTTACTAACCGTTTCAATAGTATGACTTTTACCAAAAAAAGAGGTTTTTTTTACCTAGACGTATTTTAGCCATTTATTGAATTTTTGCTTTAGATTCTTTTGAAAAGATCCGATCTTTTAATGCTCTTCTAATTAATTATTTAGTCTTTTCATTTTGTTTAGTACCAAGACGTGAACCTGCTATTATTCAAATATTATATTATGGATTTAAAATATTAATATAATATTGTTCTCTATATATTAATATATTTGGTTCACAATATTAAATAATATCCAAATTAATATTTGAATAACCATATTTTAATAATGCATTATATATAGCACTAGATCCCTTTTCTATTCTTTTAGTAAGATAACTTAAATAATAGTAAATTTTAAATCTATTGCTTAAAGAAATAGAAGATCCCACATAACTTTTACTAGTAACTTTATTAGTTCAACGATAAATACCACATTTTCCCTTATTTTACCTAAATATAGCAAACTTACACGTATTAGCATTAATATATGAAATAACCAGAACAACATTTAAATTATTATTATTATTATTATTATTACTTTTCATCTTATTGTTTTGGAGTTGAACCAATATATTAAATCATAAATTAAATGTGTTATTATTATACTAAACAACAATACTTGGAAAATAATTTATATTTTCAATATTATATTATGCCAATTAAGCTTAATAAAACTACTTTATTAAATATAAAATTTAATAATATTACAGAAAATACCATTTATTAATAATACCTTCTTTGTTTTTTTATTCAATTTAAAGTTTTATTAAAAAAAAAATACTGACCCTAATACTATAAATAGGTCTTTATTTAGTATTTATTAATTAACTATTTTTTAAAGGGATTTTTATTTTCTAATTGAGATAAAATTTTACTTCTAGATTTAGCTATTGACAATGTTTCTTCCTAAATTCTTTTTTTTTTAGATCTTTTTTAATTTCTTTTATTAATTACGAGTCTTTCATATATCCTTAAAAATTTTTTTAATATTTTATTAGTTATTTAATACTTCCTTGGAGCTTTCAAGTATATTACTTCCTAGTCTGCTACTATTATGGCAAGGTACCTCCACCTCATAATGTTATCCCCCCCCCCCGGGCATACGCGCTTAGTGTTAAGTCGACTCCTTAATGATATTTACGCCTGGACATTTTGGCTTACTCTCAATCTTTAAAATATTTAAAAAATTGTATAGGGATTTAATAAATCCTAAAATTAGTAGTTGAAAGATTACCTCTATAAGTGGTTTATTAAGATTTGTAGGTAGTATTATGCGTCAGTTGGCCTGGCTATCCGATAAGATAACAAAAATATAAGTGAATATAAACCTATAGTAAAATTAATTAATAATAAAATATTTTTCTCTTATTAATTATAACATAAAGAAAACACTATGTATTTATAAAATAACATATTAAGTGTTCCGCTCTACCAATTGAGCTTTTCGAGCTTTTAATTTATTATTTAGAAAAATTTTTTTTTATACAATATAATATATATATAAAGACTTTATACATTATATACTACTTAAATAATTTATTATAATTTATTTATTATAAATTATAATAAAAAATTAGTAAGTATTAATAATTCTTAATATTACTTTCATTATTATTAATATAATTTAAATAAACATGGAGTTATCAAGAATTGAACCTGAGTTAAAGACGTGCAAAGTCCTTGTTTTACCAATTAAACTATAACCCCTATATTTAAATTAATATCAAATAAATCATTTTAACATTTACAATTTTCATATTATATTTTTTCAAATGTTAACATTACTTTTATAAATTTTATGATTTTTTAGACATTTTGCAATATAATAATGTTTTCCTATAAACTCATAAGCTTTTCGCACAGATAAAAATTTCATAATTTTACTTGTATTATTATTATTAACAACTATTACAGTATATGCTTTAGTACTACCAATTGATGTATTTAATTTTGCTTTCTAAGTACGATTACAACCTAAATTAAACGCACGTATAATTTCTATTTATAAATAATATAAATTATAATATTTATTAAGTATTTTAAATAAATAGCGGAACCTATATAAATTTTACCAAATTCTACGTTAGTTCATTTATATACACTAATTTTTTTTATTAGCATTTAATATTTCCATTCTTTCAGTCTCACCATTCTTATAAACAAAAATAGGATTTATAAACTCTATATTATTATTAAGATTAATTAAATTATTTCTATTATTTTTAATTTGTCCGAAGAACGATTTGAACGTACACGATTATCATCACTTAATTTTAAGTTAAGCCTGTCTACCATTTCCAGCACTCGGACTAAAAGTAATAATATAATATTAATTATTATTAATAAAAAATTTTATTAATTTTTTAAATAAGGCTAAAATGAGTCGAACATTTATAAAAGCTATCATGAGCAGCTGACTTTACCATTAAGCTATAGCCTTAAATAATTTTTTTTATTAATTTGCGGGCTTAAGATTTGCACCTAAATTTTTTGATCATGAGCCAAATATGTTACTATTACATTAACCCGCAGATAAAATATAAAATAATTAATAAGAAATAGGTGATTTGAACACCTGACCTTTCGTGTGTAAAACGACAGCTCTACCTCTGAGCTAATTTCTTTTAACCCAAGAGAGATTTGAACTCTCGCACTAACAGTGAAAATGTTATGTCTTAACCAAACTTGACCACTGGGTCTTTAAATAAAAAAATTTTTTAAGCCCAGTGCAAGTATCGCACTTACTTAAACCGATTACAAAACTAGTATATTAGTATTATACTAACAAGGCTAAAATATATAAACTAATATATACAACTAACCTAAAAAAATGACGTCTAATTTTATAACCTTTGATTGTTATTAAATTTAGCTTTATTAACTTTTTCTAATACAGAATGTAAAGTACTACGTGATACACTTACTATATTAGCACAATCTATAAGATTATCAACTAATAAAACTTCATTTTTTGGAGTTGTTATTTCAAAAATTAAACCACCTTTTATAGCTACATCCTATTTATTTGTTTTAAGATTTAGTATACGACCATCTGGTATTGGTTCATAAATAGGTGTAGCATTTTTTAATATAGATTTTTCTTATTTAGTAATTTTAAGTATATTACCATTATAACTAAAAAGTCTAAAATTATTCATACTATGACTTAATTTAATTAATAAAGATTTCATTTATGAATATTTATGTATTATATAATAAAGTGTACGACATATAATTTTAAAATCATTAAAATCTTTAAATTTTTTAGTTAAAAATGATAATTTAGATAAATAAGGTATAATATAATTATATAAAATACGTATATTTTCAATACTTAAAGATACTTGAGGATTAGTATTACCTTTTGCTGAAAAATAATTTATATTAATAAGCTAAGAATTATTAATTCTTCATAATGAATTACTATCAAATCTTAATTTTTCCTTAATATATCGTTTTACACTTAATAAAAGAAGTTTCTGTTTTGCAGTTAACTTAATATTAAAACCAGCAATCGCACGTGTTCTAATAAAATGAAATGATCCTTCTCCTTCTATTAAACCTAATAAGTAAGGATCACTTATTGTAATTTCATAACCCAAAGGCATATCAAAAATAATACGATTTATAATCATATTATTTTTTAAATTAAGTATTTGACTTATCCATTATTTAGTAATAATATTATCTTTACGATTAAAATATAAATTATAAGCTTTGAAAAAATCAATATAATCTAAATATTTTACACCGTTTAAATGGTACTTATTAAAAATACTAATCAATTTATATAAATCTTGTTTACATGTAATACATAAAGTACATAAGTGAATATCAACTCTTTTTTCATCATATTAAATAATGTATACTTTACCCATTATTAAAAGTTCAATTATTTCGAATAATACATCTTTATCATCTACATATAAATTGATTTTAAATAAAAATGAGAATTTAGTAATATTATCTTTTGAATCTTTCAAAAGATTTATTTGAAAACTTCCTTCTCCATCAACAAACCCTATTAATCATTGATAAAATAACTCCAAATTGTTTTTATAAAAATCTAAATTATAGTTATTTTTAATATTTAATTGTGTTTTCATATATTTATATAAAAATTTTTCAGTTTTAATTTTCATTTTTATTTTATTTTTAAAAATTATTATTATTATAAATTTATATATTATTTAATAAATTTTTAATTATATTTTGAGACATAACATTATATCTTTAAATTAATTTGTCTAACATAAAAATTCAAATTAAAATTAATATTCTAGTACTTAATTTAATATTCAATAATTAAAAATAAGAAAGCTAATATTTTATTTGAATATATATAACGTATTAATCATCCATTATTAATATCTCGCATAACGTACTTTGTCAGCAAAATAAATAAGGAACTGTACTAATATTTAGTAAGGTAATAAAATTTGAACATTTTTAATATAATTTTTTTTTTATTATAATACTATATAAATTATTATATTGAAGCTATTCAAACCAACGCGAGTATCACATTTATCTAAATTAAATACAAAACGGTTACTCAGCCCAGTAAAAGATTTGCACTTTTTTCTACCGATTACAAAACGGTTATAATACTATTATACTAACCAGGCTAAAATATAATAATATTTTTAATTTAAAAATATTAGATATGTGTAATTAATAGTATATTAACAAATTAGTACTTTATGTCTAAAAACAATTAAAATTATTACAACTAAAGCCTATGTAATATTATTATTTAAAGATAATAAACCTAATAATAATAATATTTCGTAGTGTTAAACTACGTTTATATAAGAGTATATTATAGTAAGCTTCGTACTTATATGCTTTCAGCACTTATCTTTAACTGACTTAGCTTTCCTGCCATGCTTATAGTATTAATTTACTTTAGTGAAAGTAAATATATAAATATTAAAAAAAGTAATATTTACAAATATAAACAACAGGTAAACCATAGGTCAATATACCCAACTCCTTTCGTACGAAGGGTTTATCTATATTTTACTCTAATTTCCTCTAGAAGATAGAAACCATACTGTCTCACGACGTATTAAACCCAGCTCATGTAACTCTTTAACCGACGAACAGTCGTACCCTTCATGATTTCTACATTCATGTGGATGAGTTAAGCCGACATCGAGGTGCCAAACCGCGCACTCAATTTGTACTCTCTTGCGCAAATTAGCCTGTTCAATTTATGTTATCATAAAAGTTTATTTTCTTTTATTTCCATTTATCTAAAAATGGTTCAGACTATTTCATCATCTTTATTAACTATATAAAATTTAAGGGAGGGATACATGAAAATAATAAATATTGTTAAACAAATAAATTATATCTAAATATTATTTACAAAATAAATATAAAATCTAATTTATTTTATTTAGCTTCCACTTATTCAACCTTTAATTCCAAAAGATCCTATACGTGTCTTAGAATTAAGTTTAGTATATTGTAAATTAGATCTAAAACTACCTCTTAATAAGACTGAAGGACAACCATAAATTGAAGAATTAACATTAATTAAATTACCTTTATATCTAAATTTGGATAAAGATCTTGAAGCAGTATAACGTTTAGTTAATCTTCCTGTAGTTTGTATTCTAATACCCGAAACTCTTTTATATTTAATATTATTAAGAATAATTTTTTTTAAATATTTTGATTTAGTTTTATTTTGTAAGAATAAATTGTATAATAATTGATTAGTAATATCTATATTATTATTATGTAAATTTAAATTATTTATATTAAATATATAGTTTGAAGTAGGTTTAATCTTAGTATTTTTTATTTTTGTTTTTGAAATACAATATTTTAAATATTTTAATAGTTTTCTTCTATTTTTTCTAAGTTTTAAAACTAAAGATTGTGTAAAAATATCACTATTAACATAAAAATATTTAACATTAACAAAATTAAATTGTATATTTTTTTTATATATTTTTTTAATTAAATTAGTTAAACCTTGTAAATAAGAATTATAAAATTTAGATTTATTAATATAAATTAATTGTTTAAAATATATAAATAATAAAATTTTTCTTAAAGATTTTCTAATAAATCGTTTATAATATCTATATTGATATTTTTTAATAATTTGATTATAAAATATTTTTTGTTCTAAATTATAATTATAATTTAAAGCTAAAGCTTTAAGTATAACATTTTTTTGTCTTATTTGTTCTTTAATATATTTTAAACCTTTTTTTCTAACTAACACTAATTTTTTTTTAAATATATCTTTTTTTAATAATTTATTAAACCTTTTTGATATTTTATACAAATAATTAGATAATTGTCTATTATAAAAATATATAGTTATAGTTACTAAATCATTAGTATGTTTAAATTCACCACTACTTACAAATATTTTATGTTTTGAAACTTTTCTTAATTTAGTACGAAAAAAATTTTTCTTTTTACTTTTATTTTTTTTTTCCAATTTTAAATTATACAAATTAAAATAACTTTTTATCAAATTAATTATCAATTTGTTAGCTTCAGGTATTAAACCTAAAGTATTTTTATTATAAGCATATATACTATTTTTTCAATTTCTTACAGTAGGTAAAAATTCTTTAGGACGAACAATTTTATTTTTTGTGTTGACTCCTAGATTTTTATATCTATTTTTTAATTTTAATTTAATAATGTTTAACATATATTAATTAATTAATTAATTTAATTATATAAATAAATAAATTTATTTAATAACATAACTTAATTTAACTACAGTAGTTAAATTTATTTCATTAATGTTTAGAATATTATATAATATAACATTAATAATTATACAAATATATACATATATATATATATATTTAAAATATATTATATAGTTAATAAAGATGTTGGGAATAAATAAAAGGATTATTATTAGCACTATTCACCTTTTAGTCGTTGAACGTCCTTATTTAATTTATAAATAACAATAATATTTTAATTTAAAAATGCTTAAATAAGTTTCGCTTCAAATACACTTTATAAAAAAAAAGTTATTTTTGAAATTTACCCAAATATATTACCAATAATTTAAAATATTGGAGGACTAACATTTTAATCCCTAGCGTAACTTTTTCTATAATCCAAGACCTTTCCTTTCTGCATCTTGTGATCATATGCCCCGCTTACGCGACTGATAGACATGTAAGTCAAACAGTAAAGCAAGATTAAGCCATTAAACTTTTAAAGTATATACTTATATTATATTAATAAAGGTATATTTATATATATAATACAATATTAATATAATTATAATAAAAAAAACATACATTTTTTTTTTTATTTAAAAATACATCTATTTACCATATAGTTAAAATCTTACTTAAAATTTAAAATAAAGTATTTAAAACTATATTAATTGAATAATTATAAACAAATAATTAATAACATATTAAAAGTAATAATTTATATCCATAAAGAGATATAAATAAATTTATAAATTATAATTCACAAATTTACAGAATGAACTTTGGATATACCCAGGTACTTTTTATGGGATCTGTGCCCCGCATAAACTGCCTTCTAATCATATTAAATATAATAGAACAAATAAAGGTGTTTCAATTATATCAAACAATTACCTTATACTCTGAAAATTATCTTACTAAAATCATAATTAGTAACAGTAAAGCTGCATAGGGTCTTCTCGTCTACCTAGAGGTAAGCAGTATCTGCACTGCTATTCCAATTTCACTGAGCCAATCATCGAGACAGCTGTTGTATCGTTAAGTCATTCATGCAAAGACCGCATTTAACGGCCAAGGTATTCCGCTACCTTAGGACCCTTATAGATAAGGCCGCCATTAATCGGGGAATCCTTCAAAACCTAATTTAATAAATTAAGAATATTAGTTACCCAGCCGACATCGGGCAGACATCACACTCAATACTTTGATATTTTATCTTTGCAAAGTGCTTTGTTTTAATTAAACAGTCGTACAACACTATTTTATGTTTCCTTTTATTAATATGATATTTATTTATCAATAACAATGGCCCTCCTTATTCCGAAGTTACGGTAGTTAATTTGCCGAGTTCCTTAATGATTGTTTACTCAAACGCCTTTGTATACTCTACTTGCTTACTTGCGATAGTATTTAGGTACGGTTTATTAATTTTGTTATTATAAGAAAAATTTATTATAATACCATTATATATATATATTTAATATAAATACAAATAATATAATACAAATATTATAAAAATTAACAATTTTACTATTATTATATATAATATAATATTTAATAGATATGTTTTTATTAAATATAAAATGTCGTAGTATTTTATTTATATAATTTATTTATATAACTATTAATAACCAATTAATAAAATATACATATTTTGTATATTATTAATTAATTAGTTAAACATATTATAAATATTTTCTTATAATAAGAACGTATTTAAAATAAATATAAATTTAATTTAATACTATATAATTATGTATTATTAAGAAAAATATATAAAATACTAAACTTAACACATAAAATTAAAAAAAGTTACTACTACTATTTTATTCTTTTTAACTATATACATTTGCCTTAGTTTCCAGAACCTTTATCACTTAATAAAGGTTTTATTCCAAATGATTCTTTTCATCATCATAATTTAATATAAAGAAAAAAAAATATAATAATATACATCTTGCAATTTTTTATCTTTATAGTAAACATATCCTTTATAAAGAAAAAAAAATATAATAATATACATATTGCAATTTTTTATCTTTATAGTAAACATATCCTTTTGGTTTTTATACTTAGATACCGAAATTTAAATAAAATACCATAAGCTTAAGGCGAGGAAGTTAATTCCTTTTTCGTTACTCATGTCAGCATTATCCCTTGGATTATCTTTAATATTTTAAATCTTAAAAAGAAAAAATCTAAGATTTATCCAATGTTCCGCTACCCCATATATATAATATATCTATATCCGTGTAAATAATACTTTATTATATATTTATATATACGTACAAGGTTTCGGTATATTATTTAGATCCGTTAAATTTTTGGTGTAAATATCTACAAAAATTAAAATGTATAAATCAGTGCTCTGTTACGAGATCTTTAAAAAATGACCGCTTCTAAGCCTACTTCCTGATTGTATTTGATAAAAACATCCTTAATTTCACTCAATAATAATTTTGGAACCTTATAACTCTTGTTCAGGGCTGTTTCCCTTTAGACATACAACCTTATCGCACTATGTCCGATTATTCAATAATCATCTTTGCCCTTCCGAGTGCAAATACTCTCCGATAAAATCAATACGATTCCCCGATGTTTACAATGTTTATTAATATAAATATTGTCCGAGATCACAGTTCTGTACCTGCTAAGATGTAAATTAAATTACCTACTCATATAGGTTTCGCGGAAAACCAGCTATACTAGTCAGTTTTGTCTTTCACCAACTTACCACAATTCTTCAGATATCTATACAACGATACAGATTATCCCTTTTACCTTTATCATGGTAGAGCTGGAATTTTTCTCCCTAAATAGTGAAATATTTAAAATTCTTTCAACTATCCATTTACAGATAATATAGTTTATTATATTTTAGTTATAAAATATGTTTTCTTTAACAGTTTTTTATATAAAAGCGCTTGACTCACAGCTCCTTTAGTTACTCCTAAAGCATTAGCTGCTTCAGTTAAACTTTTATATTCTAATTTTTCTTCTGTTTTAATATTTTTTACTAAAATAGAAATACTTCTAGCTAAAGTAGCATTTTTTGTTGATAATTTTTTTTTAGCCATAACTTCATCACTTAAAATAAAATCCCTCATTTTTTTAATAGATTCTTCTGAATGTTTATAACCTAAAGTTGATCCTGCTTTTTCAAGAATATTATACTCAGGTTTTAATATATCCAAATAAAATTGTTCTCTTTTTAACAAATCTTCTAAATTACAATATTCTAGGATTTCTAAACTAAAATTTGAAAACCCATATTTTAAAAGTGATCTTTCCATAGGTCTGTTACTTTTTGCTAAATAACGTAGACTGTAATATGTATAAAATCTTACACTCAAATTACTTGAACTTCCTATATATGTTTTTCCATTTAAATTATTTATCCAACGATAAATACCAATTTTTTTACGATTATCTGCAAATATATTGACTTTATCTGCATCTGCATTGTAATATTTTATTTGAGGACTTACATTAAAATTATTATTTGTATTTGATGAAAAAAATTTTTGTAGAAACATTATTTTTGTAGCTTTAATTTTTTATAAATAAATATTATATTAACTTTAAATAATTATCTTTTCAACTCTATCAATAAATTAGGGTGCTAACCTTTTATTGACCCGAGTATATTTCTACTTATACTTTGCCTTTCAACTATACGGGTATTTATTAAAATAAATATTTTTTTATTATTCAAATTAATTTGAAGGTAATAAAGTATTAATAACGTATTAAAAAGTTATAAAAACAAAACTATATTATCTTGCATCCTTTCAGATGAGGCTTGACTATATTTTAAGCTTGCGCTAATCACCTTTTAGTCGATGAACTTTACACCCATATTTGGTGTTTAGCTGCGGATTGTCCATTAACTTACGTTAATCAATCTTTATTTTACTAAACCACGAGTAATTACCTGTGCCCTAAATTATATTACTATATTTAGTTAGTTAAGATTGCTTTAGGAGTTTCCCGTCAATTTGATGATTTTTAGCAAAAGGTTCACTTTTACTCAGGCTTTATTAAGTGCTCATCCTTAATTTTTACCTGTTCGGGCTTTTATAACCCTGATCATAGTAAGATCACTAGCCTTCGGGTCTAAACTTAGAAACTAATTCATTTTTTTATAATTGGTTTATCTGGGCTTTAAATATATTATATAATATTTACGCTTGCTTCTAAGATTAACTTGCTGACCCATTATGCAAAAGGTACGCTCTAAATACTTATTTAAATTTTACTTGAGCTGCTTATAAAACTACTATTTCAAATTTTACCTCACGGTACTATTCACTATTGCTTATATATTATATTTAGCTTTAGAGGAAGGTTCCCCTTTATTCAAACAGATATTATCCATTTTACTTGTAAGCTTTTTTTATATTAGTTTATACTAATTATAAAATCTCGTTTGATTTTCTTTCCTAAAGTTAATAAGATATTTCAATTCACTTTGTTTATTTATTAGATTTATCTTAGATAATAGATATAACTATTCATCTTTAATATATAGCTAATTATCCATAATAGTTTCTTTTTATACTTACCTTGATATATATTTTATATCAAGAAAAATATCTTACATATAAAATATAATATATATAATTTTCAGGTTATTATGATTCGAACATAACAATTCCTCATCCCAATTGAGACGCCTAACCAACCTGGCTCTAACCTGTATATATATTATAATATATTCAGAGAATATCCGATTCGAACGGATGAAATAATAAAATTTAACAAGTCTCAAGGTTGCCACTTTAAACCACTCAGTCAATTCTCTTATAATCAATAATTTTATATATTATGTTATTATAAGTTAATTTATAATTAAAAATTATAATTTAATTTTTATAATATTTTAAATAATTAATAATAAATTTAATTGTTAATTTAACTTTTAAATCAAGAGCACTCAGATTTGAACTGAGAATGTGAAGTTTGAAGCTTCAAATTTTACCTTTAAATTACACTCTTATATAATTTAATAATTTATTAAAATTTATATTGTATGATTTCTTAGCGATTCGAACGCTAAACCTACTCTTATCAAAAGTATACTTTACCTGATTAAGTTAAGAAACCAAATTAATAGTTTTTTTTTTTATAAAGTATTTAAACTATTTAATTTTTTTTTTATAAAAAATACATATATATGTATTAATCCTTAAACTGTAAAAATAAATAATTATTTCTTAACTTTACGGAAAAGAGATGATTTGAACACCTAAGTGTTTATAACACAATATTTAGCAAATATCTTGCCTTACCTTTAGCGACTTTTCCTTTAAAAAATAAGATAACGGGTTAAACCGGTTTTGATCCGATATCTATTTTCTCGACAAGAAAATCCTTTACCTTTTTAAGTTATTAACCCTATTAAAAATAAAGTTAATTATGACTAGTCGAATTTGAATCGACACACTTCGTTTGGAAGACGAACAGTCTACCATTAACTTATAGTCATTAAAAAATTTTTAAAAATAAACTTTTAAGTTATAAAACTATTAAGACTTAAGGGAATTGAACCCTTATGATAATGATTAAAAGTCACATGTTTTACCAATTAAACTAAAGTCTCTTTTTTATTAATTTTTTTTTTCAATTTTATTAATAAATATTATACTTTAAAGTGTATATTTATTTTGTACGATTTTTTTCCAAGAGTCAATTCCAACTCTTATATTTTAGACAATTATTTTTTAATTCCTGATATTGACTATCAGAATAACTAGTTTCAGTAATCCTATGTATTTCTGAATCAATATTACTCATTTTATCGATTTCAGATATTAAAGATTGAGAAGCCAGTCTTGTTTGTCCAAATAAAGTACCTAATGTATTAGCATGAGCATTTTCTACTGCTTGTGGAAAGGGTCTCCCTCGAGGAATTAACTCACCGCGACACACATCGTATGTTACTGATTCAAAAAGAATATTAAATTGTGTATTAGCTTGTTCTGCCTTTACTAATAATTCTGCATATTGTTTATCGTAATTTGCTTTTAACATTGCTAAGTTTTCTCTTAACTCTTCTAAAATATCTGGATCAGGACTTTGTGCAAAAGCTTCAGGAATACCAATAAAATTAAAACAAATAAATATAAACAAAAAAATTCCAAACCATTTTAGAATACTTTTAATAATTTTAAAAAAAATAGGATTTTTCAATAAATTATATAAATAATAACTAATAACAAATAATACATTTAACAACATGATTAATAATAATATATTATGAATAATAAAATCAATATTTATAAAAAATACAATAAAACTTATTAAACAAGCTATAATTAATGTAAACATAATATATTTATATTTAAATCTAGTTGAATTTAATACAGATAAAATAACCAAAAATATTAATATATCAAAAACAAGAGATATTGAAGATATATTAAATAAGCCACCAAAAAGTCCTATACCTTGGTCTAAATATGAAATAAATAAGTTGTTATAACAAAAAAATATACAATATAATTGTATAACAATTCCAAT
>JAAEAZ010561326.1_pt1 | contig 14542 bp, 9 predicted proteins | sample 7277811 | NCBI WGS metagenome assembly JAAEAZ01 (sample SAMN13876997, study PRJNA601929) | soil metagenome | isolation source: soil | host: Panicum virgatum | place: USA: Fermi National Accelerator Laboratory | collected 2010-11-19 | reverse complement strand
TATTAATTTAAATCCTATCTCAGGAAGCTTTGATTGAATAAATGTCCATGCGCCCATATTGGCCGGTTCTTCCTGTACCCAGTATTTTTCAGCTACGGCATAACGACGTGAGATCTCCTCGAGCTGCGTTTTAAAAATGGGATAAATCTGTTCTACCCTTACGATCGTAACATCCTGTACATTATTCTTTTCACGGTATTCAATCAGATCATAATAGATTTTACCGGAACAAAAGACGACTCGCTTTATTTTTTTAGCCTGGGCAGTGGAAAGTTCTTCTTCAATGATCGGTTTGAATTGAGTACCTGGATATAATTCAGTGATCGGTGATATACATTTAGGATGTCGCAGGAGAGATTTTGGAGACATCACTACCAATGGCTTTCTAAAATTCCAAACCATCTGTCTCCTTAATAAATGGAAAAAATTGGCAGGGGTCGAAACATTGCAAATGATCATATTGCCATCCCCACATGCCTGTAAAAATCGTTCGAGCCTTGCACTGGAATGTTCAGGTCCTTGTCCTTCATATCCATGTGGAAGTAACAGGACAAGGCCACTCATCCTATGCCACTTACTTTCTGCAGCACTGATATACTGATCTACAATCGTCTGCGCACCATTGAAGAAATCACCGAATTGAGCTTCCCATAACACGAGATGCCCGGGACTCGCGAGTGAATATCCATATTCAAATCCCAACACACCAAATTCGGACAACAGAGAATTATACACCATGAATTTTCCTTGCTTGTCCGCAAGGTGATCGAGTCGATTATATGGTGTATAATTTTCCTGGTCATAAACTACAGCATGACGATGTGAAAATGTCCCACGCTTGACATCCTGGCCGCTCATCCTTACATTCATTCCATCTGTCAGTAAACTTCCGTAAGCTAATAATTCACCAAGCGCCCAATCTATATTCCCTTCATCAATTAATTTTTGTTTCGCTTTAAATATCCTGGTGATCTTGCTTAACGGATGGAAATCAGGAGGAAGCCTGTGAAGATTTTCTAACAATTTTTTTAACCGATCAGCATCAATACCGGTCTTCGGAATCGTGAGCATGTCTTCGAGCGAAGCATGTTTTTTTAATTGCCGCCATGCCATTTCCGGTTCCTGGTATTCGTAAGGAAGTTTATTTTCCTTAACCATATCAAGGCGCTTTTGAAGATCGTCCCAAAAGTTTTTCTCAAGTTCTTCTGATAGTTTCAATTCGACATCGCCTCTGCCTGCAAGTGTTTTTACATAGATCTCACGAGGATTAGGATGATTGTTGATGATCTCATACATCTCGGGTTGAGTGAACTCGGGATCATCACCTTCGTTATGTCCGTGACGCCTGTAACAAACCATGTCGATAAATACATCACAGTTGAATTTCAGCCGGAATTCGGTGGCAAGGTGAGTTGCAAAAACAACAGCTTCAGGATCATCACCATTGACATGAAACACTGGTGCCTGTACCAGGCCTGCGGCAGCTGTGCAATATGTTGAAGAACGCGCATCATCAAAGTCAGTCGTAAATCCAATCTGATTGTTGATGACGAAATGAATAGTACCTCCTGTGTAATATCCTTCCAACTGTGACATCTGCACAGTTTCGTATACGATTCCCTGGCCTGCAACTGCAGCATCACCGTGGATGAGAATAGGAATGATCTTATTGTAATCTGATCCATAAAGCAAGTCTGCTTTTGCTCTGGCGAAGCCTTCCACTACCGGATCAACAGATTCAAGATGTGATGGATTAGGGACAAGTTTTAGATGAAGTGTCTTACCATCCTGAGCGGTGATCTGTGAAGAGAAACCTAAATGATATTTGACGTCGCCATCTCCAAAACTTTGTTCCGGCATCATGTTGCCTTCAAATTCATTGAAGATCTGTTCGTATGTTTTCCCGAGGATATTCGCGAGTACATTTAATCGTCCACGATGTGACATGCCAAAGATAAATTCCTGGGCGCCAATCGTAGCACCTAACTGAATGATGGCATCCAACGCAGGTATTGTGCTCTCACCACCTTCGAGAGAAAATCTTTTCTGGCCTACATATTTTGTATTGAGAAATTTTTCAAATACAACAGCCCCGTTTAATTTTTCGAGGATACGTTTTTTTATTTCAATAGAAAGGCCGTAATCATCTTTGTCTTCCCTTATGATTCGTTTTTCAATACGATCACTGAGCCACATTCGCTTTTCACGATTTTCGATATGGGCATATTCAAAGCCGATGTTTCCACAAAAGATAAGTTTAAGCTGATGCAGGATGTCTTCAAGTTTCGCATCGTTCATCCCGATTTCCATGCCCGCTTTAAAGACTTTATTCAAATCGGCATCACTCAAATTGTAATCCTTCAACTCCAAACGAGGTTGACGGTCCTTACGTGATCGAATGGGATTCGTGGTGGACAATAAATGACCCCTGCTGCGAAATCCATTAATCAGTGATAGCACCCCAAATTCTTTTTGGACATCTGTAAAAGAAGAAGGAGCGGAAACTTGCTCTGTTACTGCGTGGCCATTTCCATTCTGACCGAAATCGAAACCTTCAAAGAAAAGACGCCAACCCTCATCGACACTCTTGGGGTCCTGTTGGAATGATCGATAAAGACTTTCTATATATTGAGGATGTGCATTGAACACATGACTGTAGTCATTCATGATTGATTACCATTCAATTGGATTGCAAAATTAAGGGGAAAAAGGCAGAATGGGCGGAAAGGGCAGAAAAGGCGGAAAAGACATTATTATTTTTCAAAGCTTCTTTTGAAGAGCATTTAATTTTTTCTGCATATCCATAACTGTCTCCTGCAGCCAGTCTGCAGTTTGCTGGCGGGCATCAGAAAAAACAATGTGGGCATGATAACGCCAGATCTCCTGGATGTCTGAATAAGAAATAGTATATGGCGGATATGTTTCATTATCAGAAATGGCTGTCAGACATTTTTGATCCTTATGGTTACGTACTCTTTTGTATACAATTCCATCACGTTGTGTGATGATGATGTAGGTCTTGTCATCTTTCAGATCAGAGAGAGTTTCGACATATTTTGAAACAACGAGTGACCCTGATGGCATTGGAAGCATTGAATCGCCATGTATCTCAAAGGCTCGATAACTACCGGAAGGTAAATTCGGTATATACATTTTTGGAAGTTCACCGATGTATTCAGGATCCTGAAAACTATCCAGGTATCCGGCTTCAGCTTTTGAATAAACGAGTTCAATATTCTGACGCTGATCCTGATCCATCGAAATGGCCAGGACACGAAGATGATCGTTGCGTGTTATTTCGAGAGCATCGTGATCCACCCTTTGGCTTAACAACCTGTCGATAGGTTGATTGAAGAAAGCAGAAATACGCTGTAGCATACCGATATTCGGTTCGACTTTTCCAAGTTCATAACCGCTCCATGTTGTGCGCGGTATTTCCAATTTATCCGCTATTTCCTGTTGGGACTGGCCGGATTTGCGCCTGAGGTACTGGAGATTTTGCGAAAGTAACATAGCTAAAATGCTTTATTTGCTGCAAAAGTACGAAAAATCGTCATAAATATGACGAATATTCAGCCAAAATTAATAATTATTTCAGAAAACTTTCTTTAAAAGAAAAAAAGCATTCAAACTTATAAAGCAAAAAAATTCATTCATAGCATATTGTCGGCAGCCTTATTTTTGGAGCAAATCCACACCATTATGAAATACCTATTCTCATTTTTTACATTATTTATTGGGCTTCATCTTTCAGGTCAGACGGGTATCAATGCAGCTCAGGACCTGGCCAGGAAATTCGCTCATTACTGTGCAGATCAAGAATGGAAACAATTCCTTGATCCCGGCATTCGATATGCTATAACTAATAAACTGGATAGTGTCGTCACTTTTGATGCCTCATCATCGGTGACTCAAAAGATAGCAATGGACTACAATGCAAATCATAATACTCTGCATTTGAAACAATATGGTCCTGATTCTTTGACATCTGTAATAGAAGTACAAAGTGTCTTTACATTGGAATATACAGAACCGGATTACCCATGGCATATTATTGCTGATGCTCTTAATAACACCACACAACAATTGGAAAAGCAATTTGAGTTTAATATTTTTTATGGTACTATGCATCGCCTTGATAGCCTGGTCATTTCTATTACAGATCCATTTTCAGGAATTTTTGGACCTACACTTGCAACAAAAGAAGTTTATACGGGTAACCTGCTAACTCAAACCAGGGAATGGTTTTATTTTTCGTTGTTTGGATTTTGGATACCGTCTTCTAAGACCGATCTTCAATACGACGGCACGAATCGCCTGATTGACAAACTAACTTCTGTCATTGATTTCCAAACACAGGAAGTCACCCCAAATACAAGAACTACTTACCATTACAATGTATCCGGCAAACAGGATACTTTGACTAATTACACCTGGAATGGAGCGTCATGGGATCGAAGTGATCGAACAGTTTATAATTACTTCAGTAATGGGACCGAATCCGGCGAATTGACCCAGATTTATTCTAATGGAATTTGGGAGAATAACACGTGGACAAAATATGCGTTAGAAAATGTGAATGATAAATATCCTTCTACCGGGTATTATTGGGATGCTGCAAACTCAAAGTGGAATAAATCAGATTCTACCATCAACCTTTTGAATACGGCTCTGCATTGGGGACAAGTGGCAGCACCGAGAGAATTGGCAGTGTTAAGTGCTGCAGATTATTTTAGCGGACCTTCATTTGAATCGGATGAATCAAGCATACTGGAAACGAGGTATTTCCTTGCCGATAGTTTATCTCATCAACTATTTTATGACAGTAAGGATGTCTATTATTATTCGGATATCAATAGCTCAGCTGTCAGAACAGTCCTGCCCGAATACATTTCGGTAACTCCGAATCCTGCACATGATCAATTCACCATAAATATTGACCAGGATCGAAAGGCTATTTACACAGTATATTCTGCGTCGGGTGATGTAATTGAAAGTGGTGAAATAGCATCAGGTGACCATAACATTAAAGTATCTGTACCCGGAATATACCTGGTGAAGTTTCAACTGCCGGATGGCAATGTTTTTATTCACAAGCAGGTTATAGAATAGAGTAACTCAAAGCGCAGCTTTAATGACACCAGAACGTCGGTCAACCGACGCTCAACGATATTAAAGAAGATTTTCAGATGGATGCCAGAAGTGTTTTTTGAAATCAATGACGGTATCATTTTTCACTTTGACACCTTCTTTTTCAAGGGCACGTTGCATATACTTTGGATCAGGAAAATGGAGACGACCACTTAAATGGCCCATGCGATTGACCACACGATGAGCAGGAATAGGCCCATCCATTACACTTGATTGACGAAGTGCCCAGCCCACCATTCGTGCAGAGCCAAGGGCCAGAAAATCAGCGATTGCTCCGTAAGTGCTGATCCTTCCCCGTGGAATCGATCTGACTACCTCATAGACATCTTCGATATAGTGTGTTTTCGTCATTACAGTTTTTTCAGAGAAGGATTTTCAAATTTTTTCAATGAATTATTTTTTCCAATTCACCCTAAAATAAGGAATACCATAAACATTTCAAGGTATCAACATCTGTGCTGAAAGACCTATATTGTTACCATAATCATCAATACCTCATGAAATGAAAGGTCCCGCTATTTTCCTGGCACAATTTATCCGCGATGAAGCCCCATTCAACAGCCTGGACGGTCTTTGTGGTTGGGCCGCCGGACATGGGTTCACCGGAATTCAAATGCCGACACTGGATAACTGGCTTATTGATTTAAAAAAGGCTGCCGAAAGTAAAACTTATTGTGATGAGCTTAAAGGAAAAGTAAAATCACATGGACTTGAAATCACTGAACTTTCAACTCATCTGCAGGGTCAATTAGTGGCGGTACATCCGGCGTATGATCTACTCTTCGATCATTTTGCACCTAAGGAATTGCATGGCAAACCAAAGGCAAGAACAGAGTGGGCCATTGATCAGCTGAAGTTGGCGGCAAAAGCAAGTGCTAATCTTGGTCTCAATGCACATGTTACTTTTTCGGGAGCATTGGCGTGGCCCTTTGTATATCCATGGCCGCAACGACCTCCCGGACTGATTGATGAAGCCTTTGCGGAATTATCGAAACGATGGCTACCTATTCTCAGGATATACGATGAACTGGATGTAGACCTTTGCTATGAACTTCATGCAGGCGAAGATTTGCATGATGGTGCGAGCTTTGATCGCTTTCTTGATGTGTGCAATGAACATCCGAGAATTTGTCTCAATTATGATCCGAGTCATTTTATAATTCAACAATTGGATTATCTGCAGTTTATTGATTTATATGATGAACGCATCAGGATGTTTCATGTGAAGGATGCTGAATATAATCCCGATGGCACCAGCGGAGTTTATGGAGGTTACCAGGATTGGATTGACAGGCCCGGACGATTCCGGAGCCTCGGTGATGGAGAAATTGATTTTGGATCCATCTTTAGCAAACTGGCGCAATATGAGTATGAAGGCTGGGCGGTTCTTGAATGGGAATGTTGTATCAAAGATGGAGAGCAAGGTGCAGCAGAAGGGTCTGTGTTTATTAAGAACCATATGATCAATGTCACACAAAGGGCGTTTGATGATTTTGCAGGAGGTGCATCAGATAGCAAGACTAATAGGAAGATTTTGGGACTTGAGTAGTAAGTAGTAAGTAGTAAGTAGTAAGTAGTGAGTAGTGAGTAGTGAGTAGTGAGTAGTGAGTAGTGAGTAGTGAGTAGTGAGTAGTGAGTAGTGAGTAGTTGAGAAATTTGGATAGACAAATTATTAATAATGTTTTAATTTTTTATTCCGGTGAAAAGAGCGATTAAATATTTTTTCATAATCCTGCTGGTATCAACAAGGGTCCATTTCCTAATTGCCCAGGATGTCGATTGGGAAAAATTAATTGAATCCTGGAGAAGTGATTATCATGTGCCGGGAATGTCAGTTGGAATAATTCAGGATGGCAAAGTGATTTTGTCTGAGGGGTTTGGTGTAAGGGAAGAAGGGAAAAATGAAAAGGTTGACGAGAACACACTTTTTTCAATCGCATCAAATACAAAAGCATTTATTGTTGCTTCGATTGCAAGGTTGGTGGAACAAGGAAAGATGAAATGGGACGATAAAGTCAAAATATATCTTCCTTACTTTGAATTATACGATCCTTGTGTTTCGGATATGATGACTGTTCGTGATTTGCTTTGCCACAGATCAGGATTGGGGACTTTCAGTGGTGATGTCATTTGGTACCGAAGTGATTATAGTGCCGAAGAAGTTGTCCGGCGTGTTTCCGAACTTCCGGCTCAATATGATTTTCGAAGTGGATTTGGATATTCAAATGTTATGTTCCTGGCAGCCGGTGAAGTGATTAAGGCTGTGTCAGGAAAACGATGGGATGATTATGTGAAAGAAAATTTTATAATTCCGTTGCATATGGATAGAACGGTGACATCAACTAATTCTTTTCAATCCATGTCTGATATAGCTACACCGCATAAACCTGAAGGTGATCATGAAACACCAATCGAATGGGTCAATTGGGACAACATGGGAGCAGCAGGTGGCATCATTTCTTCATCTGAAGATATGCTCAAATGGATGGCTATGCAATTAAATCATGGGGTTGCTGGAGCCGATACTTTTTTTTCAACATCCTCACAAACAACCATGTGGACACCGCACAATAATTTTACAGTAAGCGCTAAAGCTCATGAATTATATGGCCGTAATTTCAATGCCTATGGCTTAGGATGGGGACTTGGAGAATACCAGGGTCACCTGATGGTTTCTCATACCGGTGGATATGACGGTATGTACTCAAGTGTGACAATGCTACCGAATGAAAAAATAGGTGTCGTTGTTTTAACAAATTCCATGCATAGCATTGGACCATCACTCAGTTATGAAATCTTTGATAAACTTTTGGGTCTGGCTCAACATGATTGGAAAGAAAGAGGACTTAAATCGGATGCTGCTACATGGAAGAATAAAGCGGCCAGAATAAAAGAACGAACCGATGCACATCAAACGGGTACAACACCGACGATGAAAGCTGAAGATATTTCAGGATTATATCGTGATCCAATGTATGGTGACATTAATATCAACCAACAAGATGGTCAGCTCATGATTGACTTCAAATCATCACCGGGATTAAAAGCACGACTTCTACACTGGCAATATGATGTCTATCAGATAGATTGGCTGAAGAAACAAGCGTGGTTTAGTTTTGGAACAATACAAATTTTAAAAGACAATAATGGTAAGCCCAATAAACTGCTCTTTGATGTTCCGAATGATGATATTTTCTTTGAAGAAATAAAAAATGCAGTACGCGTCACACCATGATGGGAAAGCAGCCTGGCTTTGTAGAGGATTTGATTAAGAGGATTCACGGGGATGTTTATCATGACCCTGTCACCCTGGGCATTTATGCGACAGATGCAAGCGTATACCAGATCATGCCTGTAGCGGTTGTATGTCCAAAAGATGAAGAAGATCTGAAAACTTGTCTCAATGTAGCAAACCAATATCATGTACCTGTTTTAGCGAGAGGCGGCGGAACAAGCCTGGCGGGTCAAACAGTAGCCGAAGCTATTGTGATTGATTTTTCAAAGTACATGAATAAAATACTTTCCTTCGAAAACAATACTGTCACCGTACAACCCGGTGTCATCAGGGCCCAGCTGAATAAATTTCTAAAACCAAAAGGACTTGAATTTGCTCCCGATCCTGCCACAGGGACAAGAGCTACAATCGGCGGTATGGTCGCCAATAATTCTTCCGGAACAAAAAGCATTCTCTATGGAAAAACAGGAGATCATGTCACGGAATTGAAAGTAATGCTGATGGACGGCAAAGTAATTCACACGAAAGCCTTGTCACCAGATGAATTACAAAATAAATTGTCCGGCAATGATGAGGACAGGATTTATTATCAGAAGATGATGGATATCGTTTTGCCTTTGAAGGAAGAAGTGATTAAGAGATATCCAAAAACGATGCGAAGAGTTGGTGGATACGCCTTCGATGATTTCATCACATCGGGATTTGGCGACCTCAACAGGATCATCATTGGCAGTGAGGGAACATTGGGGATTATCCTTGAGGCTAAATTGTCATTAGTTCAGCTACCAAAATTTAAAGGCCTAAGTGTTGTTCAATTTGATCATGCACGTGACGCGATCAAAGCGACCATTACAATGGTTAAATACAATCCTTCGGCTGTTGAGATATTGAGTAAACTACTTCTCGGATACAGCAGGAAGAATATTGAAACTGCTTCTATGTGCGGTTTCCTCAAAGGCGATCCTGACTCCATTCAGATCATTGAGTTTTATGGAGATAGTGCAGAAGAGATCCAACGCAAAGCTGAATCCATGCATGCCGAACTGAAGTCACTCGGATTTGGATATGCACATGATTACTATCCGGAAGGAAAAACATTTTATGATGTATGGGGCATCCGGGAACGTGGCCTTGGTTTATTATTAGGTGAACCAACTGATAAAAAAGGTGTGCCTATCATTGAAGACGCAGCCATTCCGTTGGAACACCTTGACGCTTTTATTGCCCAAGTCGTTGAGATTTGCGAAAAAAGAGGAGTAGGTGTTGATTATTATGCTCACGCGAGTGTCGGAGTGATTCACATCAAACCTATTTTAGATCTCAGGGTACAAGAGGATATTGATCATTTCAAAAGTATTGCAGACGAGGTATTTCAATTAGTGCTTTTTTATAAAGGTTCATGGAGCAGTGAACATGGAGATGGCCTGGTGCGCAGCAGTTATTTAAGGGAATTTTATGGAGATAAAATTTATGATGGCTTTGTCAAAACAAAAACACTATTTGATTCTCATCATCTTCTTAATCCGGGGAAAATTGTAGATGCTCCTCCGCTAGACAGTCATTTACGTTACGGCACATCTTATCATGATTTACCTTTTAATGCCGTGTACAAGTATCGTGAGCAGCACGATTTTAATATGGCTGTTCATCAATGCTCCGGGCTCGGTGCTTGTCGTAAAATTTCAGGTGGTACAATGTGTCCGAGTTTTATGGTTACACTTGACGAAAGAGATTCCACTCGAGGCCGTGCAAATGCATTGAGGCTGGCCATGTCGGGGCAATTGGAAGATGGTCTCGCCAATAAAGGACTTCCCGATATTCTTGATTTATGTCTTTCATGTAAAGCATGCAAAGCTGAATGTCCAAGCAGTGTGGATATGGCAAGATTGAAAGGAGAAGTCATGCAATATCAATTTGACCATTCAGGTATCTCATTAAAAGATAAGATGATCGGAAGAAGTGCAGACCTGGCGAGAAAATTTGCAGGGAATACTGCAGGAGTGATCAACACATTTCAGTCAGTTGCCGGTATTCGACATCTCCTCATGAAATCAATGGGAATGGATACACGACGCCGATTGCCAACTTATGCATCAAAGCTTTGGACAACTGCACATCGGAAAAAGCATATTGGAAAAATGGTTGGTGATCCCGATATCATACTCCTCGTAGATACTTACACGCAATGTCATCAACCCGATTCCGGCATAGCGGCTGTTCAGTTGCTGGAAGCATTGGGGCAAAAAGTTATGCTTCTCGATGCAGGTTGTTGTCAAAGACCACGAATATCGCATGGTTTTCTAAGAGAAGCTGCAGCGAAATTGAACCCTTCCATTGAAATACTTAAACCCTGGCTGAAGAAAAATATTCCAATAGGTGTTTTGGAACCAGGTTGTGCTTCTGCATGGACAGACGATATTCCGGATCTCATCGATGATGACAATGTTGCTGCTTCGCTAAAAAAGATCAGGCCATTTGAACAAGTGTTATTAGAAGTTTTGAAAAAAACAAATAATGCATCGCTAAAAATCCAGCCTAAATCAGATCATGTCCTTGTCCATGGACATTGTCATCAAAAATCAATTTATGGGATGGATCCGGTGAAAGCTATTTTTTCTTTTTGGCCAGAAGTCAGGTATGAAGAAGTGGATAGCGGTTGTTGTGGTATGGCAGGTTCGTTTGGATATGAATCAAAACATTATGACATTTCAAAAAAAATGGCAGAGCGTGTATTGATTCCTTCGATCAAAGCAAGGCCGGATGCTTTGGTCGTGGCAAATGGGTTTAGCTGCAGACACCAGATAGCGGATTTTGCTGACAGGAAAGCGGTGCATATATCGGAAGCATTTGACATCGTTAGGAAGTAGGACAAACCCCATGGAAACAATTAAAAAATACCCGCCTGTTGCCAGTCGTTTCCGATCTTTTATTAATGCTAACAAGTTTATCAAGAATCCATTTCCAATATTGGATATGGCGCTTAGTAAATTGGGTACTACCTATGCCTTTTACATGGGTGGTTTGCAAAAAGGTGTATTGACGATCGATCCTAAAGCGGCGAAACACATTTTACAAAAACATCACAGGGTCTATGAAAAATCTTTCATTATCACGGATATCCTCTCGAGGTATCTAGGTATTGGATTATTGACGAACACAGGTGATAACTGGCTTCGGCAACGAAGATTAATTCAGCCGGGTTTTCATCGGAAGCGAATAGAGTCCTTACAATCATTGATGAAGACGCAGGTTGATGATTGTATGACAAGATGGACGATCAAAGCTTCGGAAGGAACAACCCTGGATGCTTATAAGGAAATGAATCAGCTTACTTTCCGGATTATCGCCAGGACATTGTTCAATGATTCAATCGATGACCACAAACTTGATCAATTAAGTGAAATGATCAGCACCATCCAGGGATATATTATCAAAGAAGTTCGTCAGCCGCATAAACGATTGTGGTTTAGATTAAGCGGCATGAGGTCAAAGCATATCGAACTTGCCAGCGCAGCAAAAGAGATGATAAGGGAGGTGATAAAAACCAGGCATACTGTTTCCTCTATGCCGGAAGATCTTCTCACCATGTTGATGGAATCATTATATGAGGATACCGGATTGCCCATGGAGGAAGATCAGCTTATCGATGAATGCCTGATCCTTTTTGTGGCCGGGCACGAAACATCTGCCAATGCATTGTCATGGATGATTTATTTATTGGGAAATCATCCGGATGAATATTCGAAGCTGCAAAATGCAAATACTGAAATGCAAACAATTCTTATCCGGAATGTCATTGAAGAGACGATGAGGTTATATCCTCCTGCATGGGTCGTTGACCGAAATTCACTGGAGGAAGATGAGGTTATAGGCTACAGGTTTCCAAAGGGTACATTGTGGGTTATTTATATCAGGGGCATGCACCGGAATCCTGAATATTGGGAAAGGCCGGATGAATTTATACCGGACCGGTGGAGTGATCCGAATCTCAACAAAGAAGCTTACATGCCTTTTGGAGCCGGGCCGAGATTATGCATTGGAGAGCATTTTGCATTGATGGAGATGCAACTCATAGCTACGGAAATCGTCAACAAGTGGAATTTTGTTCTTAAGTCAAAAAAGGTGGCGGAAAAGCCTTTAGTTACGTTGAGGCCGGGCTCTGGTGTATATATTTCAATTACGACGAGGTAAAAAACGTTACGACTCCATCTTCATATGCCTGATGATTTTTAGTGCGTGATCGTGCGTCTTTAGCGATGGCAAAATTATTTATCCACATTCCGAAAAAAAAACGATGAAGAGGGGTAACATTTTGGGTGCCTGGAGACATTAAGGTAAGTTGGTAGTGGATTTCGTCGAAATCTAATCATTGAGGCGAAACAGTAGCCCATTGTCTTTTAGTCTCATCATCAGTTAAAAATTAATCTATGGCTTTCTCAAAATCTAATCTCTACGACCCCGATGACCAAATGACCAGTTTTTTCTTTAAAGCTCTTGCTTATCCTGGGAGGATGGAAATACTCCGCAAACTACACTATGAAGGTCCCCTGTGCGTCTATAATTTAGGACTAACCCAACATATCAGTAAGGAATCATTGTCTGATCACCTCAGGATTTTGAGGAATGCTTCTTTGATAGTTTGCGAAGAAAGATTTCCATATACTTTTTATGATTTGGATGAAAAGACTATGGAAAAAGCAATAAAACTTATAATTGAATACTTAAAAATATTTCAAAACAAGGAATAAAAGTATTGCCCTTTTTTTGGTAGTGGATTTCGACGAAATCTAATAGGTTTTGCCGAAGGTCTATGCTTATGTCTGTGCCATATCGACTATTCATCAATTTTTGTTTCAATCCCCCGTCCCCACTCATTTAACCCCCAGATTTTCAATATAACCATACAAAGAATAAGTTACTTTTGATCTACACATCTAAAAAACGTCTTACCTGATGAGTGAAGAACATAAGCCATATATCCCAGCCTCGACTATATTACCGGAGACAACTGTCAAAGCATTTATCCTCGGAGCACTTCTTTCTGTTATCCTTGCAGCTGCAAATGCATATCTCGGATTGTTTGCAGGCATGACAGTATCTGCATCAATACCTGCTGCTGTGATTTCGATGGTGGTATTGAAAATGTTTCGAAACAATAATATTCTTGAAAATAATATTGTGCAGACAGCAGCATCAGCAGGTGAGGCATTGGCAGCAGGAGCCATATTTACGTTTCCGGCCATTATCATATTAGGACATTGGACACAATTCAATTATTGGGAGACAATGTTGATCGCATTATGTGGTGGTGTATTAGGCGTCCTCTTCACTATTCCATTGAGAAATGCATTGATTGTGCAGCAGCAATTAAAATTTCCTGAAGGCATTGCTACTGCAGAAGTTTTGAAAAGTGCCGAAGAAGCCGGCAAGACAATTGTTTATCTCATCACGGGTGCATTGTTGGGAGCCGGATTAAAATTTGCAGAAGGCGGATTGGCATTATGGGGTGCAATAGCGGAGACAGCGGGAACCATCGGGAGAAAAATATATGGATACGTAGGGATCAATCAATCTCCTGCATTGATGGCTGTAGGATATATCGTAGGACCATGGATTTCATTTCTTGTTTTTCTTGGTGGGGTGATTAGTTGGTGGGTTGCGATACCTATTTATTTTGCTGTGAATGGGATCCCGGCCGGAGATAGTATGACTACGATTGGTCAGGATCTTTGGGACACCCAGATAAGATACCTGGGTGTTGGAGCTATGGTGGTAGGAGGATTATGGGCACTGGTCAGCCTGGCCAAACCTATTATCACTGCCATCAAAAATGGATTTCAGGCAATACGGGATCGCAATAGTGGGGTAAGCCAATTGCGAACAGAAAGAGATATGCCGATGGGACAAGTGATGATAGCCATCGCTGCGATGATTGTTCCTATTTTTATTATTTATTTGAGAGAAATACAGAATGTGCCGATCACAATGTTCATGTCGGTGCTGATGATCTTGGCTGGATTTTTATTTTCAGCTGTTGCAGGATACATGGCAGGTCTCGTAGGAAGTTCTAATAATCCGATTTCAGGTGTAACGATTGCAACGATTCTCACATCATCGCTCATCTTGTTGGCATTGATGGGAAAGAATTCAACGAGC
>JAAEAZ010205548.1_pt1 | contig 14586 bp, 7 predicted proteins | sample 7277811 | NCBI WGS metagenome assembly JAAEAZ01 (sample SAMN13876997, study PRJNA601929) | soil metagenome | isolation source: soil | host: Panicum virgatum | place: USA: Fermi National Accelerator Laboratory | collected 2010-11-19 | reverse complement strand
GCCCATTTAATAAACAGCAGAATCCATTCACAAGACTATGCTTTTATTTCTGATCAGCTGCTTATATCTATGCACCAAAATGAGCAGAACCTCCAAAACATTCAAATTTATTATCCAATAAACAATCTTTATATGAAACCCCTGGTGACTATTTCCATTTGTTTTTTCCTAGTAAACATTTCAATCTACAACAGCTCAGGACAGGCTGTCTCCATCAATACTGACAATTCGGTTCCGGATGCAAGTGCTATCCTTGATGTGAAATCTAATAACAGGGGAATTCTTGTTCCCCGAATGTCTACTATTGACCGGAACAACATTGTATCTCCGGCTGTTGGTTTGCTGGTGTACGATACAGATACACAATCATTTTGGTTTCGCAACGGAACGGCCTGGATGAACATGCTCACTGAAAAAAATGGTTGGACTTCCTTAGGAAATACGGCTACGACCGGTGATTTCTTCGGCACGACTAACAACCAGTCATTATTATTTAAAGCCAATAATCAACAGGCAGGTAAAATTGATTTACCCAAAAAAAATACATTCTTTGGGGCCAACGCCGGGCAAATCACCGTAGCAGGTTCTGACAATGTAGCTATTGGTAAGGATGCATTGTTATTAAACACATCAGGTTCGTTCAACACAGCTACCGGAGTAGAAGCCCTTAATTCAAACACAACCGGAAATAACAATACTGCTTATGGACGAGAAGCTCTTTATTCTAATAACACCGGAGCTCTCAATACTGCTGTTGGCATGCTTGCACTTTTCTCCAATACAACCGGATCATTTAATACTGCCAATGGTGTGAATGCACTTGCAACGAATACAATTGGAATAAAGAATACCGCCATAGGAATGGATGCGCTTTCATTTAATTCGGATGGTGCACATAATACAGCCATTGGATATGATGCTTTGCGCACTAATGATTCCGGATCATTCAATACAGCTTGTGGTGTAGAGGCGCTTTATTCGAATACGACCGGCAATAATAATACTGCCCTCGGACGTGAATCCCTTTACTTCAATACGACCGGCGCCTTAAATACAGCAAGTGGAATGTTCGCTCTTTATTCCAACACCACAGGTTCATCAAATACAGCTAACGGACTGAGTGCATTATTTACCAATACTTTGGGATATAATAACACAGCTACAGGTTTAGAAGCACTTGAGCAAAACACAGAAGGAAACAATAATACAGCTACCGGCGAAAGTACACTCCATCAGAACACCACCGGATCAGGAAACACAGCTAATGGCGAACATGCACTTTTTAATAATGAAATTGGAAATAATAATACTGCAATCGGTTACCTGGCCGATGTAAGCATTAATAATATTTCAAATGCAACAGCTATAGGATATAATGCTAAAGTTGGTGCCAGCAATAGTTTGGTTCTCGGAGGTACAGGAGCTGATGCAGTCAATGTTGGTATAGGTACCGCCACTCCCGGAGCATCCAATATTTTGGAACTCTCCTCTACAACAAAAGGATTTGTATTGCCCCGCATGACAAAAACTCAACGGGATGCCATCACCACTCCTGTCGAAGGGATGGCTGTTTATCAGACTGACAATACTCCCGGCTTGCGGGTTTATAATGGCACCAATTGGGTTAGATATGCAGAAACCATAGATTAAACGACAATTAAATTTTCCAATTAGCAAATCCGGTCACCTACTTTCTTCGATTTTTTCCCGAACTCTAAAATATATTCGCCAAAAATCATTTGCAAAATTGAAATTTATAGGCGAAATTTATATACCTATTGAACACTCTTCGCTAAAGGGGTATTCATTTAGGTAATCAAGTGACGTTTCTTCACTCATCCCTCATTCCAGGGATCTCCTGAATACCTGCCAATTAGAGGTATTATCAGATCAATATGGTATTGATTTCATCCATGTTAAAACTATTTTATCATGAAAAAGAAAGTTATATACCTTCTTCTCATCTCCTCCTTTTCATTCTCAGCTCTTTGCACCTTTGCTCAAAACGTGGGTATTGGCATTCTGACTCCTGCCTCCAAATTGTATATCAAAGGGTCAGCAGATCTTACCCAGTTGATCATTGAGGCAAACAGTACGCAAAGCAATACCCATCCCCTCATTAAACTTCTCAAAAGCGATAGTACAGACCTGATGTGGATTCATTCGGATGATATAACGAATAGTTTTTTGGGCGAATATGCCGGAAGTGCAAACAATGCAAGTGGTGGCGGTCTTGGGAATACTTTTACAGGTAATAGCGCCGGTCGTTCCAATACCATTGGAGCCTATAATTCAGCTAATGGATATGGTGCTCTTTACAATAACATCGATGGAAACTATAATTCGGCAATTGGAGCACAGACACTTGTAAACAACACAACCGGATCTAATAATGTGGCTAATGGATTTGGGGCCCTTCAGATCAATTCTACCGGGAATGATAATACCGCTAATGGATATGGTGCTCTTACTTCCAATGTTGCCGGCAGTAATGCTACCGCTATTGGATTTAATGCAATGGAATATGCTAATAATAACAGCGCTCCCTTTATCAATTTCAATGTTGCAGTTGGCTATGGGGCATTAAGGGGATCAACAATACCTGCTAACAATATAGGCAACTTTAACTGTGCCACAGGCTATGAGTCGCTATGGTCCAACACAACAGGAAGCAACAATACTGCTTATGGGGGTTTTGCTCTTAATTTAAATACTACTGGAGGCAGCAACACTGCCAATGGCTATCATACGCTATTTAGCAATACTACAGGAGAGTTCAATACCGCCACTGGAATGTTTGCACTTACTTCAAACAACGTTGGTGGGTCCAATACCGCCGGTGGATTTGGAACATTATATTCCAACACCATAGGATATGAAAATACGGCATATGGGGTCGATGCACTTTATTCTAATAAAGCCGGTAGCAATGCAACCGCTATCGGCACAAATGCCATGTATTATGCAAACGACCAGGTGGGTGGATTCATTAATTATAACGTTGCTTTTGGCTTTGAAGCACTAAGAGGCTCTACAACTGCATCTGCGAACACCGGCAACCTGAATACAGCGATCGGTTATCAAACGTTGTGGTCTAACGCAACAGGTGACAATAATACGGCATTGGGAATGTTAGCCCTTTATGCGAATTATTCAGGAGATAGTAATACGGCAACAGGTTATGGTGCTCTTTATTCAAATCTGTCAAACTTCAACACGGCGAATGGATATTCGTCACTATTCTCAAATACTACGGGACAGGAAAATACAGCTGTTGGCACTCAATCGCTTTACAGCAATACTACCGGGAATTCTAATACTGCAAATGGTTTCCAGGTACTTTATTCTAATACACTTGGAATTAATAACACGGCTGATGGACTTGCAGCACTTGCCATCAATACTATAGGAAATTCGAACACTGCAACTGGCATGAATGCTCTTTATTCCAATGTAGCCGGAAGCAGTTCTACAGCCATCGGTTATAATGCAATGTATTATGCCAATAACACTTCTAGTGGATTTACCAGCTATAATGTTGCAGTTGGCTATGAGGCTTTAAGAGGATCTACAACTGCTTCTGCAAATACCGGCATCACAAACACTGCAACAGGGTACCAATCACTTTGGTCTAATACTTCAGGAGGTGGAAACACCGGTTCAGGATATCTTGCTAACTTCTCTAATACAACAGGGACTGTTAATTCTGCTTTTGGGAGTAGTGCTTATTTTACATCTCCCAACCTGGATAATACTTCCTGTTTCGGATATTTTTCAGGTGGAATCGTGGACGCAAGCAATCGCATAGAAATCGGAAATTCAAGCGTGAGTTTTATCGGTGGAGAGGTAGCGTGGGGTACCTATAGTGATGCAAGGATAAAAGATAATGTTGAGGACAATGTCCCTGGACTCGCCTTCATCACCAGATTACGTCCTGTCACATATAATCTCAATATTCACAAGGAAAATGAAATGATCAATAACGGTATAAAAGAAGAATCCGCCTGGCCCACAAAATATGATATCGAGAAAGTTCGTATGACCGGATTTATCGCGCAGGAAGTAGAAAAAGCAGCAAATGAAACCGGCTACGATTTCAGCGGAGTCCAGAAACCGTCAAATCCCGAAGAACTCTATTCTCTCCGTTACTCTGACTTCGTCATGCCACTGGTAAAAGCTGTCCAGGAACAACAAATCCAAATCGAGGAGCTCAAAAAAACAAATACAGAATTACAGGAAGAGAGTGATCAAAGATTTGCTGAACAACAAACCCAAATTAATGCACTTCAAATTCAACTTCAGGAATTGATTTCTTTGCAAAAAGAGCCGATTCACAACTGACCGGTGATGCGACAATTTGACAATGCGGTAATTTGGCAAGGTCGAAGCACACCACTAACGGCTGACAATTCACGGCTTACGTCTTATTGTGCATAAATAATAAGTTATAACCGCCATACTCAGAGGATTTAGTAGTAGTATTGCCTCTTCCGGTTCTTTATCGCTACTCCAGAAATGAGATTGGATTTATATAGCGTAATATAGAATCACCTACTTACTTCACTTTTATGAAAAACATTCAAAGAATTGGTCTTAGTTTATTTTTTGGTCTGACTACATTTTTTTTAAGTAAGGCTCAAGTATCTATTAATACTGACAATTCATCCCCTGATGCAAGCGCCATCCTTGATTTGAAATCCAGCTCAAAGGGTATGCTGGCACCTCGAATGAGCACTTCTCAGCGAACCATGATTGCATCTCCGGCTACAGGATTGTTAGTCTATGATACTGACACTCAATCATTTTGGTTTCGAAATAGTTCAGCATGGGAAGAACTCCCAAGTCCTAAGACAGCTTTTGTATTTTCGACCGGTACATCAACTTCGGCTAACGATTATATTGGTGAAGGGACGAGTAGTTCTATTTTTTTAAGAAATTCAATTGTCATTCCGTTTAACTGTGAACTCACTTCAATCACATTATCAGTAAGAGGTGCTATAGGTACCTATACAGCAACAGTCTGGAAAGCAAATGGCTCGCTTCCTCTTTTACCCGCCACAACAGCATTGACTGTCACCAATACAACGGGATCGGCTTATTCCGTTGGTACAGGCTCCATTCTTGTGTCACAAGGAGACCTGATCTCCGTACGAATAAGTTCCGGAAATGTTGATGGAGCGACAGTTTCCATTTCATACAAATGATATGGTATTATACAGGGCACAGCTTAATGACAAAAGCACGTTTCACTAAAATTTGTTTTGCACGGAGGCCAAGGAGAATACGGAGCTAACTCACCACTCACTTCTGACTACTCACTTAATGGGTTCATTAAATTCAATCACATACCCATCGGGATCGGCAATATAGATCTGCCATGCACCATCAAATCGTTGTTGACGACGATAAGGAATATTTTTCAACTTAAGATAATTTTCACAAGCATCCACATCCGGAATTTTAAGGGCAAAATGAGATCCATTTTTATCATTGAAATCATCACAAACAGGTTTAGTTCTTCCTGCCAACAAATGCAACTCCTGGCCGGGCCCGATGACAAACCATGATCGTATCGCTTTAAGATCGTCCGGAACAGTAATCGGTTTCAATCCAATGATGTCTTTATAAAACGATGTGCTGACATTAATATCCTGCACCGACAATGCCACGTGATTATAACCGCTGACATTGATCTGAGAAAAAGATGAAGAATGCAAAGTCAAAATGAGAAAGAAAATCAAAACGCCCTGACCTAAGGAATTTAAATGGTTGGTTTTTCTCATGGTATAGAATTATTCATGTAAAGTATTACAATTCGATCAGAGGAAAAACTGATTCCCGGGACTCAGGATTCCGTCAATTGCCATTATCCTGACCTTCTTTTTACCTTTGCAAAAATCTCCCAAAAAAATGAATCAACTCCGTTTTCGATTATTGTTTAGCATATTGATTATCAGTCTTTTATGGATCGGGTGTCAAAAACCTGAAACCACCGCATCAAAGGATACATCCGGGTATAAAGGATTTGTTTCTCTTCCTTCTTCCAGGACCAATGTCAAAAACGTCAATAACCTGCCGGAAACTGAGCAGACCAATCATCTTATCTGGGACTCCTACTATAATGGTGGTGGCGTAGCAGTTGGCGATGTCAATAATGATGGTCTTCCGGATCTTTATTTCACCAATACCATGAAGCCAAATGCATTGTACATCAACAAGGGCAATATGGTATTTGAGGATGTCACCATGAAAGCAGGCGTAACCGGAGGAAATGGTGTGAGCTGGGGTACGACGATGGCTGATATTAATGGGGACGGATGGCTTGATATTTTTGTTTGCAAGTCAGGTGACAAAGAATTACCGGATACCAGGTGGGACAAATGTTATATCAATCAACATGACGGTACATTTAAAGAAATGGCCAAAGAAATGGGAATCGCGAATACCGGGTATTCTGTACAGGCTGCATTCTTTGATTATGACATGGACAATGATCTTGACCTCTTCATCATGAATCAACCGAGTAATGCACGAGCAGAGAGAGGAAAATATTCTACCGGTGATCCAAAATTGTTTACTACACCTGCGACAAGTGACAGGCTATTTCGCAATGATGGTAACATGAAATTTACAGATGTCAGCGATGAAGCGGGTGTCACCAGTTTCATTTACGGTCTCGGCCTGAAAATATGTGATCTCAATGGCGATGGTTGGCCTGATGTTTATGTAGCCAGTGACTATGACTGGCCGGATCAGTGCCTGATCAATAATGGCAATGGCACATTTACAAATACCATACACGAGTATTTCAATCACATCTCTAATTTCTCCATGGGCATTGACATCGGTGATATCAATAATGATGCACTTGATGATGTGTTCGTACTTGATATGGCAGGTATCAATCACCTCCGGTCGAAAACGAACATGCCTTCGATGAGCGCAGAGAAATTCTGGAAAATTGTCGGCAAAGGATTTCATTATCAATACATGCACAATGTCCTTCAACTCAATCGCGGAAATGGAGTCTTCAGTGATATAGCTTATCTCGCCGGTGTTGCAAAAACAGACTGGAGCTGGGGCATACTGATGATGGATGCGGACAACGATGGATTCCAGGATATCTATGTTACGAATGGAATCAAGAGAGATGTAAGAAACAGTGATTATACTGCCAAGTTTAAAGCCATGATTGACAATCATACAGTGCCCAATGAACTGATGAAAATTGTGGACATGATCCCAAGTACACCAATGCCACATTTCATGTATCACAATGATGGCCATCTTCATTTCAAAGATGAAGCACCTAATTGGGGACTTGGACAATTGGGTTTTTCAAATGGTTGTGCTTACGCAGATCTTGATAATGACGGTGACCTTGACATCGTCGTCAATAATGTTGATGCGGAGGCTTTCATCTACGAAAACGAAGCCAATAAAACAAGTAATCATTACATTCAGTTTGAACTGAAAACTTCCAAATCAAAGCGGCCCATAGAAGGTACACGTGTTACGCTCTATGCAGGCGGCAAGGTTCTTCAATCTCAATATTATCATCCTGTTCATGGATTTATGTCATCAAGTGAGCCACTGGTTCATTTTGGATTGGGTGCCGTGACTGCCATTGACAGTGCTGTATTTCTCTGGCCTGACCGGAATATCAGCCTGATGCCTCAACCTAAAGTTAACTCTCGCATTGTCGTTGATCAGGATGCTGTCACCAGGATAAGAAAATTCAAACCTGCCGATGCTATTGGCAATTGGGCGGTGGAACAATCTTCTGTGATTGTGCCGGGATTCAATCACAAGGAAAATGATTACAATGATTATGCAGATCAGTTGTTACTCCCTTTTAAAATTTCAACATTAGGTCCTGGCATCACAGTGGCAGATGTGAACGGTGACAAACTGGAAGACTTTTTTATTGGTGGTGCTGCGGGGCAATCCGGTGCATTGTATTTACAAAATGCAAAAGGTGGATTTGAATTAGCATCTTCTCAACCATGGTCGAAAGATGCGGTAAGTGACGATTTGGGAGCACTGTTCTTTGATGCAGATGGTGATGGTGACTTGGATTTGTACATCGCTACGGGTGGAAGTGAATTTCTTGCCGGCGACGAGAAATACAATGACCAATTGTATCTCAACAATGGTAAAGGAATTTTTTCTTCGTCTGCAGGATTACCGTCTATCAACATAAGTACGAAAGCTATTGCAGCAGGAGATTGGGATAAGGATGGAGATATGGATTTATTTATTGGCGCCAGGAATACACCACGAAAATATCCGTATTCGGATAAAAGTTATTTCCTGATGAACAATGGTGGCAAGTTTACAGATGTCACGAAAGATGTGTGGCCTGATGATGCTCACCTTGGGATGATCACGGATGCAAAATTTGTTGATAAGGATAATGACGGTGACCTTGATCTGCTGATCTGCGGTGAATGGATAGCTCCGACATGGTTGATCAATGATGGAGGAAAGTTTAAAAAGCTGGATTCACCCTCATTACAAGCTCACTCAGGATGGTGGAATACAGTTGATGTAGTGGATATCAACGGAGATGGAATCCTTGACATCCTTGCGGGCAATGCCGGAACAAATAATAAATTTAAAGCAACACCAAAAGAACCTTTCATTGTATTCGGAAGTGATTTTGATCAGAATGGAACATCTGATATCGTATTAGCTACCGAGTTTGACGGAAAAGAAGTTCCGGTGCGCGGAAAGGAATGTTCTTCTCAACAACTTCCATATATCTCAAAGGAATATCCGACTTATGATGGATTTGCTAAAGCATCTGTTCAGGACATTATAGGAAAAGAAAAAATAAAAGGCAGTCTCAGGCTTGAGCTTACTGAATTCAATAGTGGAATATTCTGGGGTACAAAGGATGGTGATTACAAATGGGAACCATTTCCTGTTGAAGCTCAGCTATCCCCTATCACTGGTTTTGCAGTAGCTGATGCTAATGGTGATGGAAAACCTGAAGTCATCGCTGCAGGTAATCTATATGACATGGAAGTAGAGACAACGCGCTATGATGCTGGTGAAGGAGTGATCATGAGTTGGACGGCAGATGGCGGATGGGTTTGTCATACACCATTGGAAACCGGTTTTTATGCCGGTGGAAATATCAGGGGATTGAAACCAATTAAAATTGGAAATCGAAATGCTGTGCTCCTGGCCAGGGATAATGATAATCTGGGGTTGTTTATGCTTGGGAAACCCGTAGAAAATTAAAAGAGGTAATCGGTATTCAGTATTCGGTAGCAGAAAGTAATTTTTGCTACTGTAAATTAATGTTATAAGGAAATCAATTTATACAATTAAGCTAATCCATATTTAAAGGACAATGTCTTTTAGCTGAAACTTTGAAGCAGATGTCATCAACTAATACTTCGACATAGCTACTTGTTAAAAAGTAATTAGCTCTATTCAAAACAATTTTGGCTTTTCAGGTTTTATTTAACATAGAATCCATCATCCTTTGGATTCACCCATGTTGCATAGTTATTTCTAATCAAAAAAAAACCTGCTTATGAAATCCTCCCTACACTTTTTCCTTTTTTCTATTCTCGTATTATTCACCTTCTGGCAAGTCGATTTGAAAGCAAATCCTGAAATTGTTTCAGCCACCGCCTCCAATGTCCGTGAATATTCAATTGAGAACCTGATTCCAACCAATTTAGACGTTCCATGCTATCCGCCTGATTGGCTCAATACCTACAACGTTGGCCAAAATTGTGCTACCTGGTCATGGCAAAGTTGTTACGGGGCCAATAGTTACAACCTCCAATGGCGATATCCCAATGGCAACTGGTGTAATCTCCCCGGAGTTTGCTCCCAAACGTATGTCAATGTGATCAACCTACAGCCTTGCACCGCTTATGAATGGCGTGTCAGGGCCAATTGCTCCTATGGATGTTACAGTTCATGGTGCTATCAACAACCATTTACCACACTTTGCGATTATTGTGAAACACCTTATGGATGCTATAGCAACAATATCCATGATTGCTCAGCAACCTTTCATTGGTCTGAGATTTGGGGATCTCAGAGCTATGATGTTCAGATCCGTTTCAATTATGGATCCTGGACCTATGTGCCTAATAGTCCTTGTAGTAATAACTGGATCACCTGTTACAACCTTCAACCGGGGACAAATTATGAATGGCGGGTAAGGGCACATTGCAATTATAATAGCTATAGTGATTGGACATATACAAATTACTTTACCACCCTTGAGTCTTCGTATTGCACGCCTCCTGATTGGTTGCAGTGCTACAATGTCACAGATTGCTGTGCGACCTGGAAATGGGCCGGCATGCCTGGTGCTGACTATTACTCCATTCAGTGGTGTTACCAGGGAGGTTCGTGGACTGACTATGGAGGACCGTATTATGGAACCTGGTGTAATGTAAACTTCCTTCATTCCTGCACCACATACCAATGGCGTGTCAAATGTTACTGTCACTACGGAGGTTGGAGCAACTGGTGTTACCCGAATACGTTTACGTCATCATGCACTAATTCATGTTCCGTTCCTTCCGGTTTAATTACAAAAGATATTGGCGATTACCAGGCCACTTTTAAATGGGCATCTGTGTATGGGGCCACTAGTTATTCAGTTCAATTAAAGGACCCATTGGGAAACTGGTATGATGTTCCCGGCAGTCCTACCTCAGGAGTATGGATAACGGTTAATACTCTCTCACCATGTAAATCCTATGAGTGGCGGGTAAGGACAAATTGCAACTATAATTCTCACAGTTATTGGACAACATCACAAATATTCACGACCACATGTGGCAATGGTTGCTATGCACCTCAATGGGTATATACCAATGGTATCAATAATACTTCTGCGACAATGCATTGGGCGCCGGTGGATGGTGCGGATTACTATATCGTGGAATGGCGATCGGCCGGAGGTACCTGGTATGAACTGCAAGGTGGCCCATGGACAAATACCTTTACAGAGATTACTGGTTTACTACCAGGCACAGCTTATGAGTGGCATGTGAAGACTCATTGTCATAGTGGATATTTTAGTGGCTGGTCATCTACAACTACCTTTTCCACTTCATCAGGTTTATCATGTGGTATGCCTTTCTTCCGATGGACTACACCTATTACTGACTCGACTGCGAAGTTCAACTGGACTTCAGTTTCCGGGGCATTGAATTATACAGTTCAGATCAGGCTCGTTGGTGGTCCATGGTCTGACGTAGTGGGCAGTCCTACAGCAGATACATCCATAGTTGCGAAAGGTTTGACAACAAACACGCAATATGAATGGCGTATGCAAGTGAATTGTAATAATGGTGGTTATAGCCCCTGGCTTTCATCAATACTATTTCATACAGGTTCATCCGCTGGATGTGCTACTCCGGGATCACTCTATGCAGATAAGCTCACTTTAACTTCTGCTACATTAAACTGGGCACCGGTTCAGGGAGCTGCAACTTATTCTGTAGAGATTCGATTGGTGCCAATAGGCACATGGAATCCGGTGTTAGGTAGTCCTTTCGATACGAACGCTGTTGTCGTAAATGGGTTAAGTCCGTTCACTACGTATGAATACCATGTGAGATCGAATTGTGCAGGAGGATTACATAGTTTCGAGTCTTCTGCAGTTCAATTTACGACAACAAACTTGCCGACATGTAAAGCGCCGGATACGCTGGTAGCAAGAAACATTACGGAGACAACTGCTACATTGAGCTGGTCAATTGCACCGGGTGCCATGGGATATCATGTACAGACACGAATACCGAATGGGACATGGATAGACCTTCCCGCCGGAGTTGTGAATGACACGACAGTAATAGCTACAGGCTTTACTCCAAATACTACTTTTGAGTGGCGGGGACGATCAGAATGCAGCATCAGTCAATTTAGTAACTGGTCTTCTACGGCTACTCTCACTACAACAGGAGTGGGTCCGATCAATGATGATTGCGTTACAGCAATGTTATTGACTGTTGAAACCACTTGTGTTCCAACATTTGCATCTAACATTAATGCTAATGCAAGTAATCCTCCCCCGGTAGGAGGATGTTGGACCAATGGTTACAGAGATGTCTGGTTCAAATTTGCCATGCCGGATGTACAGAATCCAACTGTCACAATACGCACCACAGCAGGAAGCCTGGCCAATGCTGTGATGGAAGTTTATACAGGAACTGACTGCGGTGTGAAGTCCTTCATTGCCTGCGAGGATAACAATACTAATGGGAATGGATCTTCCATGCCGGTGATCAACCTTACAGGCACTCCAAATGCTGTCATCTGGGTTCGTGTCTGGGGCTTTGACGGCAGTACCGGAACATTTAGCATTTGTGTTTTCAATTACATATCGCTCAACTACACTGGTATAGCAGATGCTGTTAATCCCGATGTCGGTGAAACGATTTATCAATTGGATAAAGATGTGATGGCGATACAGAAGGATGTTCTGCCGGAAATTCATATTTCACCTAACCCGGTGAGTGATCAATTGAATGTTGTGGTTCAGCAGACTGAGCAGAGTCGTGTGATCGGCTTAAAATTTGTAAATCTTTCCGGACAAATAATGTTATCGCAGGATGTAGAACCTGCCGAAGTGAGCGAATACAAAACCAGGATAGATGTAGCTGATTTTACTCCGGGGATTTATGTATTGCAGGTGCAGACTACAAGCGGGATGATGACGAAAAGAGTTTCTGTGGTGAAATAGATATTAGACGTGAAATAGCAAATCAAAAGAAGAGGCCCTGGGAACAGGGCTTTTTCTTTTTTAGAACTGATCGTTCACCGTGATTCAATATTCAGGAATAGAATTTCGTGCATTTTTTAACTGCCTTATCAACGGCATTATGTTGAGTCTGAGTAAGAGATATTAATGGAGAAATACCAACAAGCGGTTTGGTATTTTTCATTGTGCATTTCCAGTTACCTCCGAAATATCCGTCTACAGAAATGGAATGAAAGAAATCGACTTGCGGTAATTTCTCTTCATTTTTTGGATCAAGGTAAATGGATTTGTCAGTATAACCGACAACGTACTCATCAAAATAAGGAATGAGAAATGTGGCTTGTAATTTTATTACATCCTTTAATGGACGATCATAAAAAAAATATTCTTTTCCTCCAAAAGTTTCATGCAGGAATTTTGGTCCCAGAGTGTTCGTCCCTTTTTTGGCTTCTTTTGCTGTGAGGCCGGACCACCACGAAAAATCACTGATGGTAGCGGGACCTCTTGTATTAAAATAGATTGAAGCCAACTCATGCAATGCTTCATCCTTATGCAGTGTCTTTGTCGTTGGAGCTCGTTCATCCAGGAGAGCATAGGTAAATTGTTTCCCTTTTCTTGGACCGCTGCAAATGATGCCTTCCAGTTCGGCATTCATCATGATATAGGCCAATCGGACATCATCTGTATTAATTTTCGCCTTTTTTAAAAGGAGATTGATTTCGTTGCGGGTCAGGAATAAATTGTCTCTTAATGATTTTACCAGGATAGAATTGGATTTCTTAAAAATCAATTTATCAAGTTCATATTTTCTGTACTGGCTTCCATTCAATGTCTGAACGCGTGGAGAAGTCAGTTGTAACATCCAGCGTATATTTTTCGGCGAAACAAAATGCCATGTGGGCCGCAGCATGTGTGTGCGAAGTATCTTGCCTTCATTATAAGCCTTCTCCACATCAGCATTCTTTATTCCGGGAATTCTCAATCCGATAGCCCACTTTGCCATTCCCCAATCTTGTGACTGCATAGCACCGAGATAGGAAACGATTTGTTCAGGTTTCGTGAATTTCGTTTCAGCGATTTGCTGGTTGATGAGCCTTTGAGAAATGATTTCTTTAGCCGTCATGCTTTAATCAAAAATGTGATAATGTGGCAATATGATAATGTGATAATTTGATAATGTGACAATGTGGTAATGTGGTAATATGGCAATGTGATAATGTGGCAATGTGGTAATGTGGTAATTTAAAAATGCTGAAAGGAGACACTTTAGTATAATTTATGCCCCTAAATCCCCTAAAGGGGGCTTTTATTTTCGTTTATCTTTAAAATCTTTATTAAAGGATTGATATCAATTTCGGAACATTTGAAATGGCCTTCGGGACAACGCTTATAGCCGTGTAAGCCACAGGGCCTGCAATATAATTTGTAATCTATTTCCGCAATATGGGATTCATCAGATAATGGTCCGAATCCAAATGCAGGAATAGTAGAACAATAAATAGCTGTGACCGGGGCATTCATCGCAGAAGCAAAATGCAATGGGGCTGAATCATTGACGTAATTCATCTTGGCATTCTTCATCAGTGCGGCAGATTCAAGAAATGATAATTGTCCTGCTTTAATCTCAATTTTTTGATTTGATGCACTCTCTTTGATTTCATTGCAAAGCGGAATGTCACTTTTGGAACCGAGTAAAAGAATACTGTACCTCTCCGGAAGTTTATTGATCAATTCGATCCATTTATTCGCAGGAAATTGTTTTGTAAACCAGATTGATGCCGGAGCGATGCAAATGTATTCATCAGTTCTTGCTACTTTTTCAAAATCAGTTTTTGTAGGAT